>VFQN01001035.1_pt1 | contig 48988 bp, 81 predicted proteins | sample 3512371 | NCBI WGS metagenome assembly VFQN01 (sample SAMN10412370, study PRJNA504923) | tailings metagenome | isolation source: Replicate 2 from Balatoc abandoned mine | place: Philippines: Itogon, Benguet | collected 2017-08-28
CCTCGACCCAAGTTCCGGTCCGACCCCACAAATCTCTCAAGTCCCCTAGCCCCGCAACAACTTTAGCCCTCCGCTCAAAGGGTTCCCCTTTATCGCTTCGGTGACGATGAATCGTGGGTCGCTTCGGTGATGGAAGCCGTGCATGGGCGGCGCACTTGGTGGTGGCCCAGCAGGGGACCAAGTAAGACTGACATTCGCCGCAGGGCCTGGTATATATGTCACTCAACAAGCAACTGGTTGTCGTTACAGATAGTATTACGGCAGCGTGGACGTCCTGTCACTCGGGGCTTCTCCACGCCACCTCCGGGGCACCCACGCTTGTCATGCATCACTTGCTCCTATCGCCGCCAGCCACCACCTCACGCACTTTAACCGCATATACGTACTACGAAAGCTGGCATGGTAACAACTCCAGCCCCCAGAAAGCAATGCGACGACGTCTCAGCTGCCCGTCTAACCGGGCACCAGTCGCACCCCCACCCCCCCAACTGCAAGCTAGCACGGGGCTCACTGTTCCAAGCGCCTGCCACACGCCCTAGGCTGCTAATGCACGCCAAATCACTGACGGTGCAATACACAACTATTCGTACCCTCAAAATGCAACGCTTCACTACAATTGTGTTCCATGAGTTCGAGGCGAGATGCTCCAAAAGGACAGGCTCACCACCTGCCCATGCGGTGCTACGCAGTCAGGCCCGCACGCCCAGGACACGACGCAAGCTGATGCGCAGTGCTATATGCTTGGAGTGTCGTAGGTTGTTCAGGGTTGGCATACACCGACATCGATGCATGTAGAGCAGTATCGGTACAGTTTGCAATGCTGCAACTCAGGGTTAGCACACGGGCGCTGCAGGCAGGGGGTCCCTGGCTGCAGGTAAACAAAGGGGTCCACACAGCACAAGGAAGCAACGCTCCTCAAGGTGAGAGCAAACCCAGTAAGTTACGGAGACGCTCATACGGGGACCGGTCTGCGTCCAGACACCAAGCACGATGCTTAATAACGCGCCAAGCCCTCAACGCCCCAAGCGCTTTCAGCCTCGATTCCATCCGTCCATCCCACGTCATACACTCAACCATGGCTGACCACACGCACCATTCAACCATTCACCAGCACACCTGTCGGTCGTTGCAAGGGACACTGCAGCCTACAGCTTGCCTACTCACAGCCACTCCAACTCTCTCATGTCTTCCCCTCACGCTGGTGGCCCATCAAGCGGCCGACACGAGACTGACGGTACCGGTACAGGAGGTGCGAAGGCTAGTACCACACCAGCACACGTGCCCAAAGCCGACTTGAGAGGACCTACGCAGCCGCGTCGCCACAAGGGCGTGTCCATGCCGATGGGGTAACGCCCCCGAGGTACCGTGCGACCAGGGCTCTGCCTGCAACGGACTCCCCACATGCTCTCAGCCACAACACCCAGTCCACCATGGACGCCCAGCAGCTGCCGTACGGTCCAGTCAACGCGGTCAACGCAGTGTCTCATGACCGCCACCTGGCAGGGCTGTCGTACGTACAGCCCCTCAGGATCTGCTCCGCCGTGCGCACGGTGTACAGCGGCTTGCCGTACTGCAACTGCCGAGCCACGACATCCTGCCGCTGGACAGGCGGGACCTGCAAGCCGACACACAAAGGTAATCAGGACGATGAAACTCGGCCGGTTATTTGCTAAAAGCAGGAGCCACGGGTTGGTGTTTAATGGAAAGGGCAGAGCCGCAAGGCCAACCGGCCATGCCCTGTGCTGTTATGGTCCGATGCCAGGGCCGTGCCTGCAGCTGATGGGCTGACTGACAGGGCATGGGCGCACGGCGTGGCTCCTTTACCAGGCTTGCTTTGCTTGCTAGTGTGTTGCAGTGAAGAGTGCGTAGTGCTTCAGGCAGGAGACCGAACGGCGGCCCTCGCAGACGGTACACGCTATCGGCAGCCAGATGGCAGACCGCGCACTTCTCACCCAACCCACGGCATCCGGTAGCTCGTTCTCCAAGATGAGTCCTACGAGCACCAAGCAGTCCACGTGTGAGTAGGTTGTAGCTGTGATGCTTGGGCTGGCCTTGTCTAGCCCAACGTGCGTGCTCCAGCGTTGCCCACGTGAGGATTGCCCTCTTGCCGTGCGGGGCAAAGTATGCGGCGCCCTGCAGGGAGCCCCAAGCAGCGCCAAATATGCAGCTCCCCCCTTGAGCCCCCATGTGAGACGCTGCGGTAACCTTACCAAGCTGCTCTGTTTCAAGGTAGAGCTCTGGCGCAAAGCTCATGTTGGGCTTGGCGAAGAATTGGTCCGCCGTGCTGCGCCCAGCGGGAACCCGCTTTGCACCGCGACTGCACTGTTTGCTGCCCACTGCTGCTAAGCCACGGTTGCTACCGGGTATATATGCCCAGGTTGGCAGGGCTCGCGGCGAGGACATGTCCCTTGCGACTGTCGACCTCCCTTGTCACAGAGGACACTTTGGGTTGGCTACCTGAGGATGATGATGAAACAAATATATAATTATGTAATCTTGCAGCGTCCCTGCCCTTAGGCAGCGGTATCGCACCCCGAGCCACCATGTTTGGGTCGGTGGGTCATCTGCTCACAGAATGCCTAAATGAGGCATAAGCAACATGCTGTAACATAGCCATTTATAGTACTCCTTGCTTATTCTTTTAGTTAACCTCGCCATGCTGGAAGCGGGCCTCTTCGCAAGGGCCCTGGTCAGGGTCGCTGCCGGGTGTCCTCGCGCAGGGCTACCGCGGTGCAGCAGACACTTAGCAACTACCAGAGATATAACAGAACTGAATCAGGTACTCTGAGGAGATGGCGCTGTGCGCACAATGGCCCCGCAGGCCCCGCCAACCCACCGCCCACGCCCCGCTGCTTGTCCCACACGTGTCAGGAACTTGACACCTTCTTCGGCTCCGCTGCTAACCCAGAAAGCAACACGAAACGACAACTACCTCATAGTGGGCAACTCTTGGACGCAGCTGCCTCGACGCTGAACAACCTGAACCGGCCTGGCATGGGGGGTATCAGCTTTGCGGCCGACGGCTACCAGCGGCACCAAGCCGGGCACCTTGAACAGCACGACGTCTGTGTGGACAGCAGGCCCGCTGGGTATCAGGCACAGCAGCAGCAGCAGCAGGAGCAGCAGCACCAGCACACCGGGGCCCAGCTAACACACATTGACTCCGCCGGCTCGGCATCAATGGTCGACGTGTCCCAGGTGGGCTAACGCTTTCGACAGCGCACCTCCGGTCCTGCCTGTTTGAACAACCCATAACCGTGCCGCTGTATGTGGGACACGCGCTTGCTTTGAACGGTGTGTATTCACGCAGCACGTCTATGTTTACGGTCGTTGAGGTTCGGTCGGTCCAGCTGCCGTGCCACGTGCCACGTGCTACATGCCTCACGCTACCGGCCCTAGACCTGCCCTGGCCGTGCTTCTGCTCTCTACTTCTGCCGCTGCCGCAGCTACAGTTTGCTTCTTGTACTTTCCCCTGCTGCCACTGCCGCACCATCGCTGCTGCTGCCTTGACTGCTGCCGCCGCTGTTGTCACACGCAGAAGTCGGTGACGGTGCGCGAGGCGCAGGCGTCCTGTGTGGTACAGCTGGGCGCCGCCTTCGAGCCCATGGCCGCCAACGCGCTCAAGAAGGGAGACGTGGTGCCGGTGGCCACGCTGGCGGGGATACAGGTGGGGTGTGGGCGTGAGTTAGTACACTACTGCCGAGAATACAAGTGGCGCGTGGGTGGGTGTTAGTACGCTGGCGAGGATACAGGTGGGGTAATGGGTGGGTTGCGGCGTGTCTTAGTGCTCTGGCGGGGATACAGGTGGGGTAAAGGGTGGGGTGGGATGCGGCGTGTGTTAGTGCGCTGGCGGAAATGCAGGTGGGGTAAAGGGTCGGGTGGGTCGCGGCGTCTGTTAGCGGGCTGATGAGGGTACACGCGGTGCCTCGGTGTGTATCAGTACTGTTGGGGGGATGCAGGTGGGTTGTAGGTTACGGAGAGGAAGCTGTAGGGAGTGCGAACGTGCAGGTGCGTCCATGTGCGTACCGGTAGTGCTGGCCAACAAAACACTGGGCAGCGCGCAGCGACAAGATGGCGATTGCTGTTTGGAATTTTGCCCAGGCCAATCTGTTGGCACTCGCGTCACCACCAGTTCCAGGCATTGTAGCCACGCGGTCCTTCCTGGCGCCGACCACGCCTGTCAGTCAACCAGCGTCATTGCATGCAGGGATTTACCAAAGGCCTTGCTCTTTTGGGGTGTTGGGCTCAGCTGCCTGCCACCCGCCCCCTTGCTTCCCCTCTGGTACCGCACCCCGCCCCCAGGGCGCCAAGGCCACGGCCACCCTCATACCGCTGTGCCACAACATCCCACTCAGCAAGGTGCGGGGCCTGGGGCTGGGCTTGCAGGGCGTGTGGGGCATTGTGCCTTGGGGCGGTGGTGAGTGAAGTGCGCTGTCGCCATTGGTACACATGCGCCACTTCTCCTCTTGCACGCGGTGTGCGCATTGGTGTGCAGTCCAAGGCTTTCAGGGGAGCACAGGTTGACGCCGCTGGTCCCCCTATCACCAGCCTAGTACCTCCCCCACTGCAATTTGGCTGAGGGGGTGCCCTGCTGCGCTGCAACGCACGGGCGACACCTGCAGATGATGCAGGAACCCCATGTCTCATCACGTCTATGTTGTTTCCTACACGGGTTTACCTACGGTAACCCACAATTACATACGTCCTCCCGGCAACCCATCTTGCTACTCACATTTGTACCCAGGTGGACGTCAAGCTGCAGCTGGAGCCCTCGACCCTCAGCGTCACCGTCCGCGCACTCGCACGCTCCGACGGCAAAACGGGCGTCGAGATGGAGGCGTTGACCGCCGTCAGCGTCGCCGCGTTGACCGTGTACGACATGTGCAAGGCTGTTGCAAAGGACATGGTCATCGGTGCCGTACAGCTTGACTACAAGGCGGGCGGCAAGAGCGGGCTGTACCTGCGGTCGGGGCTGACGCTGCAAGACCTGCTGCCCTCCGCCCGCCCGCCCGTGTAGCCCACCTGTGCAGTGTGCACTGCATACCGGCAGCCAGTACGGTACAGCATCATGGGTTGGTGTTTTCTAGGGTATTCGGCTTGGCTTCGTATGGCTGTTGTGACCCGAGAAGCCTTAATGTACGGATTGCTGTTTGTGCGGGGCCCCATGAACCTGTGTGAGCTTGCCATCTTACCCTCGTCGGCTTGCATATGGTAAGGCTGAGCTCATACCGGTGCTGTGAAAAGCGGTTGACGCGCGGGACGGTCGACCCTTAGCCAGGGTCCCCAGGGACCTAAGGCTCAGGTTTGTCAGATGTGTACCAGTAGGCTGCATGTGTAGAACGGTATGAACATGACACAACCTGACGACGAACGTGCTCCCGGGATGTCCGCAGGGCAGTCCGGATGTGTGCATGTGTGCACTCGTTTAGTCGTATTTGTTGAATGGTTGCGCAGCAGGCGTACCAGACACCCCAGGGGCGCGGAGGTAGCTAGCCGTTTCGCATCTCCACTGGGACTGCGCAATTCCAGTGGATCCTGGTTCGGCAAGCGGGGCCCGTGCATGTGAATACAGATGCTGACGTCCTCATTCGGGTCCGGGTCAGTAGTAGTGCCTGACCGTGAATGCCACTAAGGTCTCGAGGAAAGGGAGCAAACAAATCGCGAATAAGCGTTACAGGTTTCTCTTCTCTTGAGTCTACACGGGCAGGTTGCCCGGACCTCGACCGTTGTGGGTGCGAGGGTTGCTTATGCTGGTCCGTTGCACAACTGCCGGCAAGCCAGGCAGCTAACACACCAGAACGACCCCATCCAATCTTTCCAATCGCAAGAAGCGTTGGAAACCGTACACGTTACACGACATAAACCGCCACTGATAAAAATGAGGCAGATTCATGTGTGCCTTCGCTGCGGCTGTACATGTGTGCCCCGGGTGTCACCACACCGAAACGGTTCCCCTCATCGCCATTTCTCCTCTCACTCCGCTTCCGCCACTCCAGTATACACGATGGGATGCCCAAACACGAGGATAGAGCAACCCTCCTCAACTCCATGCATCATAGTCTTCGAGGCAAGGACGTAAGCTCCGCCATGTAGATGCTTACAGCTTCAGGCCGGACTCGTCGTCCTCGAAGTCACCCAGGTCTGGGGGCAGGTGCGGAGGGAAACGCTCAGTCGAACGCAAACGAGCCATACCGCCATGTGGCCAGCTTTCTCATACGGCACTGAGGCTGGGTAGAGCTCAAATGCGTAGGAGCCACGCTCTACGTGTAGCTTGAGCGGACGGCTCTAATGCTCAACGAGCAACAGCTCCCACATAAGACTCACCACGCTGGCTGGCGAACCACACGGCCCACATGACAGCGAACACGCCGGTCAGGGCCCAGCCCAGGATCTGCGGTGCAACGCAGCGTAGAGGTTTAGACGTAGTCATATAGAGTAGAATGGAATATGGAGTGTAACCAGTTCAGGAACACTCTTCAAGCACCGTCCTCAAAATGGCTATGACTTACGGGGTCGTTGACACCGAAGGGCAGGCCGGTGCCGTCGCCGTTCAGGCGGTCATCGACCTGCACGAAAAACAAGACATGTTAGTCTGTAAGAATGAGAGCGCGCACGACGTCCACACCGGATCCGCTCTGCAAGCAGCGACTGGTGCCGCAAGTGCCACGATGCTCGAGCGCGACAGGCTACGCTAAACCGCTAAATCTTGAACAATGCATCACGTACCAGGGCGAAGGCGGGGCTAGCGGCCAGGGTGGCGGGCACGGTCGACAGCAGGGCGACCTTCTTGGCGATCTGCTCGCGAGCGGTGGAGGCCTTGCACACCACTGCAGCCAACGCATCGAGAACGAGTCAGATGGTGGAGTCGCTCCAAGATGCCACGCGAATGAAAGCAACGGATGCATTCGCGGACAACGCAGCAGTATGTGCCTTGCGGAACCCTTCTCACCGCGCAGAGCGGAGCGGGCGCCCGAGCGGTTCACTGCACGCGGAGAACATGATGATTCACTGATTAGTTTGGAGCCCATAAGCTGGCAGGAGCGCTGCGGCAAAGCTGGAAAAGGTCAAGCTGCATCCGCGAAACGCACCCGGCTTGGCCGCCACGCGAGAGCTGCGAGAAGCGAGGGACTGCATTTTCGCGAGGTATTGTTTGTACAGCGACGCGGTCAAGTAGAACAGGACGGGGCACAGGCCTGGGCGCTCGACCGGGAAATTTGGGCATTTCCGGATTGTACGGAACAGAGATGTCGTCGTACGGTTCAATGCACCCCTTTCCTTTGGGGTGCCGTCTCCATTACATACACTGTGCACATACAATGAAGACTGGCATGTCGGCCTCGCGACCTGGAGCGCATGTTAGGAACAAGCTGTGCCTTTATGCGGCCTTTCACCTGATTGTTTTTGGCACCGAAGCGGCACATTAAAAACGCTCACAGTTTGCCATGTAATGACAACCTCTCATGCTGCTGGGCCAGCTTGTGCGGACTGCGGAGGGCGCTCACAAACATGCCCTTTCGGAAAAGCGCCTTTTCATAGGACCATGCCGGCGTGCTACAGATGTTTCACAGTCCGACCATCTTACTGGAGCACCAAGCCGTATGGCTCAAGAGGGGATGAATGAGAGCAAGGCTTGGGAGGCTTCACTCCAGTTGGCCTCTAAGAGTTGGCCTGGCAGGGCCCACAGCACAGCTTATGGCTCTTTGCAGTCGGAAATGTATCATCGTTGTGGCGAACCAACCCTCTTGTGGGTGTTGACCAGTTGAAAGGGGGATGGCGTAACACGTCAGTGGTTTGGCCTGGAGCCGGCATGTGCTGCCCCCTTGGTCCCGCCTCAGGACCCGTGCATGTTCACGCCACCTCGCCCCAGCGACCGTCGGGAAGTCCTGCTCACGCGGAAGTTGGCTTGTAAGCGGGGAGTCTGCGTGCACACGCGTGACTGAGACAATGAGTGTACCCCACGAGTTGCCTGGGCTGTTGCCATGCATTTTCCGACGTGGATTGGGTGTTAGTCTGATGCGAATGTTGTGTAGCGAAGGGGCCAGGGAAGGGTGAGGCACGCTGGACCCTAAGCCTCAGTGGACCCCATTCGCCCATTGGCTCACCCCGGAGGCGGGCTTTTTGTACGGTTGCATGGGACTGGTGCTGGTGCAGGGAAGGCATACCAGGTCATGCCCAGCCTACGGCCCTGCCCAGGGTCCATGTGTCCGCTGTGGGGCGAGTTCGCAGTATCTTGGTCCTGGCAGGTCCTGTTGCCCTGACCGCATTTCCACGTCTGCCAGGGGCCTCTGCGTGTCCCAGGACGCGTTTACTGCTGGCTAAGCTGGGCTAAGCCTCCCTTGGCCTTTCGCAATGAACGGCGTGGCTTCCGCATGTCTACATTGGAGCACAGCAAGAATGTCCCTGTCCTGCTCCCTTGCCTTCCCCTGCCTTCCCGTGCCTTGGCCTGCTGCTGGCAGCATGTAGCTACACCCCCATGGCCCGCTTGCCGGTCCGTACCACGCTTTGCAGCAGTGCCAAGCTGCCAGCAGGTGCTAGGGCTTGGGCGGGGGCCTCTCTGAACGATGCTCCCACCTGCCAGGGGCTCTCCTGGTATTCCTGCTTTCTGCCGTCGAGCGCCTTAGTGAGCCTCGAGCGTGCCTACACCAACGGAGGCACCCTGGCCGCTCTCGCTGTGATGCTCGAGCCCATAGCCTGTGGGCACGGCCAGGCAACAAACGACGCCCGCATGGTGTGGTGCGTCGTGCATATCTTTGCAAAAGTGGGGTTTAGTAGGATGCGGTTCAGGAGGAGTTCGTCTCCTTACCTGTAAACCTTTCCACAGAAAAAAAAAAGGAGGGGGCGTGCAAGTTTAGGCTGTTTAGGCGCCCCACAGCCCGGCCCTGGCACCCTTCAGTACCCGTAGGAAGGCAAGCCCAAGGTGAGGTCGAAACGTTGAAGACCACATGTGCGATGCAGGCCAACTCCATGCTAGGATGCTACAGTCCCTGTTCCCTGGGAGACCTGGTGCCTGGTGGTCCCGTCCCGGCAGGTGCGCCATGGTTCTGGAGCCCGCGGGTTGGGGACCACTTGCATGCTCGCAGCGGTGCTGACCTCGCACATCTTTTGCACTTATTGATGAACGGAGGTCTACGTCGCTACCACAAACTGCTATTCCAGGACTGCGTTGGCAAACCTCGACATCGCCACAGCCACATTGTCAACAACCATGCAAACAACCTTCCATGTGCACTTCATAGCATTAACTGGGTGTAGTGGCAGATCAAGAGTTGGATTGAGCCTCGGGACATACCCCGCGCGGTAGACCGAGCGGCCTGCCCTGGGCTGGACGACGCAGGACCTTGCCGCAAGAGGCCTCGACCTCATCCCTGCCAGCCAGCGCCAACGTCACCAGGGCCACTTCCAAACAACAAACGCAGGAAGCTTTAGCATGCGAAGCCTTGGACCGGCCATGAGCACGCGTGGGCGCCTGCTGCTGTCGTACATCCACGGGGCAACGCTTACCCACAGCGAGGTATGGTACGTGCGCGCGGGAGGCACTTGGAAGCTGCACCGGGTTGCGCATGGACCGCTCCCGGGCCCTTCAACGCTGCCCGAAGGCTCAGAGCAACGCCGTACTAGCTGGTAGATCCAATCACCTTCATATGCCCCATCGGCCCCTTGCCACTTACTGTTATAGGCCACACTGTCACCGTGCTGCCTGCTAACCCTGCCACCTGGCTGCCTACGTATGCTGCCACTGTGCCACCTTGCCATCGTGCATTTGATTCTCGTATACCCGCTGCTATACCATTCCTTTGTCCAGGCCGTCACTGCGTGGCATGGATTCAAGGCCTTTGCCTGCGTGAGTGAGATGGGGAGCAGACCACTGCTGCCATACATGGCAATTCCATCTCATGGGCGTGCTTAGGACAGCACCCTCTTTGCGCACACTATCAGCACAGCCCCAGTGGCTTGTCTTTGGGCCAGACAAAAACGAAGGCCGTGTCTTTTTGGATGGGTCTTGGCTTTGCTTGGCGGTTATCAACTCCAGCAAGACGACGAACCAAGCTTGGGTGACCGCGCCCCGTTGACTAGCGGTTGGGATGTGCGAGGCTTAGGGCCAACACGTCATCGGAAACGGGAGCGGAAGTAGTGACATACTGGGTAGCTGTTGCTTCAACGGGACCATTGGGTCTGCGGTGCCTCCTGCTTAGAGTCCGGCACGTGTCACGTGGCACTTGCAGCAGCCGCAAGGCGCGATGCGATGCGACATGCTGCGTCCCAACAATCCAAGCCATGCCAACAAGAGTCCTCGCGTCCTATTGTCACACCCCTTTTCCGGTTGGTTCCTCTGGTGCTGTCCTACGCCCCAGGTCCTCGCCTCGTACTTCATCCTGCTCCCCCTGAGGGAGGACGTTGCCCTCACGCTGGGTGCGTGCGTGCGTGCATGCACGGGTTTCCGCAACGGTCTACCACCTGTTGAAACCTTTTCATGTGCATGTAGCACCTGAGGCATCTCATTGTGTTCTCCACTCGTTCTGGCCATGGACTTGAATTCGCTATTGGCCTGCGAACCACCTCACGCCCCGCCCCGGTATTACGCGCCCACAGCCCAGGGCCCCGCACTCTGCCCGCCCTGATTACATGCCCCTGTACGTCAAGGTCTACTGGCATATGCCAAAACTCCCTCACCCTCCGTAGGCCCCCGCACGCTGCCGGCCCTGTTCACGGTGTCCCTGGGCGTCACGGCCGTGGCGGCGCCGCTGGTCACGGCGTACATCGTCAACCCCACCAGCAGCACCCGGTGTGTACTAGTACGCTAGTCGTCAGGACAGTGTGTCCAGGGACATGTGTCTTGACTGGCGCTTGGTCTGTCGGGCACACCGGCAGCTCCTCCGGCCTTCTCCTCCTTGCCCAGATACCCCAGCAGTAACAAGCACTGCGTTCGCATCAGGGCACGCACAGGGCGTGTCCCGCATGTGGCTTAGAGGATGCCGTGTCGGGGCCTTCGAGGTGTGCACAGTGGTTCCCGGCTGCTTTGCATGATCGAATGGGCTACGTAGGTCGCAGGTCGATAACCTGAGCAGGCTGAAGCCCTGAAGGACGTGACCCACGGGTCTGGCCTCACAGGTAACCGGGCTGTCACGTGCCCCATGTTCCACGGAACGCCAGTATCTCTTCCCTTGTGCATTGGCCCTCAACCACTGCAGGGCCCGCGGCTTCAGGCGACTGTGCCGGGTGATGGCGGGGGCGCTGCTAGGTAGGTACTCTAGGTAACAGGCCACATCGTCTGGGGGGCAGGTACAAGTTGCCGGTACGGCCGCCGCTCCGTTGCGACGGTGGATAGGCACGTGCATTTCCGTTGCCATGCCAGCAGCATCGTGTCCTAACTCCAGTCGATTCCCTCCATCCGAAACACTCGCCACGTGGACCCTTATATTACTCGCCAGCACCTCCTTCCTTCCTTCCCCCTGGCCCAGTGCTGTGCGTGCTACTCCTGACGGTCTCGGAGCGGCCCTGGGGCCCCCAGCACGCGTACGGCCATCCAGCGCACCCGCCGAGTCCCGAGGCGGTTGCCGTACAACGGTCATGGTACGGCACGGGTGTACGGGCGGCGTTCTACGTGTACCTCAGCCTGCAGGTGAGCCGTATGCCGCCATGGTACTGGCGCTAGGCTACATGACCATAGGGTGGCGCTGCGGCACGGTACCACAAGATATAAGAGATTAAGAAGGCCCCCCGCACTGTTCCTCCCTTGTTGCTTCCCGGTTTGTTCGCGGTTGGGTCTGTAATGAGCCCACGCCGGTGGATCCTACTTCTGGTTGGTTGCCCCAACAGTAAAGCCCGTTGGCCCCCACCTGGCGGTTGCCTTGCGGTCACGCCTGCCAGGCGCCCTCAGGGCCTGCTGTATGCTCTCCGTAAACACAGTGTCGACGGTGTGCGCGAGCCTGCTGCCCTTGTACGCTAGTCGTACCCTGGCCTTTGCTAATACACATCTCTGCACCGGCCCTTCATACACACAGAGCCTGCTGTCCACCAGCACCATGTGGGCGGTGTGCGTGGCCTCGCCCGCACCCAGCCCTTTGCTAATACACATCTCTGCACTGGCCCTTAATACACACAGAGCCTGCTGTCCACCAGCACCATGTGGGCGGTGTGCGCCGACACCTTCAGCGCCGCCACCAGCACCAGAGTGTACGGACTGCTGGGGGCAGGTGCGCGGGCCTCCGTACACTGTGTACGGCAGGGCGGTACGGTTCGGCTTCAGACGGGTTCCAGCGCTAGGTGTAGCAGCTGTACGGCATCGATGGGATGGTAGCCCACTGCGCTACGGCAGCATGCCGTTGTGGCCTGGGTACCTGCCCATCCCCCTGCATGCTCCAACCTTGTGCAGGGAACACATAATTGCAAAGTCGGTGGTTGTCCGCTTGTCCCTCGCCTTGGGCAAACGGATGCGTTTGCCCGGTCTTCTATGGTTGATGTCAACGTCAACAACAATGACATTACCGGTGTACAGCTGTCGTTGCAACTGTGCGTTGTACAACTGTACGGCAGGTGCCACGTTGGGGCAGCTGGTGGCGTCTGCAACGGCCCTGGCGTACGGGACGGCGTGTCGGCGGCTGGGACTGCAAGGTGGGAGGTGCGGAGAGAGCAGCATCCGGGGCACCACCAAATTGTATTAAACGGTGTGCCCTGGGGGCTGGCGGTGAAGGCCCGGGAGAACTGTAGCTAAGACACCGTTGAGTGTCAGGTACCCTGTTGCGCCATGATGCCTGGCCATGTCACACTGCACGGGCTTGGCACATGCATGCAGGAGGAGCGGTGTGGCTGCTGCCCTTTGCCGCGGGGCTGCTGCTGCTGGCCGCCAGGAGCTGCCAGGTGGGGCGTGGGGCACTGCAAAAGGATCACCATGTAAGACATAACATGGCACAGCACGGGTTGTAGGCGGCTGAGTGTGGTAGTCAGTTGGCATGGTGAGAAAGGTTCACACATGTCTGCCCTTCGTCTCGCATACTGCCCAAGCAGGACATGGTGGGCAGGGAAACATGCATGATGCGCTCTCAACACTCAGATGGGACGGTTCCTGGTCAGCGCAACATAATCAATTCCGCCAATTAATCACCCGAACAGGACATGGTAGACACGGCTGACCTGTTGGGCCAGGCGGGGTCGGGCCACGGAGCTCACCACCACCAGCAGCACCACGCCCAGGGCAGCGCCGCTCATGGCTCGGAGAACGGGCTCGGGTCGGCAACCCACGGGGCACAAAGGCTCAGCGGTGGCGGCGGGGGCGGGGGCGGGAGCAGCAGCGTGGGCGGGGAACCCGGGGCCCTGGGAGGCGGCGGCGGCGGCGGGGTGGCAAGGGCGGAGAGGGCCCCCAGCGGCGGCTTCCGAGGCGCATGGCGGCGGGTGGGTACTGTGCCTATGTGAAGCGTGGAATCGCTGGGATAACGAAACGCCCGCCATGCGCACCATTGCCATGCACGGAAACAGTACAAACACGGCGCGCGGGGACTGTGCCTATCTGTGCTATGGCTAGGAAGCTGGTGGGAGTAACCACGCCACGCTTGCAAGGCAGCTCGTAGTCGAGAGTGCCTGAGCACGGCCTCCCACTCACACACAACCCACCCCCGCCCCGCCAGCTCTCCCGCTCCCCCTTTGCGGCCCACGCCTCTCGCCTTGCCGAGGGCTTCACCCTCATCGCCGCCTCGCCCTACCTGCTGGCCGCCTGCGCCTTCCTGGCGCTCAACTATTCGGTGTCCGCCACGCTCTACTTTGTGCGCGCCGCCGTGGTGTCGCGCGACGGGGCGCTGGCGGACTCGGGGGCGCGCATTGCGTTCTTCGCGGCGCTCAACACCGCCAGCGCGGGGCTCATCTTCACGGCGCAGCTGCTGGTCACAGGTGAGCAGGAAGTTACGCAGGGAGGGCTCAAAGGGGTCGAAAGGGCCGAAAAGGCTGGGAGGTGTCATACCGTACGGGGCTGTGGAACCTAGCTAGCTAGCTAGCCAGCCTCCAGAGACCCTGCAGTGCAGACAGGTACCTTGAAGGGTCGCGAGCACAGGCCCACACCCATGGGCACGTGGATGGTATTGGGGGATTGTCCACCGCCCTGCGTCTCACCCCACATGACGCCCCTTGTCCCCGTCCTCGCCCCACACGCCCCTCTGCCTTGTCCCCTCCAACCTCCATCCCCGCAGGCCGTGCGCTGTCCTCGCTGGGTGTGGGCGGCACGCTGTGTGTGGGCCCCCTGGTGTCGCTGGCGGGCATGGCGGCAATACACTGGAGCCCCGCAACAGCCACCATCGCGGGTGGGCCGGGGTTGGGCGGGGGCGTGGCGGGCTTGACGAGGCGTCCTGGTACCCGTGCTCCTGCAGGCGTGGAGGTGTTTCACAAGGTGGTGCAGTACGCTTGGGCCCCAGCGCGCTGTAATAGTATCAGTAACGCCTCGCTTTATCATCACACTTACGTTGCTGCTGCCGATGGTTGCTGCCGTCTGCTGCTGCAGGCGTGGAGGTGCTCCGCAAGGTGGTGCAGTACGCGCTGGCCCGGCCGTGCCGTGAGGTGCTGTTCACCGTGGTCAGCCGCAACGAGAAGTACACCGCCAAGGTGACCGGGGGGCAACCGTACGCAATCTTGATAGCCTGAAGGCGCTTGCGCCTGCGTATGTTGATTGCTGGGGTGTTGTGTGTTGCGTGCGCCGCTCATCGATGACCGTGTTGGAGGGCAGGTAGCGTGGCACCAGTACATGTACCAGCATGTGATCAGATGCACGAGAGGTGCAAAGGCCAGGGGGGCCCTCGGGGGGAACAAGAAAGCAGTAACGCGAGTGGCCCTCGGGTGGGGGGGAGCGTGGTGCTCTGTGCGTCCCGAAGGGATTGGGGGAGCCGCAGCAGCATATGCCACGCGTATGGACGAGCCAACGTTCAACTATGTAGGTGGTATTGGACACGGTGGTGCGGTGACCTGCTGTGTCTCTTCTCGTAGATACATGCGTATGCCATGTGTCACTTAGCACGCGCCTTCCCGCAGATTGCATCAAGTACGGTGGTCCATGTGGCCGGGCCGCCTCATCTTCTCATATGCACATGCGTGCGCCATGTGTCACTTGCCACGTGTCATTTGCCACGTGCCTTCCCGCAGGTGGTCCTGGACACGGTGGTGCAGCGGCTGGGCGATACGGCGGCCGCGGCCATGTTCGAGGTCGTGGGTGGGTGCCGTACAGCGTGTCGCACTGCGTGTCGGACGCTATGAAACGACGCTTGTGAGCGGTTAGTCACACGGGGTAAGGAGCCCAGTGTGGACGACACCAGGTACCGAACGGCGACAAAGCAGACGCACGGGCTTGCCAGCTGCCCGAGTGCTGTCCATATTCCATGGATTCAAGAATGTGGGGGGTGCGCAAGGTTGCAGCCGGTTTACACGTGGTTCCAGCACCGTGGGCTGAGGAAGCCACAGGCCCTACCCGCATACTCAGTTGTAGCACGCTAACCAAACTCGTCATCCACACGCCAAGCTCCGTCAAGGCACTCCAATACAGTCTGGGACTCACGTATGGGGCCCGAGATATTACGCCTGGCAATACCACGAAACATCATTATAACTCATAATGCAGTGCATCTTCTTCTGTAGCGTACCTGGTCACCAGCGCAACTTTCGGACCACTAGATACGACACCGACTCAGGAGCAGCTCACGTACGCTCGAGGCACAGACTCCTTACTGCTCTCTGTCAACCCTCCCACCTCACGTCCCCAGATTCCCACACCTCACACGACCAGCGCAACACGTCCTGCATCAACACAACCAGCCGCCTGCTACACAACAGTTGCGATCTTCCTCGATTCATGTACTCACACAACACCATGCCCCCGGCCTCCTCAACCTCCCCCCCCCCTTCTCGTTACACCCTGCACCCCCAGGCAACCGCATGGCCCTGGGCCCCGCCGCGGTGGCCACCCTTGGCGCCGCCCTGTGCGCCGCTCACCTGGCCGTATCCCTGGCCCTGGGACGAATGTACGGCGTACGGAAGGCGGCGGCGGCGGCGCAGGCCAAGAAGGAGCAGCAGCGCGACGTGCTGCACACACTGTAACACACACCCTGTGCATCAACATGGTGTCACTCTCTAACACCACCTCGCAGCCAGCTCACAGCACATGCGCAGCCTCCATACCCTCTTGCTCTCGCCTGGGCCGCCAGCTCGCGCGTACACGCTTGCACGCACTACCCGTACTCGGCCCGCAAACTCCCATACGCCGCACCAGGAGCGCATCCCACAGACCCCAAAGACACAACCAGGTGGTCCTGTGGGCCGGGGGAGCCATGCCACGGCACGCCGTGCCATGCAGCAGCAGCCAGACTGCAGCGCACGCTCTCTCCTCTCCGCACACTCTCCGAGCGGCCCCAAGCGCCATGCACCCCAGGAATCGGGACGGAAGGCGCTGCAGCTTGCACCCCATGCACAATCACGTGCCTTGCCCAAGCTCCGTTCGCCAATCCCACACGTCCTGCCGCGAAGCAACTGCCACGGGCCCTCTCATGCACGCCAACTGTCGATACTCCGGCTTCCCGCCTCCGCCTCCTCCTGCCCGCCCCTACTGCCGCCGCACCCTTCGCCCTCCACCAGCACTGCCTTGCTTCCTGCCGCCCGGCGCCTCCTCCCTGTCGTCTTCCTGCTACTGCTGCGCTGCTGCAGCAGCTGTCGGCGCCGTCGCCACAAGCCACGGCTGCCCGAGAACATCAGCATGCGCCTGCAGCCCCTGACTTCCTGCCTCGTAACAGTGGAAAGGCGGTGCCTCCCGCCAGCGCTGCATGGCCTCCTGCAGCTCCCTACTTCCTGCCGCTTGGCGCCTCAGCCCCGTCAGCCCCGCCGTCCTCCTGCCGGTGCCGTACCCCCGTTCCCTGCCCACCACAGCACTACTTCCTGCCGCTTGGCGCCTCCCCCTCGTTGTCCTCCTCCCCGCGCTTCTTGGTGAAGGGAGTGGCCCACATGATGGGCTTGAGCTCCGCTGCGCAAGGGAGAAAAGATACAAGCGGACGGCTGGTAAATGGTTGCGGCACGACGCGGCACCACGCTGAGCCTGGGGCAGCGAACACACCGCACAGCACTAGCTGCTGATTGGCATTTGTGTTACATTTCAGGTGGTGCTGATGCCCCCGGCCCAACGTGACCCCTGTGCACCGCGATCCGAACCCACAGGACGGTAGGACTGCCGCGCCGTACCGGTATGCCGCAGCCCGTTCGCATGTCGCACAGTGCACATGCAGCCCGCTCACCCGGCTCGCTCTTGCCGCTGAAGTTGAGGATCTTGGTGCCGATCTTCTTCAGACCGGACCATGCATCCTGCGGAGGGCAGCGAGAGCGAGGCATGGAGGGAGGTTCCATGAGGTAGCGGTAGGGCTACTGGGGCGTCACAAGTCCGCGGCTGGTGGCCTGCGGACCCATGGCAGTCGTGCGATGGCAGCAGCAGTTTAACCTCCGGCATGGCACACGGTACAATGTTGCGGAGGCCGGGAGCGGATGAGCGGGGGGCGTCACGCCAACACAGCGGTTGACAGGTACGCGCTTCGTACAGGGGGCACACGGGCTCGCCATTGTTCTCAACCGCCTCTACACCCCAGTGCCGATCCCGCGCATGGTTATCCACATCACGGTGAAACCCTTAGACCTTCAGTTCAACCTGGTAACAGCCCTGATCCCTCGGTTCACCCTCCTACCCTCCCCAGCGCCTCCTCCCAAAACTCCACATGAGCATGGTACGTCCATGCGCCCTTTAACACAGAGTACATGCCCAACACCCCACGCCTTGTATGTTTGCTCGTTAACTGGGTCAGTCGTCCGTCGCTGCGTCAGCAGTACTCCCTGGCGGCCCCTCCCAGCTACATACTGCCCGAGCTAACACACCTGTGCATCCGGGTCCACCTTCGACCTCGTGCTTTGACGTTGCGGCCCGCTCGCCCACAAGTGCGCCCATGGCCGTCAACACGCCTGTACACACCCAACACCCACACTGACCCACCTGCTCCTCCGGGTCCACCTGCAACCTCGTGCTCTGACGTTGCGGCCCGCTCCCCCACAAGTGCGCCCGCGACAGATAACACCCCTAATACACACACTAACCCACCTGCTCCTCCGGGTCCACCCAGCCGGCGTCGGAGTAGGGGCTGCGCAGGTCGAAGCGCTCGCCCTGGGGCCAAGAGGGAGTGAACATGACGCCATGGGTCGTTATGTGGACCAAACCCAGCAAGTGTCGCGTCGAAACGCTACAAAGGTGCGCACTCGCCCTGGAGGTCAGACCGTGGGGAGCGCGTCAGCGGCCGGCGCCCGGCGGGCACTCATCGTGTGGGTTAGGCGTGCGATAAAGCGCTCTCTGGGCACAGCGGGAGAAGGGAGTGCCTCCAGGTGCGAGGTAAGCAGCTTGTTGCTGCGCAGGGGGCTGCAACTCCACGCCCCGCCCTTGTGAGTGTGCACTGCTCCTCCGGCTGTGGTACGGCACGCCGTCCCTGCCGTACCTCGTCGTACTTCTTGATGCCGAAGGGCAGCAGCGGCACCACGATGCCACTGTTCGCCTTCTTGTCCAGCTCGTTATCGTACGGCTGTACGGGACGGCGTAAACAGGGGCACGTGGGCAAGAGTGAGTACGGCAGGGCAGTACGGCAAGGCATCGTGTTGAGGTCAGCAGACCAGTCTGCGCGCAGGCGTGCAGCCTGCATCTCGCAGGGCCGCGGTGGGAGGGGTGGGGCAGTGGCCAGGTGTTGAGGCGTAGCAGGGCCAGCCGAGGTGCAGGCTCCCCGAGGCACATTCGTCAACATGAGGACCCAAAGGCTGCTTGCATTCAGGCCTCGGCAGCTGCTTGCAGGACAGTGTTCTGAGGGGCGCAATGATAGAGTTGGAGGCTGTTGCAGGGCCGGTCCTGGAACGCGGCGGTGCGCACCTTCCAGTTCTGCAGCGTGTCGGGCATTTCGCCGCGCGCAAGGGCCTCCTTCTCCGCCCGACGCAGCGCCCTGCGCTCCTCTAGCGTCTCCGCAACCTTCTTCCGGCGCTCGTTGGCCTCCTTGATGAGCGCACCGCTCTTGCGCTTTTGCATGAGCTCCTGCTGCATGCGGTACTGCTCCTCACGCTCGTCATCAACATCCTTCTTGGACTTGCTGCGGCCGAACAGGAGCGGCAAGGCTGAAACGGTCAGTCGCCGGTCGTCGATATGACCCAAAACCTACTCCCGGACTAAGGCGCTGCGCTAACCCCGTAGACAGTAGCGATATACATCATATGTGAAGGGCGAGGTCTCCAAAGCGACCCGGTTTTCAGCATATGAGAAAGCCTGCTGCCGAGCATGAGAGCTTGCACCCTGAGCAGATTGCCCGTTGTGATCAACTAGTACTGAGAGTTTAGGATATGCCACGAATCCTACCCGAAGCCAAAGAGGGCATTCACCCGCACAGAGGACCGCGAAGCGCGGGCCGGGCCCCTGGCGGGAGCAGCCAGCTGTGCGCGGCTGGAAAGGCTGCTAGCGACAATCATTTTCGTGTCACAGCTATCTCTGTGGCGTGGGTGGGTATGTAGGGGCTGACCCAACATAGTACGACAGCGACTCGGCTGCTGCTCCCTTCCCTCAGTGCGAGACACTGCCATAATTTATGGCTCAAGCCGCCCCGTGTCACACAAGGCACAAGTGTTGGCATGAGCACAAGAGATGCCACTGTTTGAAGTGGAAAAGGTATCGTGCATGTGTGTCCTTGGGGCTCTGCGACACAACCGGGTGCTCACGATCCGTGCACTACAGCTGATGCAGGCCGGGCTCAGGCACGGTCGAGGCGCGAGGCCCTCAGGCCTCAGCGCTCTGTGCTCTGTACCGTACTGCAGCAAGATGGAATGAAGGGCCCAAGCCACCTGGCACCAACAACCCCGAACCGAATGTATGTTACAGCAAATTACTGGGGGGCCCTCGGAAGTCCAGAGGATCAACATCCCCCTTCCACTGACACACCATAGTGCACTCCCAGGTGCGCTTGCCTCAGGTCACGACGCAGCCTCCACCCTCCACCTGCCTGGCCGGCCTACTGCCTACTGCCGCCCCACCGGCGTGTTCACGGCAACACCCAGCTCCTGCCCATACGCTGTGGTTCCAGCGCCGCCATCTGCCGTACCCGTGCCAACGACACCCTGTCGCATGCGCAGCGCCGTACGGATGTACTGCGGGGACTGCATTTCGTACAGCCGGGACACGGCACGCCGGAACGCAAACCGCTCCTCTGCTCCGCCGAGGGCCCCCATGGCGGCGGAGAGGGCGGCGGGGGAGGCGGCCACGGGGGCCACGCCGCCGGAGGAGGTGGCGTCGCGGCGCAACTTGGCGTCTAGGAATGAGGAATCATAAGGAGGAGCAAATGAGGTTAACAGTAAATCGTGCGGGCGCGGGCTGCTCAGGGCCAAGCAGGGATGGGAGACCCCAGCGCGCTACTGATGCAGGCCCGCCACCTGGCCCAACTCCTGTTCCTAGACCCGCTTGCAGGGCCCTCCTCCTGCTTCACCCCACCCACAAACATCACAGAGCGACCCCAACTGCCGTTCCTGGGTGTGCTGAGAAGCGGCACCCCGCCCCTTCGCGCCTTGCCTTGACCCAGCCCACAACTGCCACAGCGCTGACCCAAGCGTGCGGCGCACGTGGACCCGGCGGCAGCCTTGTCCTCCCCTTACAAAGCTGCTTCTCCTGTGCTTCCAACCAGGTGGGAAGCTTCCCGCACCTTCCACTGCCGTCTCGACCTGCGGCCGCTACAGGCTCAGGACCCCAGCGTGCTCACGCAGGACCACCAGTTTGCATTTCTTGGCGCCTGCAGTGCGCCCCACCCCCTCCCCACTTGCCCGCACCCTCAATCGACTGCTAGCTGCCTTCCCTAAGCTTCCCGCATCTCCCACTCACCCTCCACCGCCGTCTCGAACTGCAGCCCCTCCAGGTCCAGGATGGGCTCCTGCCCCTCCGCGCCCGCGAACAGCTGGTCGGGCGGCACGGCGGCGCCCGCCACCAGCAGGCAGCGGGCGTTGTACAGCTCGTCAACCAGAGTGATGAAGCGGCGGGCCTGGTCGCGAACCTGTACGGCAGGGAGGTTGGCGGGCGGGCGGGGGAAGCACAGGGCACGGCGATCAGTGGACCTGCGGCCGGGGCTTGAGGCCGCTAGGCTGCGCGATGTGGATGCCTGTTCATGCATGATGCTCGGATCACGTTGTATTCTCCGCAGGTGTGCTGCGTGGCCGACACCTGGGACCCAAACCCTACTCACGTTCATGGACATGGGCGGGATGTGTGTTAGGAAGAGGGTGTGGAAGTGCTGCGCCAGGGCCACGAAGTCCGCGGGGCCCAGCGTGCGCGCGCACAGCTCCTCGAAGCGAAACCACGCCGCGCCGCCAGCGGCCGTTGCAGCGGTTGCGGCGGCGGACCCAGACCCATGGGTCGGCGAGGCGCGGGGCACCTCTAGGGTGCGGCCGAACATCACCTGGGGAGCGATTACAGACAGCACACGATGGCAGGATGCGGATGCGAAGTGTGATGGAGAGAATAGGAGGGCAGCTTGTCCTGTACACGCGCACCCCAGCGCGTTGCCCTGACTGCGCGCTAAGGCGGGCTGCCGCCCCGCCAACAAGCAAGAGGACTGAAGACGGTAGACCGCTATCGCGGTCGGCCGTACAGCAAGCTATGGTGCCGCCAGCCACACCGCATTCATCCGCTGGCACCAGCGGCGGCACAGGGGTGCCAGGCTTGCTGCGTGTCTCTCCACGAAACAGGCGTACACCGTACCCTTGCCCTGACGAAGCACCCCGTGGTCCCCGTCCCTCCCGCACCCACCGGCACGCTGGTGCTGCTGTGCTCCGCCTGTCCCCCATGGCACGCCGCCCACAGCGCCTCCATGGCCGCCTGCGCCTCCGCCTCCGAGCCGTGGAAGTAGCTGCACGACAGCGGAGGCCACACCGCAACACCGCCAGCAGCAGCAGCAGCTGACGCCGCAGGAGCAGGAGCACCACCGGTACTACTGGCAGTGACGGGAGTGCCTGCTCCTGCACTTGTCCAGGTGGCCGCTGGCGTGGCCGTGGCGGCGGAGGCGGCGGAAGCGGCGGCCATGTCGGCTGCCCCCCGTGCGATGGCTGCCCGGCCCTCCTCCAGCAGCAGGCGGCGGTAGTCCTCGGGGGAGGACAGCTCGTGCACCTCGCACCGACCAACCAGCCTGCAGCGGCGCAAGCGTGATAACGCAACAGAGCAGGACATCAGGGTCTCAGCAGGCTGCCAACGCGAACAGCTACTCCTTACTTTCCTCTATTTAATGTGGCCCGGCATGTGAGGTAGTATGACGGGTTGTGAAGAGTGCAGGTACAGCAAGCATGTGCACATGAGCGAAGTGCCCCACGCACGTCTGTATGAAGTGGGCCCACACGTCCTCGTGCAGGCCGTGCCGCGGCAGCTCCCCCGGCGCCCGATTGCTGGTGCACAGCAGCACACAGCCGGCGGACGTCAGCGCCTCCACCAGACCCTGTGGGTAAACAGCACACAACGGGAGGCAGAGGTACAGAGGCGCGTAGCGACCAGGTAAGACCAGGTACAACCCTGACAGTAGCTCGCAGACCGCGCCGACGTCTGCGCCAGAATGAGGCCCGAGGGGCAGCGGAGGCGCGTTTGTGTGTGTCCTAAGTATACGGATTTGAGTTTTTGTCCAGGGGTATGCTGGATGGGCGTGGAAGGGCGGACGACGGGCTATATGTTCATTCCTGGCGCAGCTGGGTGTAGCGATCCGTGTGGGGTTCCATCGAGTAGCCTCTAGCACGGTTATTGCCCGGCCCCGTGTTGCCTCACCTTGAGGGCTACCGCGCTGAACACGTCCGTGACCTGTGGGGGCCACAGACATAGCGAAGTAGCTCAGCAAACAGCTTGCAGGTTCTTGCTGTGGCGCAACGCCGGATGCAATACAGAAGCAGATCTTACGGATTTGCATTGACGTGGACCGGTGGAGAGTTTGGTGCATACAACGTGATAGCCAGAGCAAGAGGCTGCAGCAGCGCGAGCAGACACCACGGGTCTTGCATGACAGAAGCAGTGATAGCAGTGGATGTGTGGGAGTTTCGTACTTGCCGTACCTGCACCTCGTCAAAGTACAGTACCGAGGCCAGCGGCCCCGTGCCTCCCGCCCAGCCGCTGAGCGGCTCCCCCGGGCGGCCGCGGATGAAGGCGGACGCCATGCGCACCAGGCCCTGGGGGAAGGGTGACGCGTGGGTCTTAGCACGTGGCACGTGAACAAGAAGAACGTGGCAACAGGAGCGTTACTGCATGGGTGCGGACGCCATGCGCATCAGGTCCTGGGGGAAGGTGACGCATGGGGCTTGGCACATGGCACGACCTAGGAGCACATTGCAGCAGGAACGTTACGGCATGGGTGCGGACGCCACGCGCACCAGGGCATGGGAAAAAGTCAGGATAGACACGGGAGGAGACGCGTGGGGCTCGACACGTGGTTAACAAGGGGAGTAGGGCGCTTACATGTCTGGTTATATTGCGCACAAGGCCCTAGGATAGGGGGTGTGAGGTGGAGGTAGGCCAACGCGTGGGGTTTGGCACGTGGCATGGGCGGCCCTCCCGCTCCTCCTCACCTGGGCATTGCCTGCAGCGAGGTTCCTCGGGTCGTTGCGCCCAGCGCGCGCGAGCCTGCCACGCAGCGAGCGGCACACAGCATGTGTGAGTCACAAGCCCAACGGCTGCGGTAGGAGGAGGGTAAGCCACGGGCACCCAGCTCCGCACGGGTCCCCCGCTTTCCGAAACTGCCTGCCCGTCTCCCAAGCTTGCCTGCGCGTCCTAGCCACCACCGAGTCCATCCCTGTCTACGCCCACACTGACCCCGCTGTCCGTACCCTCCGCATCGCGTTTCCCCACCCCACCCCACGCGAACATGCGCACCCGTGTCCAAGGGACACGACTGGTATGGCCTCTACCCAACCCACACGCCGCAAGGTAGCCCCACGTGTGGGGCCTCGTGTCCATCAGGAAGGGACACACCCTCCCCTACCCACCTCATGTGCCGCCGGATGGCCAGCATGGCCGCCTTGGCCTCCCGCTGCCGCCCCACCTCCGGGTCCCAGTACCTCAGCACCCCCTGCCGCTCCGGGCTGGTGCCCACCAACGTCTCGTCCCCATCCTCCCCGCCGGCAGCCCCCGGCCCCCCTGCAGCCCCCGCCCCCGCCCCGGGCGCAGCCTGGCCGCTCTCCGCCGCCGCCGCCGCCGCCAGCGCCGCCGCCCCTCCACCGCCGCACTTCTTCGCCAGCGCCTCCGCCTCCGCCCGCCTCAGCGCCTGCTCCCTCTCCGTCACCTCGTCCTCCTCCTCGCCCTCCACCCCCGCCCCCAGTCCGACCTGGTGCTCCAACGACCCCTCGTACGCCAGCAGCTCCGCTGTCGTACTGTCGTATCGCTGCTGTCCGCTGGCGGCGTGATCCGCAGCGCTGTTAGCTGCTGCTACGGGCACCTGCTGTTGGTGTTCGAGTTGTTGACCTTTATGTTGTTGCTTGTATTGATGCTGCTGCTGCTGCTGCTGCCTGGTTGCCGCGTGCTGCTGTTCCCTCAGCTCCCGCTGCCGCCACCGCTCCACATCCAGGTAGTGCAGCCGGCTGTGGATCTGCAAGGTAGGGATCAGTAACGAAATAACACGTTTGCAGGTGCATGATCCTATGGAATGAGCTAAAAGCTGCAAGCAGCTCATGCGCGGCCACACGCCCAAGGTGCGCATTTGCATTTGGCTACCCCTAAGCCATAGCACACCTCGGCCTTGCGCCGCCCAGTCGCCACCTCACTCTACTCCAGCTGCTCTGCGTTCCCCATGGTTCCCACCCATACCCCACACCCTGCACCTGTCATCCATGCCGCACACGGCACCCTACACCCCCTGCCCCCACCTCGAGCATCGCTGCGTTGAAGTGCATCCACCTCGCGGCCGGCAGGCGGGCCGTGTCCTGCAACGCCTGGTACAGCAGCGCCACCAGCATGGACTTGCCGCTGCCCACGCTGCCCCACACGTACAGACCTGCAGGGGCGGGGTGGGTAGTAGTGCGTTGTGCAGGGATAACAAAGCATGCATCAAAACAGGAGTAGGGCGGCGAGAAGGGTGGAAGATGGGTGGGTGCTCAAGATTGCAGGCCTGACGCACGACTGACGGGTGTCTGTATGGGCTGGAGGTCACGACGGGCGTGCCGCTGCTCACGCTGCCCCACACGTACAGACCTACGAAAGTGCGGGGTGGGTTTTCAAGAGGACGGGCGCAGGGGTGGACTGCAACGCAGCACGCTAGCCGGGGCAGGCCAACCGTGGGCGACGACCCCATGGCCGTTTTACAGCCGCCAGGGACGAGCCAGGTCAAGAGTCTGCCTGACATGAACCCAGCTTACACGACTGCGGCGCCACGTACGGCAATGACCACTCATAGGACACAGTCCACTGGACAACGACCTCAAGACACAGATCTCGAGGAGTACGGCTCGCCCCCACGGCCGCACACACCCCATCCCCATCTCGAGTGCCGTACGCACCCTTTGGCGGCTGCGGCGCCGACGGCGGCGGCCCCAGCTCCGCCGCCACCCGCTCCTCGCGCCGTAAGGCCGCCAACCGCTCGCGCTGCAGCGGCGTGCTGCCGTACTGCTGCTGCTGCTGCCCGTGCTGGTGATGCTCTGGGCCACCGCGGGCTGTGAGGCCAAGCGCGGAGCGAAGCCACGACCCCCAGCTGCTGCCAGCAGCAGCACCATCCGGTGCTAAGGAGGATGAGGCTGCTGCCGCAGGGGCGCCCGCAGAGTTGTGCTGCTCCCGCTCCCGCTCCCTTTCGCTTTGCTCGGCGGCTAGGAGCTCCTGCAACCGAGCCACCCGGCGGGCCTGCAGGGCGCATGGTGGCATACGATGAATATTGTTGGGCTTGGTAGGGCAGGAGATACCACGCGGACGGGGAGGTAGGATATGTGTGTGGAAGGCGCTGCCGCTAAGCCACGTGGCATCTGGTTGTCGTCGGGATCGTCGTGGTGGGGCCAGGTGAGACCGGTTGGACGACATGGATCACGGCAGGACGCGTCCGCCAGTGGCGCCTGTAACGGCTGACCTCGCTATGAAGCTATAAAAGCCACGGCCACAGAAGCATCACGTGCGAACAGGACTAGCAGTGCTGTAATGCGAGCATCACGTATCCAGCGACACGTTCCATTTGGAAGGGGGAAGCCAGGGCCGGGGCAATGGTGCAACGGCAGTATGGCGGAACCATAGTGACCAAGCACCCCGACCGCTCCCCTCCCCTAACCACCTGGTAGTCAGCGACAGCCGCGTGATGCTGGTCCATGCGGACCTTGTACGAGCAGATCTCATCGTACAGCGCCGCCAGCCGCCGTACAAGGGCGGCCTGCGCATGGGGAGATTGCCAGCATCAAGGGTATCAGGCGCGGCGGGGCGCTCTCGACGGTACTCAGATGCACCGTACACCGTAAGCGGTGGTGTGAGTGAGTAGCGGGGCAAGCATGGGGGCACTGCGAGAAGGGCTGAGGACAGGGCACCCAAGAGCGTCGCAAAGGGTAATCATACACAGCCCGAGAAACAGTACATTCGGAGACAGGACGATAATTACACGTGTAGCTGCCTAACGTGTGCATGTTCTGCGCGGCCATGGCACGTGCCAGGGCACCGCATGAAGGCGTGTTGGGAGCATGCACCACACGCCACGCGTCCACCTGAACCGCTACCAGTATACGGGTACGAGTGCGGTGATCACAGGAGACTTATACTACGCTCGAATACGGTACGGCAAGGTGCGGTAAAGTGCGGTACGGCACCCACACACCTGTGCGGGGTCCGCATGGAGCGTTCCGGAGCGCAGCAACGCCTCATAGCGCTGGACCACGGGGTTGGCAGCTAGTGGGGCTGGCGGATTGTACGCAGTCACGACTCGTGTATGTGGGCTAGCGCTTGCTTCTGTCGTGGAGTTTAGGTCCGTTGCTGCTGCTACCGCTCGTGTTGCCGCCGCTACCGTCCTGCCGTTCGCTGTGCTGCCGAAGTGCTGACCCAGCGCGAGGTGTTGAGGCGCGGGGCCGGCACCGGCATCTGCACAAAGTCGTGCATTGGGTCAGATTGGGTCGATTGAGTGTTCGACGCACAGCTCTGGCTGCAGTGTCAAGCATGGTGGGAAGGGATTCGAGCATCGTGCCACACTGAGAGCAAACGCACTACGGGCGGAAGCGGGGATGGAAGGGGACGATGGATGCTACACGGGCACGTACATGCGGCATAAGGCCGTTTTAAGGCGTAGCACGGTCGTCCTTAGATGTGTTCATGTGTTGTGACCGCACCGCACCGTGAGGGCCTGTTCGGCCGTGACCCCTTCGCCCATAACCCAAAGAGGCTATCAAGCCCCACAAAGCCCCAGGCAGGGGAGGTGGAGGTACGCCAACGTGATTTCACCAAGTTGTCGAGCCTTCTTGCCTGGCGTGGGAGCCCATGCAGCGGTGATGTGGGCCGGGCCGGGGCCTAGGGAGGACGCCGCAGGCCGCAGGAGCGCCCCCAGCCGAGCGCAAGGGTAGGCGACCTGGCGCATGGCTGCGTGGAACACGGCTCACTGTTCAATAACAATATATTGTCAGTGTATGAGCATGTTGGTAGATGCCGAGAAGCGTAGCACCGGGTGCGCGTGCGCGTGGCAGGTGACCGGCCAGGAGTTGCGACAGCCCGGCTCCAGCCCAACAGTCTACACGCGCGCGAGAGAGAGCCGGTTCCAAGCGACAAGTGAACTTTAAGCGATTGCGAAATAAAGTCATTTAATCCTGCTGGTAAGGCAGCCTGCAACGCCCCAGTCCCATCTTGGCTCATTCGGCATTGGTTTCAACGATGGTTCAACGCGCTTTCGCAACCCGGGGTGGCACTTATTAGCTATAACAGTGGTGTTTAAGTACAGCTTAACGCAAACAGTCCTTGACCCAGTGCTTGCCACCCATTTCACACACCTTGTGAAGCCCTTTCTGTTCGTGAACATGTTGCGCAGCGCAACCTCATCATTGCATGGCTCCAAGGGGTCAACTTGCTACCCACAAACTCCTTTGGTGCGGAGAGCGCGGCATGCACAAGGCCAGGCTGCAAAGAGGAGGTTGCCAGCGGTTGCCGTTCGGGCTGCGCTTGCGGAAGAGGAGGAGCCATCGACATCTTACTCCATTCAAGCTCGGCTTGCGTATGCACGGTTAACAGCACCAGCGCGCGCTGGAGCAGAGTATGGCGAGGCAAGTCGCATGCCTTTGGTTGCCACGTTGCCAGTCGTAGCTAAGACAGCACTAAAATGTGATTGAGTTATTTTGAGCTTGAACATGAAGGCAATTGGCATACTCCACAATGAAGGCAGTGAACGCTATACTGATGGGCATGGTGCTCAACGGGCGGAGGCACTGCGCCACGGTGCACCACGCCAATCCAGTAGATATCATGCAGCCACCCACGTTTTCGTGCATATGTCAGCACGATTGCGCTGACCGCGCTGGTAGCTCCACTTCACCTACCGCACCCTCCTGCGCTCCAGCCAGGCACGTTCACAACGCCCATGCATGGACGTGCCCTACCCGCAGCGCCCTCGGAACTTGTCAGCCCACTGCCCCGTGCTCCATGGCATTTCATGCCCACGCCCCGCCCGTCACCCCTTGGCTGCATACCCACGCACCCTCCACGCCCCTCACCTGTGTAACCGTCCCTCGCAACCCACCTGTCGACCTGTCCTGTCCAAACCACCCCATGCCCACCATCCCGCACCCCACTCACCCGACGACCCAACCCGCCGCACCATCCCAACGGAGTCTATCACCCAACACACACCTATTTAAACACCAAGGTTACCCTTCTGCTGCCCTCGTGCTGGCGTCCCCCCGCACATCCGGCCGCGTGCGCCCACCCGCAGGAACACAGCTCACTGCGCCCAAACCGTCAACCACATCAGCCTTGCTTCACTGCCCCCCTCCTCCCCTCCATGGCTCAACGCACCTATAATTTTCTTCATGGACACGACCACGGGGCATCAACTCGGAATGCTTTCCTGGCTCCTCCATGACCCGCACCCCAGCACCCCCACCCGCTGTTCCTCCGTCCCCACACACCACACACCACACAATACACACCAGCAGGGCGCAATGCAGCTCCGCCCCAGCGGCGAGTCCCCCCGCCTGTCCCACACGCGCACAAACAAGCCCACTCATTATACCTGTATAGGTGTACCTCAACCCTGAGCCGGCTAAAGCACCCCATTCATCCTCTCCTGCACCTGAGCCCACCCCCACCTCCACCTCCTGCCGCCTCCTCCACACGCCCACAGGGCTTCATGCAGTTCCGCCCCGGCGGCGAGCCCCGCACGCTGGACGTTGCCGCCCTGAACGAGTCGCTCAAGGCGGGGGGCGCCATCCGCCTCCGCCACACGCTGCGGCCGGACGAGGCGTACGGCTGCGTGTTCGACTTTGACGCGGTGGTGGCCGACACCCAGGTGGGGCTGAGCGGCCGAGGGCCACATGGTATCTGACACGAGTGCTTTTAACAACACGAATACACGGGGGGAAGGGGTGGGCAGTGAAGGGTGTCCGACTTTGACGCGGTGGTGGCGGACACGCAGGTGGGGATAGTAAGAGAGCAGCTGGAGCCGAGGTTGGGGCCACATGGGGCGGGTGGGTCGTGGGGCCTGGTGGGATGGCCTGTCTGGGGCGGTGGCTGCGGGGCAGTGGTGGCGGACAGCCAGGTTGGGTGGGAAGAGGGCAGGCGGGGACAGATGGCACCGCGGCAGCGGTGGCTGCGGGGCGGGGGTCCAGAGGGGGCAGGGGTGGCCGACACGCTTGCCGGGTGAGGGCCGGGCCCATACGGTACGACGACCTCGCTGCCGTAGTGGTTGCGGAGCAGAGCGCAGTTGGGGCTGGGATCGGGGCTGGGGCTATCAGGCATGGCTCGTGGGGGCGGGCTGGAAGACTCCACAAGTGACAACGGAGGCGGCTGGGGGGCAGTGGTTGCGGGCACGCGCGGGTGCGTGTGTGTGGGGGGGGGGGGTACGCGTAAAACGGGGGGAGGAGGGGGGGGTGAACGTGGAGCGGTGCTAAGCCGGGTGGCGGGGAGACGCGGAGGGGCCCACTGGGACGCGGGTGTGGGGGATAGGGGAAACCCGTGCCGAGGAAGGCGGGCAGTACGGTGGCGGAGACGGTGCCCTGGTACATCCTGCGCGGGCACGGGATGGTCAAGGGGGCCAGCCAATTGTGGGCGTACCACCATGGGTGCCGGGCGGGTGCAGGAAGGGTGTGCATGATGGCATGGAACGTGGAGGGTGTTGAGGAGTGGCCGTGATGTGGGCGATGGCGGGGCTAGGCAGGGTGAGATAGGGTACATATGTTGTGCTGGGTGGCGGCACCTCTCCGCATGCTCGTCAGCCCGCAGAGTCCGTAGCCATGGGTGACCGGGAGAGGGACTGTAAGTGCGGCCCCTGACCTCAAACCTTTTGCGTCTCTCCTGTCTAAGCTATTCCGACTATCGGGAGCTTCGAGCACCACACCTTGACCTGTGCGCGCTGGTGGTGCCCCCTCACTGTCCCCCCCCTGCAGGGTGCCTACCGGAGGGCGTGGCAGGCGGTGGCGGCGGCGCGGGGGCTGCCGCTGTCGCCCCACGCGCGACTGTCCATGCACAACACGGCACCGGAGCGCATCATCATGGACGTAAGCAGGGGGCGGGGGAGGGGCCGGGGAGGGGCAGATGACCCCACTTCCATATCGGTGGTTAAATGGTGTGCAGGAGGGGGGCACCTTGTGAGTGGACTGAGGACACCAAGGTGCCACTGAGGGACAGGTGGGGACGGGGACACGGCGTGAGGGAACATTGAGTGGATATGAGGGAGCGGGGCTACGGCATGCAGGGCCCTTGGTGGGCACCTGGCGGAGTGCAGTAGTCATAGCACTTGTTGCTGTGGGTTGAGCCGTAGTCCTGGATAAGCTGAATCCCCACATGATTGACAGAGGTAGGCCCTGGGATGGACTCGCAGCAGGAATGAAGGAGGCGCGTGCCCTGGCGTGCCAGCTATCCGCGGCCTACGCCTCCGAGCTTCTGCTCCTTTATGTAGCATAAACTAAATCCTGGACATCTTCGCGCAGGTCCTGGGCTGGACGCGCCACATGAAGGAGGCCCGCGGCCTTGCCTACGAGGTGGCCGAGGCGTACGCGTCTGAGCTGGAGGCGGGCGAGGCCATGGCGGTGCCGGTGGCCGGCGCGCGCGAGTGGCTGACGGCGCTGACCAACTTCGGTGTGCCTGTGGCGGCCGTCAGCTGCCTGGGGCGCAGCACGGTGCGGCGGGCGCTGGAGCGGATGCACCTGCACGACCACTTCCAAGTGCTGGTGAGGCCGGGACGGCGAGCATGAGGGCAATCGGTTGAGGACCTGGGCGATGCAGGGAGTTGGTTGAGAGCGTGTGCCGAGCTCTGAGGCGGGAACTTTTGGCCGCTACGACCGGTACAACTCGTTTACACTGTCTCACCCAGTCCGCAGTGCAACTCCGCTCCCATTACCCTCCGCCCCCAGGGCACCGCAAAGGACACGCTGGGGAGTGTCCTTTCCGTTGTATCCCAAACAGCAAAGAGTTTTTACCAGCAAGACTGTTCCGTCTTCTCCGCCTGCAGGTGACGGCCGAGGACGAGCTTGAGTCCACGGCGCAGCGGTACCTGTCGGCCGCCCTGCAGCTGCAGCGCCCGCCAAACAGGTGGGTTGCACGAAGGGGCATTGGCGGACGGTTGGGGACAGAAGCCCTATTCCGCTGCAGCGGTCACCTAACAAGTAGGACATGCAAGCGCCTGTAGACGAGCAAGGAAGGCTGGGGGAGGTGTTGGAGGCAGGCTAAACACCATGGCGTGCAGTAGGTCACCTTGGCCCAGCACACAAGAACTGTAGTTCTAGGGCACGAAACCGTCCCACCGCTCCCATGCCCTGCCACCGCCCCCAGGTGCGTGGTGTTCGGCTCCACCCCCGAGGCCGTCACTGCCGCCCACAACTGCACCATGAAGGCCGTGGCGGTGGCGGCACGTGCCGAGTACCCCGCCTACAAGCTGCGCACGGCGGACGTGACGTGCGCCTCGCTGTCCGACCTCACGGTCTACAACATACGGCGACTGTTTGCAAACTGCGGTGAGGGGACGGGTCAATGTTGACTGCGCGGGTTGCCGGTGTCGGGTGGGAGGGTGGGAGGGAAGGGGAGCGGGAGGGGGAGGGCGCATGAGGACCACATCCGGCGCCCGTTTGGAAACTGCGGGAAGGGAGGGGCCTGGTGGGCTGTACTGGTGGGCCGCTGCACGGCTAACAAATTTTGTATGTCGAGTCGGAAGGGGTGGTGGGAAGGGGGCAGGGTGCGCCGTCAAGTTGGGCATTCTGTAAAAGAGTGCTGTGAGGGGCGTGTGCATCTGGGCGATCGGTACACGCATGGTTTAGTAGCTTGATGCACGTGGATTCACGCGCTGGAGGGTGCAAAAGGCTGGGCGGGGAGAGGGCGGCTAGACGCGTTAGGCACAGAAAGGGCGTTGGAACCTCGTGCAGCTTCCTTCTGTCGTAGTCCTGCTGACCTGCCCTTCCACCACAATGTCCTTGCCCCCCCTCCCCCTCCCCGCCAGGCGACGAGTTCATGGACCTGCGCAAGCAGCGCAGCGACGACCGGCCGGCCAACAAGCGGCGCGTGGCCAACGCCATGATGCCGTGAGCAGTGCCGGCCACCCTGCAGCCCAGCTGCACGCCACCCTGCCGCCGGCCTCTTGTTGGCTGCCGCGTAACCACGCAAACCAGCCATGGTGCCGTGAGCAAGCAGTTACTTAGGCCAGGTAGCTTTGCCCAGCCGCTGGGTAGCCACGCGGATCGGGCGTTGGATGCTTGCACGCCATGGTGCCGTGAGTGGTGTCTTCACCCTGGGGGGCAGCTGGGATTGTGGCGGCACCGTCGTTCAGGCGCAGGTATCAGCAAGGTTTTGGTTGGGGGCGTCACGCTGTGGTCAGAAGGTCTGGAGTTGGCGGATGCAGTGGGGTGCTAGGGGCGCCCTTTCCATGTGTTTACAGCAGTGCAACTGCGGAGCGTTTTGGGCATGGCATGGCTTGCATTTGCTGTGCACGGCGGGGTAATGCAGTAGTATGGCCTGGATGCGAGGGTTTGCGTTTCTGCACGGCGGGTTTGCAGCTGCGAGCGTCAGGAGTGGAGTGGAGAGGAGCTGGAGAGGTGGGATGAGGTGCAATGGCCTGCCGGGGTGTTCTTGCCCTGTTAGCGCTGGCAGCCTTCAACATTTTCCCCGCACGCAAGCGTGTGTTAGCGGGCCACCTACAAGGCCAGCGGGCTCTTTGGTTTGCGGGATAGAGTAATGGGGCGGCGGGATGTGCGGTTTTGCGGAGCGCGAGTGAAGAGGAGGGGAGCGACTGCGGTGAGTGGGGACGAGTGTTGGCGGCGAAGTGGGGAAAAGTACTAACGGGTGTATGGAAGCAGATGGCGCTCTGGTCGAAACGCGGATGCCGAACTCCCAGAGTATATTATGACTGGGGACGAGTGGCGTTGTGATGTTGGACTAGCATGACTAGGACGTGCCGGTGAGGAATTCGCAGCACAGAAGCGGCGATGATGTATGGTGAGAGGCCTGCCTCAGCAAGGGCGCGTCTGCATGCGATTTCGGGTACTGGCGATATATCTGCTTGGTGTGTGCGCGGTGTGCACAGGCGATGCGTGTCGTTGGTGGTATGGGTGGTATCTATGGGTGGTATGGACGGTGCGCGTACTGAGCCCTTTCCATGACCGTAAGCAACGCCCTTAGCAAAGGGCAGACATGTGCACACGGAGTGTCGCTCTGAGCGATGTGGTGGGTGCATGAGCACATGACTGATGCAGGAGCGGATCGAACTGGATCGAAGCACTCAAGCGATACCAACTGAGTGTTATCATGTGCTGTGAGGTAGGTAGCGATACGGTTGTTGTTGGCCTGGATTCTATCATCCCACTCATGCAATGTGGTTGGCGGCGTGTTCTGTTTGTGCCTGCTGAATCAGTCTTGGCAGCCGCACAGTTTGCTTTGCTTTTGCACGTCTGCTTGCCCTGGGCCAGGTTGCTTGAGGTGCATGCGACGGTTAACCTGTGGGGGGTTTGACTCCCCGTTGTTCCCCTGCTGGTTTTGCCATGCCGCCGGAGTGGCAACCGCTGACCGGCCCCTGGTAGCGGTCTGTACATTTCTCACGGTTTTGCCGAGCGTTTTGTGCTTTTGTTGCGGTGCCTGTACAATAATGCTCATTGTGGTGATGTGCGTTAAGCGCTTCAGCCAAGAGGTCTTCTGCTGTCTGGACCCTACGAGGGTCGCCTGGGTGTGCCCATGCGTGGTGACTGTCTGGGAGTGTCCGGCTCAGAGGCCCTTGGCAACACTCCTGCCTACAACATCCACATGGCGGGTTTGGGTGGGCATAGGAACAGCGTACTTGGTGCCCTAATGTCGCCACACGTCTCGAAAATTCTGTAAATTACTACGGTATACGCTACGCTGTGATGAATTTGGCCCTGGGCGGCTTTCTGTTAGACCATGCATTTCCGGGATGAGCTGCCCGAGCGTCCTACGCCTGCCCGTTCTCACTTCTCAGTCATCCAGGGCAACATGCGCACAACAGGCTTGCAAGCAGGTGCCGCTGCCCGAGTACCGTACCCCTCCTCCTCTTGGGCCGGCTGAAGGCTATTGTGCCCCGTTGATGGATGCGCGGTATGAGTGCGCTAACTCGGCGGCGGCGGCGGCCACAGGTACATACATATTCTGCAGATGCCGTGCGTGCACTCCGTCCGCTGCTATGCCTGATCGGCGCATGATCTGCTGATGCCAGCGCTGCCTTTTAGGTGTCACAATGCTGCTCCCTGGCGCGTGCTTCACGCGCGAGGCTCTGCCGATGCACTACTGGATGATGCATCAACGATACACCACAAGGTAACTAGGACCAGCACGAGGTCCACACTCCCCTGCAGCAGTGTACGGCCCACGCCGGGGCACTTTCTGCACCGGGCTACACAAGTCAGTACGTGTTACACGGCGAAGGTTCTCCCCTCCGCAAGTGCAACGACCCGGGGGCTCAAGGGCCTGCAAGGACAACACAAAAAGCCGGGTTGCAGGTAGCGGCCCTCGGTGCCAGGGGAGACTCCCCTGCTCGGCGCAACGGTGCACGACGAGGTGGGACAAGCAGCTGCTGCTCAAGCCACGGCCAAAGCTTCCAAAAATTCCAGTCTTGTTATGTAGGTCTTACTAGCGCAGGACATGCACTGACTCGTCGTTGCGATCGCTGCTCGGTGATAAACGAAAAGTGCACCTGTCCGACACACTACAGTAACATCAAAACAATCAAGACCTTCAACTACTCGGGCATCTGAGAGGCAGCAAAAAGCAACGTTTGCTGCACCCAAAGTTGCAAAGTCCAAACCGACAGTCGCAATACTTCACACAAAGCTTTATTTTACCATGCTGAATAAACTCCATGCAGAACAAGCATTGTTAACTGCGGTCAAAACAAACAACTTTGGAACACGCTCGCGATTAAATGTGTGCTGCCGAACTGTTTCCACCCTTGAGTCTGCAATAAATCGAGGACGAACTCTTCTTGCAGCTCTTGGGTCTAAGGTCGCAGTCTGGGCGTTGGGGAAGCCGCCCCTCGCGGACACGGTGCATGACGGAGGGCCGGCGTCCGCGGTCGCGACTAAGGCGCACGCATTCAGTAAGTGGATTCATAGGGTCGTATGTGGGGTTGGCGTGGGCACGGGCGTTGGAGGTGGGAACGCACGAGTCGTGGGGGGTGGGAGGGAGGGGGGAGGCAAGGCACGTGGCAGCAGGGGAGGCGTGGCAGACGGGATGAGCCAGCGGAAATGCGCTGGGGTAAACGCGTGCGAGGGCAGAGTTGAGGTTGCATCGATTGACGTTTATGAAGGTGTAAGGGCCGAGACAACACGAGCTTGAACAAGGGGTTGGGTTTGGATGGAGAGGTGTTTGGTGGAGAAGAGGTCGGACTTGATCGCCGGGCTTGAGCACCACAACGCATTGCTATTGTTCGGCGGCAGTCACGTGACGAAATTTGGCGGACTCAAGCATCAGCTGACCGGAGGCATGAAAGTGTGGTGTTGAACCAGACCTACAGCGACAACGGGCGCGTGGTCTGTTGAAGGGTGGGGTGTTTGGTGGCCACGGCTGGAAGGAGGCGGGGATGATGGAGGGGTGACAGCCGCATATGGCTTAGAAGGGGTGGTGCAGGCGTGTGTGAAGGTGTGGTGCAGGTGGAGGCGTGAGTGGCGTTATTGTAGGCGGCTTTGGTGACAGGGAGGTACGAGGCCCAGGTGTCCTGGTACGGGTGGACAAAAGCACACAGGGTTTGCTCAACGATACGGCGGGTGTTGTCGGTTGCGTTTGCACGCACGGCAAAAGTAGACATACTACAGCGCGTACTTCCAGGATTCCCGCATCACGGTCAGCAAACCTGTCGAAGCGTCATACAAGCATCAAATGCAAGCTGCTCTTACACGTTGCACTTAAGTGAATCAGGGCTTTTTCGTGGTCAGACATACGGCTCTAGTCCCCTCTAGGGTGTGCCAATAAGCATTGTATGGGCAAAATTCTCCATCTGCATAATTCCCCCTCATGCTAAGTAGGGTCATGCCAACGTTACTCACGTGGGCGAGCTAGCCACCAGCGAGCGAGCCGACTCCGCCCGTCCGCGACGGTTGCTAGGCAAGATACCTTGCCTAGCAAGTACGCAAGGGAAGACATGCCGCACGGGGAAAGTCCATTGGGACTAGAGCGCAGGAAGCACAAGGTCTGTCCTTCGGAACAACAATACATAGTGTTGGCTATTGTAAATACGCTTGCTTGGTGAGCTTGTGAGCTTGCTTGATGACGACAGCGTTCCTACGCTGAAGCGCTCAGATCAAATAAAGCTGGTGGAGGCTAGGCAGCACCTATGCAGTGCCTGTGAGCCCAGACTCCGTTCTTGCACAATGGAGAGCGGCAACGGCAGATCGTGGGGCCAGTTGAGGTTCCCGCGAGTAGTTGGCTCTGCAGCCCTCGTCTGGGTGACAGCGGTGCTAGTCCTCTGTTGGCAGCTCGGTGAGTGTTTGCACAGACGCGGCAATCAGTAACAGCAGCAGCGCCAGGTAGATTGTTGGCTCCGTCGAGCCTGACTTGAACACTGCACGCATTTCGGCACCACTCTTTATCAACCCGAACAAACCCACAAACGCCTTGGCTGGGGGGTTTTCACTGCGCATAGGTTTACAACACCCGATGGGCAACTTTTAGGCCACCGGAAGCATTCGCCGTACACCACCAGAATAGGACTGATCAGCGAGCGGGACCAGGCGGGACGGTTACGCATCTCCGGTGCCTGGGTGAATCCCAGTTGCTTCGTACGTGACCCAATGCATACCTCTGTCACACCTGCGTGCACACTGACCGCATGCCTTCCTTGTAGAATACCTACTTACATTACACTATCCGTAAACTGCACCCCTGTAGGCGCGGAGCAGCCCCCATGGTCGCACACCTGCCGAGTGCTGGTCCAGGGTGGCAGCCTGGCAGGGGCCGCAGCAGCACCCCAGGCATCCATCCACTGCTGGACTCCTGGCAACAGCAGCCCATGCGCACAGCCTCTAGAAGGCTTCAACCAAGAGCAACAGCTACCATCTGACCCTGGCCAGTTGCTAACCGTTTGGGCCGGTGCTGCCCTATATGACGCCCTCACTGCAAACCCTGTGGGTGGCTTAGCAGCCAACCCAATCTTATGCGGCGTTGAGCTGCGCCGGCGCCCACAGCAGCTCGTCACCGGCAGCGCCTCATCTTTGTTCAGCGCGCTAGAGGACCCGGTGCCCACCGCTGGTGGTGGCACATCGCCACCTCCGGGCATGCCCCAACCCGACTGGGGCGTGACGTTCCGCGGCGTGCCCCACCTGGTGCTGGTGGACAGTGTGCTAACACACCTGCCGCTCAGCCCCTACGGGCCGCTGCTGCAGTGCGCGGCCTGTCAGCACCTCACCATCGCCAACCTCACCATGCGGCGCCTGGCCGGGCCCCCAGCGGCGGGGCCCGGGCGCCCCCGGGTGTACGGCGCCCTGCACGCCAGCGGCCTGAGGAGCGTGGTGGCGTCGCAGGTGGACTGCGTGAATGTCACACGCGCACACGGCTGGGCGTGCATGCTGCTGCAGTACGCGTGTGCGCAGGGGGACGAAAACAACACTACCGCAGGTGTAGGGGAAGGCAGTTACCTCATGCTGAGGGCAGGTGCCTTTTCTGGTAATGCGGTGGTTCAGGCAGGGCCTGGGCAAATCGTGGAGGGCCTTGGACAGCTTGGCTGGGGGGCAGTGGTCCTCACAACCGACAACTCCTGGGTGGTTGGACCGGCAGCTACGGCTGCTGCAGGACAGGCGGCCCTTGCCCAGCAGCCGGCATCTCCTGCCGGGAGACGGAATGCTGATGCGGCCGCAGCTGGGCTTACTGCAGAGGGTGGGGCGCAGAAGGCGGCAGTGGCGGCATCAGCAGCATCAGCAGCATCATTATCATCATCATCATCAGCAGCAGCAGCAGCGGCAGCAGTTGTCAAGACCTCCACAGCACAGCAGGAGTTGTCCTTGCGCTCGTCTTGCCGCCTTTCATCCGTAGAGCTACGGGACGTTGACGCCTCCGGCAATGCGGGAGGAAGCGGGGCGCTGCTGGCTGTACTTGACCTGAATGTGGTAAGCAAGTTGTGGCGAACACGGTCCCGGGGTGCCCTTGCTCACAGTGATCGTGCAGTCATAGTCAGTCGCAGCACAAGCTCCCCAGCTGCCAAATCTCAGTATGCACATTGCTTAGCGCCACGCACCGAATCAATGCAAGAGCCCGCACCTTACGGCCGCGCTGCACACTGCTTGCTGCACGATACGATTGACCTTACACCCTCACTAATGCATGCTTGTACATGCGAACCTGCCTTGACAGGCCTCCCTGAGACTGGTGGACTCCTCGGTGTACAACAACGGAGCTGTCTTGGCCGGCGGAGCTATACATGTTGGCAGCAGCAGCAGCAGGAGCAACAGCGCCGGCAGCAGCGGCAGCCCAGCTAGTAGCGCCAACGGTAATGGCCCTCCGGGTAGCAGTGGAGCTCTGCTAGGCGACCTTGTCTTACAAGGCACTGATGTTGAACGCAACCAGGCGTGCTACGGAGGAGTACTAAGTGTAGCTGGGAACCTTGGGCGACTTATGGCTGTGGAGAGCAGGCTACATCGCAACTTTGCGGAGTCCTCATTACCCAGTCAACTCGATATCGCTGCAGAGGTGGGGCTCGACTGGGAAGGCGTTGGCGGCGTGGCATGGGTGGGCGGCAGTGTTGGCAGCCTAATGCTGACCCACGGCTCATCCGTGGAGTACAGCGGGGCGAACAATTTTGGGACTTTCCTACACGCAAGAGGTGCTGTTGCCAGCATAGAGCTCGACGACGCAGTGTTGAGCAGCGGTAGATACACTCTAATCAGCACGCAAGAGGGAGCAGTGTATACGGCAGGCTCGATTGGCAGTGTGAAACTATCAAGCAGCCGGCTTGCCGGCAACATCGGGGGCGTATTATATGCACTTGGCGATATATCTTCGGTAACTATTCACAACAGTAGCATAGTCAATGGCCGGGACTCGGCGCTGTTCAGCAACAGCTCGGTTGGGACAGTGCTGGTAACCAATTATAGCACTGTTTCATATAATGCTGCCGACTACGGGAAGTACAGGGACGCTGGCGGCGGCTTGCTGCACGCAACAAGGAATGTTGCAAGCCTGGTGATCACCAACGGGAGCTCTGTGAATGGCAATACAGCGCTGGGGCAAAGCACCGGTGGCGCAGTGCACGTAGGGGGGCATCTGTGCTACTTGGAGGTCAGCCGCAACAGCAGCCTCTCTGGCAACCGCGCACGTGGGAACGGCGGGGCGGTAGTCGCCAACAGCCTTGGCAGGATGGTCATCACAGACGGGTCTGTTGTGAGCGGCAACATTGCAGGCGATAGCAGTACGGCGGCATTGCTGGAGTTTCGATATTCCCCTTTCCCAGCCGCCAGCGGCGGCGCTGTATATGTCAACACGACTCTGGACTCCCTGGAGCTGAGCCATGGGGCTCGGATGGAGGGCAACCGGGCCAACCAGAATGCTGGGGCTGTCTTTGCCCGGCTGCTGTGGCGGCTGGAGGTGCAGTCAGCGGCGCTCCACAACAATACGGCAGTCAGAGGTGCAGGAGGAGGAGTCATGAGCGCCGGCATGGATCCGGAGGAGGTGGTTGAGGTGCGTGGTCAGGGACATGCGTGGCTGGGGGCTGGTACCGGTACTCCGCTGTGCAGTAGCCTGCAACAAATGCAACCGCTGGCTGCACTGACCCGTGAGTTGCAGCCCTCTGGCCATAGCAAGTGGTGGGTAGCAGGTGCACACTGTGATGTGCATCCCCTACAATCTATGCACCGTCCATGTGTCTCGCAGCCCAAGCCTTGGTATGCAGACGTGTGCTAAACGTTGGTTGAAACTGCCGTGTACAGGTACTACCAGACAGTACAGCACTTTGCGACTTGGCTGGAGCCAGACGGCAATTATCCTGGCGCCTTCGGGACGCCGTGGTGTCAGGCAACATGGCAGGGGGCGGCAGCGGTGGCGGCCTGCTGCTGTCCCTGGGCTTCAGCTGTATATATAGTGATGATAGAAACATTTGGTTTCGGCGCCAGCCCGATACATGCGTCACCGTCATGAACTCTCAGCTCGTCAGAAACAGTGCTGCTGGCGGTGGGGGCGCGCTGGCGGTGCACAACCCACACTTGGTCGCCGACGCCAATGTGCTGCAGCGCACAGCCCCCGTCCGGGTGTCCTTGCACAATGCCACCTTCTCAGGCAACCGAGCTGGCCGGGACAGTGCTAGCGACCGGGTTCACAGCACCGCTGGCGCAGGCCAGAGCGGACTCGGCGGTGCGCTGTACATGCATGTGGCCCCAGCTTGGCGCAACAAAACAAGCGGTTGGTGGATTGAGAACTGCGTGCTTACTGCTGATGGCGGCACGGCTTTCCTGGGCAACGAGGCCAGCGACATGGGTGGTGCGGCGGCGCTGGTGTGGTGTGCAGCATGGCTGGGGGACGGCACCAGGCTGGAGGGCAACAGGGCGGGCGCCAGCGGCGGAGGGCTGGCGCTATTGCAGGACGTGGCGGATGTGCACAGCCGGCCGACCGCTCAGCAGGGGGCATGGGATGCGGACACCACGGATTTCAGCATCCATGGGTACACTGCTGAGGACTTGCGGGTCTGCGGCATACGTACCGCTCGTGGTGAGACGTTTCAGACTATGGCCGTCGGATTGCCGCGTACCTGCAGGAGACTTGCATCCTTAGGCCGTCGGATTGCGGTGCACCGGCAGGTGGCCTGCATCCCCCGCCATGAACTCACTAACCTGTATAGACCCGCCCACGCGCACGCAGGCCACAGAACCAACTATTTGAAGTAGTGCAAACTCCCGACAATATAAGATGTGTGCCTGTACGCGCGCCACGAAGGCCATAGGGTGAGCTGGTCGCCATACGTTCATTTCGTCAATACGGCATGCATTCGTATGTTGGTCCTTCGCCCATGCAGGTACCTCCTTACCAGCCTGGCTGTCAGTACGCAACACCACCTTTGAGCGCAACACCGCCCAGGTGGCAGGAGGCGCCCTGTTCGCACAGAGCGCCTTCCCCAGCAGCTGGCGCCGCGGCAGCGCGTACCGCCTGCTGCACCTGGGCGCTAACACCACCGTGGACCGCAACTCCGCTGTCAGGGGCGGGGGTGTCTTTGCAGAGCTGCAGGACAGCACAGCCTTGTTCGACCAAGGTAGCGTGTTTGACTCCAACGAGGCAAACACAGGCGGAGGGGCTTTCGTTGCCATCATTGACGGCAGCGGGGGACCGGACAGCGGCGGCGAGGGGCCAAGGGACGAGAGCGGTAGTGGGGGGATCAGGAGCAGGCTGCAAGTGCTGGGCAGCCGCTGGGAGGGCAACTCGGCCTTGCAGGACGGCGGGGGACTGTACATCAGCATGCAAGCCGTGCATGGGTCAGCAACAGCAGAGACGGGTGAGGGTGAGGAGTGCGAGGCGCCGCCCGCCACAGTAGTCCGCATGCAGGGCATGTATGCACGTGGCAACACTGCAGCTGGCGCCGGGGGCGCCGTGTGCGTGGCAGTGGAGGGCGGCGCTGCCCTACGTGGGCAGCAGGTGTATGAGGAGGCCCTCGCAAGGGACCTCAGCCCAGGGTGCAGCAGCAACCTAGCACCTGTGGTGTGGGTCGAGGGTTGCACGCTGGAGGGCAACAGGGCTGGGCAGCGTGGTGGTGCGCTGTGGGCGGGCCCGGGATCTGGCATCAGCCTCAGCAACACCAGCGTGCGGGGCAACACGGCGGATGCAGGGCCCGGGGGCGGCGTGGCGGCGGAGGGCTGTGCATGGCTGCAGCTGGCGGATGGGAGCGAGGTGGCCGGCAACGCAGCTCCGCGGTCCACTGGGGGCGGTGTGTTCGCGGGCGGGTGCGGGCGGGTGGTGCTGCAGGGGATGGTGGTGCGGGGGAACAGGGCGCTGGCGGGGGCCGGGGTGCACCTGGATGGTGAAGGGACTAGCGGTACCGGCATTGCTGCTGGAACGCTCGCTGTCCTCGAGCGCTTGGTATTTGCCGACAACGCGGCCGAGCTGCTACTGTCCGGCTCTGCAGCATCGGCAGTAGGCATCAGCGGCACCAACAGCAGCAGCAGCAGCACTCCCAGCCCCAGCGGCAGTGACCCATGGGTCGGCGGCCGCGGCGGCGCGCTGTACGTCAGCGGCCGGGTGGCAGCGGTGCTGAGCCACACGGACCTTAGCACCGGCAACACGGGCGTGTTCGGATGGGGCATCGCAACCACGCAGACCTGCGGGTCTGCGCAGCCGCTTGCGCCGTCCTTCCCTAAGCCACCGCCCCGTCCACCAAAGGCGCCGAGGCAGCCCTCGGAGCCGTGGCCGTCACCACCGTCCTGGCCGTCCTGGCCGTCCTGGCCGCCAGGCAAACCAGACAGACCCATGTACCCACCCCTGCCGCCGCCGCCGCCAGCAATGGGAGGGCGGCCACAGATCCCGTCTTATCGCCGGCGGCCAGCAGATCCCCCGAGGGGGCCGGCACTGCCGCAGGTGCGGCCTTGTTGCATGGAGGACGGGGCATTACTCTTCAATCGCAAACATACTGTCTGTCTACGAGGCAAGGGTACTGATAGTGACCAGTGACCCGCGGGGAACCCGTTGCACTTGTTGGGTGCACAGGCAAGCAGGCAGGCAGGGCCAAGATACACCTATGTCAACGTGGCCTGTTCCGTTGCTGAAATCTCATTGGGCAATCCAGGCTCGTGCTGGCCCCTCCTCTGCACCCGCAGGCGCCGCCCCTGGCACCTCAGCCCCCAGAGGCGTGGGAGGCCGACTCTGACGCCACCCTGCGGCCGTCAGCCCTGGCAGGCAGCCCTGCGTGGGCCGCCCTGTCGCGTGCCGCCCGCGCGGGCTGCTGGCTGCTGGCGCTGGTGGGCGACACACGGCTGCCGCAGCAGGAGGCGGCGGAAGGGGTGGGGTCCGGAGGCCAGGGCAACAGCGGTGCGCAGCGGCAGCAGCACTTGAGTGGCTTGGGTTCATAAGCTGTGTCTGCGACGTACATCTGGCAATGCAAGCAACAGCCGCAGCCGCTGCCGCCGCCGCAGCAGGAGCCTCCGGTGCTGCGTCCTACCTTGTGCATGTTGCCGTTGCAGCTTGGAAGATGCTCGTCACGTATGCATGTGCCGTGATGCATTTCCGCAACCATGCAAGTTGTTACGGTGGCGGCTGCCCGCTGTCTTGCTGCTGAAGCTGGCGTTGTGCCCTCGTTTGTTTTCTGGCCCCACTTGCTGTGCCCTCAAGGCAGGTTGGCGTGCGCGTGTGGTCCAACGACCCCTCCCTGCCGGCCCTGCACGCTGCGTGCCAGCGGCAACAGGAGCACAGCGATGGACCTGGTGCCACCGCATGGGTGACTGGCGGCAACCAAACCAGAGGCGGCCCTACTGAAGACCGTGAGAGCATATCGGGCGCAATTACTAGTGCATATGAGCAGCTGCAGGAGCAGCATGCCAAAGACTTTGCCGCTGGAGGCCTGGTGAACCGGGCCGGCAGTGGCGCGACACTGGCTGCAGCAAGTCCTGGCCTTGCCCTGCGCAGCGCCGGCCTACGGACATGCCTTGTGGACCCCATCGTGAACACGTCATGGTCAGACCAGTTCATCAACACTAGCAACACGGGCAGCGACATGTTCACCACAGCGCTTACGGGCGCAAACCTGGCGGCCGTGGTTCCAGCTTGCCTCGGAGCACTCCTTTTCAGGCAGCAGCAGGTGGTGTTACCGGCTGGAGTGAGGGCAGGTGACGTTGCGACGCTATCTCTGACAGACAGCCTTCACAACGGCAACCTGGGCGCAGGCATGCTAGACGGGGGATGCTATGGTGGGGCCGGTGACGGGTCCAGCTGGCTGCTGCTGCGGGCCGGCGTGGCGTTTGAGCTGCGTGTGCAGCTGTACGACAGCTTCGGGGCGCCGGTGCTGGCAGGTGGGGCCGCATGTAGCCTGCACGGTGCGGGTAGGTGGGGCCGCAACACGAAGCGTGCACGTGCTGGCATGCGCTCATGTGAAATGTCCATATGTGGGGTGTTGCACTTTTATGCACCCAGTGTGGGCAGGTTGGCATGGGGTGGCCAGGCTGGGAAAGGGTAACCCTGCCTGGTGCCTAGTTTCTTGCGCACATCCCTCCTGCGGCGTGGCATGGTACCCGTTGGCGGACGGACAACCCACACACCAGACTCATGCAGTACCTGCCTGTTTGTATTCCCTTCTGCGAACAAAGGTGCGACGATGCCTTTTATGAAAACATTTGCTTGCAGACGTGGACGACTTTACTGCCCAGCTGGACATCCAGCCCGCCTTCCTCCCCGCCAATGCCACGCTGGCCCCCGGGGCCCCCAGCGCCTTTGCGATTCTGGACTCGGGCCTAGCGGCAGCGGCAGGGCAGGGAGGTGGCAGAGGCAACAGCGCAACCGACCAGAGCGCCGCTGCCAATGCCGCTGCTGCCTCCGGCGCCCGGAGCAGCCTGTTAGCGCTGCGCGTGTCTGGCGGCGTGGCGGCGTGGGCCCAGGTGGTGGCGCGGGGCTGGCCGGGGGAGTACCGCCTGGTGGTCAGCGTGGCATCGGCGACTGGCGTGTACAAGGTGCGAACACTATGTTTGTTACTGCAGGTGAAAATTGCTCCTAGTACGACGGGTTGGCGTTGGTACGCTCACAAGTGTATGTGCGGGGTCTTCCGCCTGTAGAGGCTGGACGATGAGGACCAGTAGTCGCCACCACTCCAGCGAACCAATCGAAGTCATCAGACTAGTATGTCAACAGCATGCCTCTCCACACCTACAGGTTCGTCCGTTGTACGTTGCGGTCCGGCTGCTGCCCTGCTCCGTGGGCGACTCCCTTGTGCCCGGCTGGGGCTCCCCTGACCTGCCTGGCGGCATGCCCCCTTGGACCAGCTGCCAGGCGTGTGGTGCGGACCAGGTGGGCCTGTGGAGGGACGAGCGGCAGCAGCTGCGGGCTGCGGCAGGACAGGCGGGCCAAGGGGCCTGGGATGTGGGCAATTTCACGTCCGAGCAGCTGAATGCAACGGTCCAGGCGCTGCTGGGCAGGGGTGGTCGTAGCGGTGGCGCGGGCACAGTTGGTGCAGCCACCTGCCGCAACTGCCCCGCCGGCGCGCAGTGCCCCGGAGGCGCGGTGCTGGTGCCCCAGCCCGGCTGGTGGCACAGCGCCGCCAACTCCACCGCCATCCACAGGTGCCCCTTCCCAGCAGCATGTGGCGGAGCGGGGGGCGCAGACCAGCCCTGGTTCAGCCGACAGTCAGCGCTGGCTGTTGCTGGCGTCCCTCCCACCATGGCCCAGGCCCATCCTCGCAGCCGTGCCCTCGCATCCTGCCAGGCTGCATGGTACGCCAGCGGCTGGCGGCCGGGGCTGTGGGTGGTGGCGCGGGTGTTGGGTAGGGGGCTGCTGGGGCGTTGGGCCGGCGCGGGGCCCGAAAACGGCTCAGTTGCCCTGTCGCCTGCCGCCCTGCTGACGGAAGGGCGCTTGGTAGGGCCGCAGCAGGAGGAGGACCTCCCATGCCTGCTGTGGTACGAGCCCAGCCTCCTGGCGGACAGCACGGTAGCTGCTGACGAAGGGGGCAACGGCAGCAGCAACAGTTCCCAGCATACAGTGGGTGGAGGACCTACAGGGGCCTCCATCAGGGCAAACAGGGCGTTGCAAGCCGGCAAAACACACGGCGGTAACGATGCGGTGAGCAATGACCAGCAGCAGCAGCAGCAGGCGGTGGCTTGGTCCGGCCTGTCGTACATGCAGCTGCAGTGCGCGGAGGGCTACACGGGCACCCTGTGCGCCGCCTGCCAGCCCGGCCATTACCTGCAGCCCGGATTCGAGTGCAGCCCCTGCCCCGGTGTGGGCCGCACACTGCTGCTGGGGCTGCTGGCGTTCGCAGGGAGCGTGGGCCTGGTGCTGGTCCTTGCTGCTTTCAACCTGGGCCAGAAGGAGGAGACGGACGCGGGCAGCGGCAGCAAGATGCCCGAGGCTGCGGATGTCGTCAAGGTGCGCGCTTGCATATCGTGTCAGTGGCATGGAGCAATCAAATAAACGGCTTGTTGTATTTTGGACCAGCCTGTGCATTAAGCCCCAAACGTAATTGGATCGTGCTGTGCAAAACGTTATGGATGCACCACCACCTGAACCTGTGTACCTTCCCCTTTACACCGTGTGTAATTAGGCCCTCCAAAAGCTGTTTACGCCCACCAAGATACCCTTGCATCATGCGTCCCCCAGGTCGCCCTGCTGTACGTGCAGTACGCGGTGGTTGTGTTCCGCCTCAACATCGACTACCCCAACGCCATCACGGCGGTGGTGTCCGCCGCCTCCTCCCTCACGTGGGCGGACGCGCTGCTGGGCTTCTCCCCCGCCTGCCTGGCGCCCGGGCTGGGGAGCGGGGGGCAGGCCGCGGCGCAGCTGCTGGGCTCGCTGCTCATACCGTGCGGGGCGGTGGCGGCGAGCCTGGGGCTGTGGGCGCTCAGGTGCGGGGCTAGGTCGGCGGTTGGGGATGGGGCACGTGCAAGATTACGGACATGCTTGCACGTGCGGCGGCGTCCAGGGGCGCAACTGTATGTTTCAAGCAATGTTGCAAGCGTGCAAAGGCGTCCACGGGTGCAGCGCATGGAGCAATGTGACCAAGGGAATACTGTGGCTAATGCGAGCTAGTTTGCTTTAATGAAGGTTGCCTATGCCGTGCATGGCCATTGCGTCGTCACTCCTGACCATCACCAACACACCGCACGACGCCACAGGTACGCCGTCATGCGGTGGCGGCCGTTCAGCAAGGACAAACAACCCGGCGTACCTCTTATGGCCTCCTCTCGTCTCGTGTCCGACGGGGCGTCGCGTCGTGCTTCCTGTGGCACGCACGTGCTGGCGAAGGCGCCCTGCCTGTTCCGTGCTTCGGGTGCTTCTGACTACGCAATCTCTGGAGAAGCGCCAGCTGTGGTCACTGCTCAGCCGTCCGCGTCTGTCCTTATCCTGTCGACCACAGCGGCAGACGCACCGGCACCGGTACACTCGGAGCTACCCACGGCTTCCAACCCTGCCAGTCAGTCCCTTCCAAACACGGTGACCGTGACCAATGCGCATACCAACAGCGAAGCCCCAGACCGCGAGGAGGTGTCAAGCCCTGGCTCAGTAGCCTCCACAAGTCGCGGCATTGCCAATGGGTCAAAACGTCGCCTCAGGGCAAAGCAGGGCTCTTCCTCCTTCTCAGCCAACCGCTCATCCGTCGTCCACGCTGTGTCCCAGGCCAAGAGCTTCGTCGCCAGCCGCATTCGCCGCAGCACCTCCGCCCTTGCCGCCATGGACCGTGTCCTGCCGCTAAGCCACCAGCTGGGGGTGGTGCTGCTCATCGGCGTGTTCGTCATGTACCCCAGCTGGGTGCAGGCGGCGCTGGGCGTGTTTGCATGCTACGCGGTGGACAGCGGAGAGGGCAGCCTCTACCCCGAGAACCAGCGGGTGGGTGCTTGACATGCACGCACGGCGTAACTGCGAGACATGCCCGGTGTTCGCCGCTTTGTTTGCGGAGATGGTGGCCGGTAAGCTGTAACGGCTACAGGCAGCGTGCCTGCCCTCCTTTTTTGTACGTCTTCGGTAGTCAACGTCTAACAGCCTACCACTCGTGAGTACCTTTCGCTGCTGTGACAGGATGGGTTTGACTCTCGGTCAGCACAACACCATGTGTGCACATTCCTACCTACCCATGCGTACAGGCCACGTGGCGGCACGGCTACTGGGTGCGCGACATGACCCAGCAGTGCTACGCGGGCGCGCACCTGCGGGTGTTCGTGCCCATCGGGGTCGCCTCCATCGTCGTCTTTTGCTTCACGCCGCCGCTGGCCTCCTTCCTGCTGCTGTGGTCAGTAAGGAGCAGGGGTCGGCAGCAGGTTCTGCAGCAGCAGCACGACAAGCGCCGCCCTCTACGGGCTCTGCTGCAGCTGCTGCGTAGCTGCTGCGGACTGGCGCCCAGCGCCGACCAAGCACGGCCATGGGGGCTTGGCGCAGAGGAGGCTCGGGTGGAGCCGGCCGACCCCCTGCAGGACGACGATGATGTACGGCGGAAGTACGGCTTCCTGTACAGCCGGTACAGGTGGGGCGATGCACTGCACTTCGTACATGCAGTGCCAATGGGCGTCAACAGGTGCCTTCCCGTAGCTCTGTAGGACCATGGCACGTGCCTGCGTAACAGCGCAAGGTCTGTGCCGTTCTCGCACGCTACGGTGATAGCAGGCTGTGACGCCTTGAGCAATGAACACACAGCAGGGTGTCGTCCTTGTATGTGAGTCGCGGCGGCAACCCGCCACCTCGCAGGCCCCGCTTCTGGTGGTGGGAGAG
>VFQN01001036.1_pt1 | contig 48866 bp, 87 predicted proteins | sample 3512371 | NCBI WGS metagenome assembly VFQN01 (sample SAMN10412370, study PRJNA504923) | tailings metagenome | isolation source: Replicate 2 from Balatoc abandoned mine | place: Philippines: Itogon, Benguet | collected 2017-08-28
GGGTCCAGCCGCTGCCGGAAGTAGGCACTGCGCGCCCCCAGCACCGCCCTGTGCGCGGGGAAACCCCGGCCGCCCACCTGCACCACCACGTCCGCTGAGCCGCCGTCCGGCTGCCCGGCGCTGGCCAGCAGGGCTGACAGGTCGGCGGGCAGGCTGTGGGGCTGGGGGCCTAGGGGCTGCGGGGGGCTGGCAGGGACATGGCATGGGTTGGGCGTGAGGCCCAGGTCCAGCACCAGCAGCTGCAGGGGGCGCAGGTCGTGCGCCAGCTCCTCGGGCGACCTGTCGTCCAACAAGGCCAGGTAGCCGTTCGGTAGGATGGTGGGGCAGCAGTAGCAGCCCGCCAGGCCCCTGGCAATGGTGGTCACGGTGCCGTCTGGGGCAACCCGGCGCACGTCTGTATGCTGGCCGTCGTTGTGGCAGAGTCTAAAACGATGACGTGCCCCTTGCCGTCCACGGCGATGTCAAGGATACATTGGAAGCGAGCCTCAGCGCCAACACCGTTCAGGTATGCCGCCTCACGGTCGCACCCCGCCAGCAGCACGGTTTCCGCTGCAGCCCCCGCGGTGAGGGGCCGAACGTGCAATGCGGAATGGTTGACCAGCACTGCTGCCTGCCTCATTGGGTCGTACGCCACCTGATAGAAGTGGTCTGGAGCCTCCCCTGTGGGCACAATGCTGACCATGACGCTTTCCGGCCCCTGCGCATTCTGATGTGGCCCGTGTCCTTCGGCTGCCTCCCCCGCTGCCGCCTGCGGTCCGCAGGCTGCGCCAGCAGTAGATGCGGCTGCTGATGAAGGGCTGTCCGGTGACCTGCTCAGGGTTGCCGTGCGCTTCCACGAGCTGGGCAGCATGAGTTTCCACAAGCGGTTGCGGTCCACAAGGTACAGTGCCCCCTGGCCGTCCGTGGCGAGGCAGTTAGGGAACGTGAAGCGTGCGGAGGGGCCAGGCCCTTCCTGCATGCCGGCCTCGGTTGCGTGTCCTGCTACAATTGTGCAGCTGTTATCACTGAGCAGCCGAACGACCGCGTGACCCTCATGGGTGAAGCCAAACGCGCTGCCAGTGTAGGGGTCCCACACGGGGGCAGCCAACTGCGGGCGGGCTTGCTGTACAGCGCCGGGAGTGTTCGAGCCCCACTGAAGCGTGTGAAACTGTCCGATTGAGAGTCCCTCCCGCCCGTTGGCGCCCAGCAGCGGTGCAACCTTTGAATGATTGTCGACCACAAGGGCCATGGGCAGTTCCCCGTCGTACTGAACGAAGCAGCCAAAGGGCTCAAAGTTGCAGTAATAACTTGTTTGTAATGGCTGCAGGGCGGGTTCGGCCATTTGCACCAAACATGGGCCCGGCACCGGCCTAATCGGTTTGTAAGCAGCACCACAGGTACGATTCTCTAAGCGCCTACAGCCCATGCCCTCCTGCCCCACGCTCACAGCTGCTAACTGTACAGCATGGAGCAGCCCGCGCCCCGCAAGCCAAGATGCACCATGCACAATAACGTCATATGCCAGGTGCTCAACCACCAGGGTCCCTAGCTCATCTGCGCCCCCGGCCCCGTGCGAGGCCCCTACCCAACCCGGTCGTCCGGATCGCCACACCCAGCCGGGCAGCACTGCGCGCAACCCCCTCCACCGGCCCCTGCCCTTGCCCCTGCGCCTGCCCCTCTGCAGCCACGCTGACCGCAACAGCTACAGCCGCTGCCGAAGCACTGCCACCTACACCCGCTGCAACAGCAGCTGCACTGCCCGGCACTGCCCCAACTCCACCAGCTGCACCTCCGCCTTGCACCCCCGCCGACGCGCCGCCGCCAACACCACCAGCAGTCTCCGCGCCCACCGCCGTCGGCGTCGCTGCGTGGCTTACCCCAGCACCCCCCGGAGCACGCACAGCAGCACCACCTGGAGCTGCACCAGCTGCGGTCTGCGGTGCTCCTGCCGCCGCTTTCCCCGCCGCCTCTTCCTCATCGCTGTCCATCAGCCCACCAAGCAACGTGCCCCGCTGCTGGGCCGTACCTGTCCCTGCGCCTGCAGCCGTTTCTGCACCTGCACGTGCCGTCGACACAGGTATTCCCCCAGCACCTGGCGGCTCCACGCCCTGGGGATCAGCGCCGGCCGCCGGACCCCCCTGCTCCAAGGTTCTCCCGCTTGCTGTAGGGGTTGCTGGCCGTGCTTCCGAAGTCCCAGCGGCAGAGACCCCCGCCGCTGACCCCCCTGCCTCTGTCGTCCGTGCTGCTGGCCCAGCTGTAGGAACTACCAGGGAGGCTGAATGCGGGGAGGTGGACCCCGGTCCCAACGGGCTCCCGCCTGCCAGCTCCTGCCGCTGCTGCTGCTGCTGTTGCCCCCGCGACCGCTGCGGGGTGGCCGTGGTTGCAGGCTGCTGCTGCTGCTGCTCGTGTTGCTCCCTTGCATATCTCCCCCTCAGCGGCGAGGTGCCAATAGGGCTGCCTACCACAGATCCCAACCTGCCCGGGCCGGCCCGCGCTGCGTCCCCCTTAGGCCCATGTGGCTCTGGGGGAAACAGCGGCGGAGGCAGACCGGACTCCGGCATCCCCGGGCCCCCCTGCTGCGTCTCCCGCCGACCCGAAACCTGCGACAGTGTCAGCGCCTTACGTGGCGTGACCTGCCTGCCAGGGGACGCCAGGCAGGGGCGCGGTGCACTGGCCCCTGCGCCGCCGCCGCCGCCGCCGCCAGTGCCGTTTGCCGTACAGCCTGGGCCGCCCAGCTGGCCCGAGCCCTGGGAGGCTGTGCCCGGCAGCGCCACGGCCGTGAGCTGCCCCGACGCCTTGGCCCACAGCCACGCCAGCCGCTGCCGCTCCTGCTCCGCCCGCTGCTCGCGCTGCTCCTGCTGCAGCCGCTGCCGCTTGCTGGCCTGATGCTGCAGGGACCTGCGAGCAAACACAAGCGTAAGGTTAAGTAGCAGAATTGCACCAGCGACATGCCAACTGACAGACAGCCCGTACTAACCGTACTGCCACCGCCCATAACCGAGGCACAGCAGGTGTCAGTGCGCATAACGTACACACCGCGCAACGCCATGTGGCCACAGCTGTATTATACGTAGCAATGGCACCTGCCCGTTGACCATCATAAGCCCCACTCGTCCAACACCCAGCCCCACCTGTGCGACCTGTCCATGTGGCTGCGCCCCGCCGCGTCAAGCTGCGTCAACGGCACGCCCACACCCGGGTCGCTGCCCGCCGCCGTTCCGCCCGCCACTGCCGCTGCCGTACTGTCGTACATGGCGCGCAGCTCGTCAAAGGCGTCCCGTGCGTCGTACAGCTGCCGCAGGGCGTCCTGCAGGTTGGCCATCAGGTTGGACACCAGCTCTGCGAGCATGACACACGTCACAAGTAGCTCTCATGCGTCCAGGGTACCGGTAACATGGAAGTGCCTGGCTGGATCTGCATACCTGCAATTGCTTGATATGCCCCAGCTAATAAAGTGGTATCGTTGGGGTGCTGGTGCGCGGGCTTTCCCCTTGCAGCTAGGTCCTAGGTGTAAGCCACTACAGCCGTAGCAGCGAGCCGGCTGACAGGGTCAGGAGGGGACACTCACAGACATTTCGACCCGTTTAACCTGTGCTACAGTATACTGTGCCATGAGCGCTCCTCAGCAATACCCGTGCGTGCGGCCAACCTGTCTAGGCATCAGCACTCTCGTTGCGAAGGGTCACACGTACAGTACATAATTGCATGCGTTCGATACCCACCGAGGTAGATGGCCTGCGCTTTAGCCCCACTGCAAAGCTCCATGGACCGGCCCTCGGGAGGCAGCCTGCGTGCGCAACACATGACACGTGGGGCGTGACACGCAGGACGAGGATGCACAGGCACTGACTCCACACCCCTGAGGAAACCCAGGCTCCACACCCCGCTAGCGGCCTATATTAGCTGAGCTATGGAGAGAAACGTGTCATCGCACCTGATGCGCACGGCTGCTCCCCCCATGCGATGGGGCGGCAGGGTGACCAGCAGGTGGGCGTCGGAGGCGCTGACGGCGGCGAAGGGGTCAGGAGGAGCGGCCCCGGAGGCGCCCATGGCAGCGGCAGCTGCACCAGCAGCACCTGCAGCACCGGCAGGCAAGAGGCGTTAGTAGTACCACACATACAAATTAACAAGGGGTGGAACCGCAAAGGCATAATTAGTCCGCTGGCTGCCGTGTGAGGTTCGTGAACCAGACGACTGGGTGGCATGCAGATGCGCTTCAATCGCAGCTGCAGGTCCCACCTGGCCCCGGCAGGTGCAGCTCGATGGCTGGTTGGTGGTTGGCCGTTGCGGCTTGGTTGCTGTGTTGCGACGGCGGCTGTGAGGGCTGGCTGGGGGCCGAGGGGGGCCCCGGGGCCTGGGCAGCCCGGTATGAGGCGTGGTGGGGCAGGGGCAGCAGCGCCTCCTGGAGGCACCCCAGCAGGTCCTCCTCGGGAAGCAGGAGACCCACATTCTCCTGCAAAGAGGTGTTGCACAGAGTATGTGTGCCTCACAGGCTTCGAAGTGGAATGGAGGTTGCAGGGGTAGGCGGTGGCAGCTGGCAGGTCTGCAGCAACGTGCGTGTACTCACACGGTGCAGCCCCCAGCAGTGGAGAACGAGAATGCCACATGCAGCGTATGAGGTTCCAGCAGCTGCACACCTACCACTAGCTGCTGGGCTAGGTCTTTCGTGTTGCAGCTGCCCACCCAGGCTGTGCCGTCCATAGCAGTTGCCAGCATGACCCTGCGCCATACCGCCACCTTGCACACAGTTGGCAACAGCTGCAGCCCCCGGGTTCAAGTGGTCGCAGGGCAAGTTGCGTACATGTCATAGTTTTTGCCATGTTTGAAGGCGTTGAGCGACCAGACGGTAAGCTGCCCTCGCTCGTCGGGGTTCAGGCCATGCGCGTCAACGATGGGACCTTCAGCAAGGGAGTCGTCATCAAGGTCATCATCCATGGTGTACAAGCTACTGTAATATACTCAATAGGATGGCAAAGGTAGGAGGGCCAACAACCTTGTGCGAGTCGCGGCATGTGCCAACTGTCGGTGGTTTCCCCCCTGCTGATAATGCGATCCCTTTCGCACCGTGACAACATACGTTTAACCCACACGGGTACATACGATACGTAAGTGCATCGCTCTACAACCATGGCTGCGGCACCGCCCGGGCGCTGGGTGCCGCAGCACCACCGAGACATTACTCTCGGACGCATAGAGGGCTTCCTAGCGCAAGGGCAGTTTGCCGATGCCAACATACGAGCTGACATGTGGGCAAAATGCTGCGCGGACTGCATCACCCTCGAGGTCTACAGCCACCCGAAAGGTGCGAAGCCAGGTGCAGAGCCAGCTGGGTGGCCACGCGCCCCAAACGCCGCTTCCGGGCTCGTAAAGCGACATCAGTAGGCCAGCTCGTCTCCCCTGCCACCACCGTCACAAACTACCATATTCAAACGCACAAAAACGCTGCCTAACGCACCTGCATTTTCGGCTTTGGCACTGCCAAGGGCAGCTCTCGCAGTATGGCCACGCCTCCTGCTCCCCCACGCTCCGACACCCCACAGCAGCACCACAAACGCCTCCTGCCCTCCTCCTTACCCCTTATATGCTCTCTCGCACCCCTAGACCTGCCATATCCGAAGTACGAGGATGCCGTACGCATGCCGTACCGCCCCGCCAAGGTGGGGGACGAGTTCGGCCCCTCCTGGACCACCCACTGGTTCCGAGTGCGGGCGGCGGTGCCGAGGGAGTGGGACGGCCTGGGCCCCCTCATGTTCAGGTGGGATCTGGTTGGGGGCCTGGGCGGGAAAGGAACGGCCTAGGGGCTAGGGGTCTCAGGAGGGACCTGGCCGGAGCCTGGCGGGTGGGGGTGCTGGTTGCTGCATGTGCACACGGTACCCACCTGGAATTTGCTGGACAAGACCTTTTTCGTTGTCCTGGGGCACCGGGACGGGGCGTGTGGCGCGTGGCGGTTGTTGCGTTGTTGGGCGGCCGAGTGTGTGACGGAGCTCATCTGCGTGCCTCATTGACGTACACTAGTGCATATCAGGGAGCCACACACCTCGTACACGTTTGTTGTGTTTCGTTTCGGCAGTGGGTGTTAGTTGTATGGAGGCAGCGAGCTGCACCAGCAAGGGCATCACGCCCTCTTTAAACGCCTTTCGGTATTGTCACTCTGTCGTTTGTCCCCACCACTGACGCCCCCCGACCGCCCCCTCCCCCACCCCCTCACAACCCCGACCTCCCTTCACCAACCCCAGGTGGGACAGCGGCTCCGAGGCCCTGCTGTACGGCTGCGGCGACCCCACCCCCCTGCAGGGGCTGACCGACCAACGCAATGAATACGTGCTGGCGGAGCGGGCGGTGGGGGGCCAGGTGAGGTGGCGGATGGAAAAATGTGTATGTGGCAATGGAGAGGAAGGGTGGGGCAAGCCAGGGAGGGTAGCTTCGGAGGAAGAGGGGTGGAAGGGGTTCGATGGGGTCCAGCGTGCCTCTTGTGAACAAGAACAAGAGCTGCGGCTGAACACGCTTCGTTTGTTCCTGGCGCCTGCTCGCTTCATCCCCTGCAGCAGCCGCTATGCCTCACCAGCAACTCCTTACTATCACCACCCTTTCGTCCTTTCCTCCCTTACCCCCCCTCCCCCCTCCCCACCCCAGGAGCTGCACCTGTACGTGGAGATGGTGGCCAACTCCATGTTCGGCAACGGCCCCCCGGAGAACAACATCCAGCCGCCGGACGAGAACAAGTGCTACAAGCTCAAGACGGTGGGGGAAGGGGATGCGGCGGATGGGGCTCGGTGTTTGGTTTGTGTACTGCTTAGCTGCGGTGCACCGGTACGTGCAGGGCGCTGGGTACCTGCCTGTCCGGACGTTTCCATCCTCGTTGAGCTGGCCGCCTCTCGACGCCCGCAACAGCCCGATTCGCACACATCGCGTTCGTACCTGTATCATAGGACACCACATTGTAGTGCGACACCTAGCGCTGCTGAAGGCCTGCTCCTGCCCCATGCGCTCCCCCCGCCCCACCTTCCGTCCCACCATCACCTTTACGACACTTCCTCGCGATTACTGGTACTTTGTTCCGCTTCAGGTTCAGCTGGCCATCCCCCACGCCCCCGCCACGGCCCTGTTCCACGACCTGCGGGCACTGCACGGCCTGGCGAAGGAGCTGGGGCCGGGGGACGCAACGGGGGAGACAGCGCTGTACACAGCGAACAAGGTGGGGGGCTGGGGGCAGGGGGGCAAAGAGAGGGGCCAGTGTTGGAGCTGAGAGGGGGCCTCTGGGCGCATGCGGCTTGCTGCCCGGCATGCCCGGTTGTATGCGGGCGAGGTGCGAGCTTGCATGCCAACACCATCCTGGGAATGACTGCTGACCCTGAGCCGTCCGCATGCGTCACCGCCGGGCCCTGGTTTTGGCCTACCACCAACCCCACGGGGCAGCATCATCAGGTCACCCACTGCCCCAGAGGCCGCACACTCGCACCCCTCCTTACCAGCAGGCAACACATCCCAGTTTCCTGCCTCGTTGTGTCCCACCATCACCACCCCTGTACCCACAGATCATCAACACCTACCGGCGTGGTGACGCCGCCTCGCTGGACGCCTGCCGGGCCATGGCGGCGGAGGTGCTGGGCGTGAGGGACCCAGGGCAGCGCATGCAGGTGTGCGTGTTACGGTAGGGTGTGTTAAGGTGGTCGGGTGACGCACAAGGGTAACAGCAGCAGAGATGCTGGACGTGAGGCACCCGGGGCAGCGCATGCATGTGGGGGTCGGAAGTTCCTTGTCACTGACGGGGCCCTGAACCCTGACACCCAGTCGTACACCGTAAAGCGCTCCTGCCATTGTAGTCTTATGTCCCTGCCCGCAAACCAGCCCATGCACCTGCACCATGGTGCCGCCCCTCCCCGACCAATCCACACACACAACGCTCACACCGCCCGCTCACTCTCACTCCCCCCCCATTCACAAAACAACACATAGGTTTATGCCGTGGGCCACTGCTGCCGCTGGATCCGTGCATCCGCATTGGCCCACGCACCTGGTTACCGCTCCTCCCTCACCCATCCGCACCTATCCCACACATACTACACGCAGGTGTACGCCGTGGGCCACTGCCACATCGACACGGCCTGGCTGTGGCCCTTCAGCGAGACGCACCGCAAGGTGGCCAGGAGCTGGAGCGCGCAGCTGCGGCTGGCGGAGCGCTTCCCATGGCACGTATTCACCGCCTCGTCGGTGGGTGACATGTACCGTGTGGTAGTCGAGATTCATGTCCGTTGCTGCAACGTTGTGACTGGGAAAGGGAGGGCGTTTTCCGTGGCAAGTGTTCACGGCCTCGCCGGCGGGCAGTGTACCCTGTTTGCTCTGATGCGTTTTAATGGTTTGGTTGCAATGTTATTTAACGCACCCATTCGGGGCCTCCGGGCAGCTGGCGGAGTGTTGAGGGCAGCGCTTAACATGACGTGGCATGTGTTTGCGGCCCCGGTTGCGGGTTGATAGGTAACCCTTCATCACTCTCACGTGGCCTGTGGCTGCGTCCTCATCCTTTGTTCCGCAGGCCCAGCAGTACGAGTGGCTGCGCCAGGACTACCCCGGGCTGTTCGTCCAGGTGCAGGCGGCGGCACAGAGGGGCAGCTTCGTGCCAGTGGGAGGTGGGAGGGCATGGGGGTGGTGAGGGAAGGAGAGCGGGGGAGGGGGGCCGAGCAAACGGGGGATTACGGTGCAACCCGCATGATCATCGCCCTTGCGGGCAACGCAAATTGGCCCATGGCTCATCCATGACCCAGCGCTGCCACAGACGGATGCATTGGGTGGGTCTGTGGTCTTCGGGTGCACGCGTCACACCCGCAGTGCTGGCAACTCTTCCTGCGCCAGCTCTTAGGCCTCCCAGACTGCCTAGTGTATTGTATAGGACCGCTGCCGACCACCCCTCACGCGCCGTAATGCGTCACCCCCAGGCACGTGGGTGGAGATGGACACCAACGTGCCGTCGGGCGAGTCGCTCGTACGGCAGTTCCTGTACGGCCAGCGCTTCTTCGTACGGCACTTTGGCGCGCCGTGCGACGTGTTTTGGTTGCCGGACACGTTCGGGTACAGCGGGCAGCTGCCGCAGATCGCACGGCAGGCAGGTGAGCGGGGGCGTGCAAGGGTCTGGATGTATTGGCGTCGGGAAGATTTTGGGGACGATGGGCCATGGTTGCGATGGGGACACGAGGTCGTGCGGCACATCTACATCACCGCATGAAGGCCAACTGGATACTGGCATCGATGCCCGGCATGTCACACCACAGCAGCAGCAGCCCGCCCAGCCGCCATAGGCCTCAAGCCGCAAGGCTGACGTACGTACGTGTCCTGAGGGCGGCCTGGTCTGCCATCAGGGAGCTCTCATGTGGGGCCCTGCGTCGCACCGTTCCGCCCCCACGGCAGCCCCACTTCCCCTGCCCCTTCCCGCCTCCCGCATCTGCCTTTCCAATGACCTGTCAATGACATTCCCTTCCCCCTCCACCAGGCATCCGCTCCTTCCTGACCCAGAAGCTGTCGTGGAACAACATCAACGCCTTCCCGCACTCCACCTTCCTGTGGGCGGGGCTGGACGGCACGGAGCTGCTCACGCACTTCCCGCCCGCCAACACATACAACGCGCAGGTGGGTCGTACAGGAGGGCTTGGGGGACGGCAGGGGGCCCAGTGACCTTGGCGCACCGTCATCTTCGCTGTACACGTCGACACAACGAATCTGTGGGAACGTACAGAGTTGATCTACTACAACAATTCATTTATGATCTTTGTCGCTGCAGGCCGACGCCAAGGACATCCTGGCCACTGCCACTGGCAGCAAGGACAAGGACCGCGCGCCCGCCGCCTACATGCTGTACGGCAACGGCGACGGCGGCGGCGGGCCCACGCCCGACATGTGCGAGAGCCTGGCGCGGCTGGCGGGCTGTAGGGGGGTGGCCAGCGTCACTCTGGCGGCGCCGTCGGCCTTCTTCCGCACGCTGGAGGGGGCCAGCAGGGACCTTCTCACATGGTGGGGCGTGTCAGGACGGGCGGAAGGGGGTGGACGAAGCAGGGGCGGCGGCGGAAGAGTGTCTATCAAGTGCCTGACCTGCGCTGACTGTCTGTCCAACGCCTAACTGAAGTAGCAACGAGTTGTGTTTAAACGGCAGCTGCCCCAACGCTGGCTTATGCCGCCGTGAGGTAGTGCGATGTGCAATTCAGCCACCACTTAATGCACACACTGCGTGCCGTGCCTCGCCCGCTGCCCAGGCGCGGCGAGCTGTGCTCCGAGCTGCACCTCTGCACATCGCTGCGCCCGTCCACAAGCCACGCGACCCTACACACACCGCACATGACGCCTGCAACCACACCCGCCACCCGACCATGTGTCGACTCCTGCCCAGGCGCGGCGAGCTGTACTTTGAGCTGCACCGCGGCACCTACACCAGCCACGCCGCAAACAAGGCCGACAACAGGGCGTGCGAGCTGCTGCTGCGGGAGGCGGAGGCGGCGGGAGCCATGGCGGCGGCGCTGCTGCACCCGGGCAGCTACTGCTACCCCAAGTGAGCGGGGAAGAGCGTGGGGCCGTGGACACACGCTGCCAAGGCATTTGTGGGCCTTTGTGTGGAATCTACACGAATCGGTCATGCGGTATCTACCTCAAGATTCCCTTCCCTGCTGCAGTTAACGGCCTAGAGCTACGAAGCTATAGCGCAGTGCGGTTTCCTCCCCTGAATATTCGTAGATACGCTTTCAGGGACACGCTGCGTTCACTTCCGCACTACAGAGCACCATCCAAGCTATATCTCTCTCACTGCTGCTCCAGGTCCGAGCTGGACGCGCTGTGGCAGGACGTGCTGCTGTTCCAGTTCCACGACGTGCTGCCGGGCAGCTGCATCAAGCGGGTGTACGACACCACGGCGCAGAGGTACGGCAGGGCAGCGTACGGCAATTGTGACAGTACGCGTTGGTCAGGTACCTGGTTAGCCTACGGGACCCGCTCTCCCGTGTGGCTGCCTTGCCAGCGCCTTCCCACCCTGTGCAGCATCACCTGCACGCACACGTAAGCATCGTTCGTGCCATGTGCCTTGTGCCACGTGCCATGTGCCTTGTGCCACGTGCCACGTGCCGGCGCGCCCCAGGTACTCCGTCATTGTACTCCACGCTGCGCCTGTCACCCATTACGTGCACGATATTGATGCATAGCCTGCCCCACTGGTCCCTGTGCCCCCGCGAGCCGTATCCACCCAGGACCCGGTCATCGTGTCCACGGTGTGCCTGTCGTCACCTTACGTGCATCATCATTACGCCTGCCTGCCCCACTGCATTCCGTGCCCCCCCCCCACACACAACACAACACCCTCCCCCCAGGTACCCCGTCATCAAGTCCACGCTGCGCCGCATCCGCGACTCCGCGCTGCAGGCCGTCATCGCAGCAGCCTCAGCAGCACCGCCACCACCAACAGCAGCACCAACAGGGGCAGCAGCAGCGCCCACGGCCTTCCCTGCCGGCGGCGCCCTGCCCGGCGGCCTCAGCCCCGCCGCCCCCAGCTCCCCCATCCGCCCGCACGCCGTTGCGGGCGCCGTGCCCCTGCCGTACGGCAGCCCGCCGACCCCGCCCGCCATGCCCGTGCCGTCGGCCTACCCGCCGCTGGCGCCGGCTGGGTACCCGGGCTACGGCTCGACGGGCGAGTACGGCAGCGGTTACGTGTACGGCCAGGAGCCGGCCGTGGTGGCCTGGGTGTTCAACTCGTTGGCGTTCCCGCGCCGGGAGGTGGTGGCGGTGCCGGTGGCGGCGCTGGGCGGCGGCGGCGGTGCCGTACAGCTGTCGGACGACGGCAGGGAGGCGCTGATGGTGGCGGAGGTCGGGCCGTTGAGCTTCCTGCCCGTAACGCGGGACCACGTGATGGCGGGCGTGGCGACGTCGCCGTCGTACAGGACGGCGGCGGCGCAGGGGGTGCCGTACGGGCAGGGCCAGCAGCAGCAACAAGGGTCGGGCCCGGGGCAGAAGGTTGTTGGTGGGGTGGAGGCGGCAGCTGCAGGGCTGCAGGGCCTGGGGCTGGGGGCGGGCCCGAGGGCGGGGGCGGGGCCGACGGGTGCGGGCACGTGTGTGTGCAGGAGGGAGGTGCGCATGGGGGGTGGGCAGGGGCCGGGCGTGGCGGGGCAGGCGGCGGCGGGCGGCGGCAGCGGCCATGAGGTGCTGTACCTGATGCAGAACGAGATGGTGCGTGGGCTGCTTCTGGGGGCGGGGCGAACAAAACACGACGGGCTGTCGGGGTTGCCCCTGACTAAGCTTGCGCGGTACATCTGCTCCTGCGCCTGCTTGCCCACGCATCAAGTCCTCATGCTCGCAGCCTGAGTGTTGCACTCCGCCGATTCCCCTGACCGCTTTGATCATTCTCACCGACACTGCCGCCAACACTCCCTGCTTCCCCCAGATCCGCGCCGTGTTCGACGATGCCGGGCGGCTGGTGAGCCTGTTCGACCCGGTGTGGGTGCGGGAGCTGCTGCCGGAGGGGCAGCAGGGCAACGTGTTCAGGTGGGCGGCATGAGTTAATACACACACCCGCATGCGCAGCAGCCAACACCCATGCAATTCGTGCCGCGACGCACCGTACCGTACCGCACAGACTCAGCGTCCGCGGCACATCTGGATGTAGCAGCGGTAGGCGGAACAGCATATGGGCGGGGGACTGGGACAGCGCTGTGACCTTTTACATCCACGTGGCAAAACGCTCTTTCCCCTGCCTCCTACTTCATTGTCATGACCCGGGATAACCTTGCGTTGTATCTAAACCACGTTTTTACGTCGTGCATTGAAACAGGTACTACGAGGACATCCCCCTGTTCTGGGACGCTTGGGACATCGAGGTGGGGGCACGGGGGTTAGGGCAGGGGGCCAAAGCCACTTGGGGCCTAGGGACGTGCCCCACATGCATGACCTGAGCAATGGACACCGCGATCAAGCTGCAGTAGTAAGGGCACCATCAGTACCATACTGGCAATGCGGTCACGTGCCCCAAATGGGTGGTTGTTGGGGCGCATCCTCTCAGCCTACCACCGCATCACGCACACACATGGACCTTAGCCATGCCTCAAGGGGTATGTGCGTGTGCCCCACCGTCATGCCCACGGGTGTCGCCTTTCAAGTCCCCTCAGAACTCACGACTTGGAGATTGGTTGCTCGCAGCCGTCGGCAAGACTGTCAGCACCTGTGGGCTCCTACATGCTCCTGCGCCACGCATGTCCCCACGTACCCGCCTTGGTGCCCCCTTCCCCGTCCCCCTCCCCCCGCGCCCCTTCAGGTGTACCACCTGGAGAAGGGCTGGCCCGCGGGCCAGGGGTTGCCCCCGCCGCAGGTGGGGCCGCCACACGCAGGCGCGCAATCGCCGCTTGACATGCCGCCAACAGCGGATGGATGTGTTCCGTTCCTCTCTGCGTGACCGATGATACCGGTAGTGCGACAGAGGGCCTCCCAGCGGCACTCTAGCACGAACACGTCGCCACGCAGTACGGACCCCTGGCACCCCGGTTTCTGTAGCCCTGCGTCACTCCATTCCTGACCTCCTCCTCCTCCCCCCCTTGCCCCTTCCAGGTCCGCATCCTGGAGCCGGGCCCGCTGCGCTGCCGCCTGCAGCTCAGCGCCGCCCTCAGCGCCACCTCCAGCCTGCAGCAGACCATCACACTCACAGCCACCTCGCCCAGGTAATCAGGGGAGGGAGGGGGCAGGGAGGAGAGGGGCGAAATGGTGGTCGGGTACGTGGGTCAGGGGGGTTTTGGGCTACAGTACCACATGCACGCGTCCCAAGCTAGGGCAACATTGATAGCTGCGCCCGTGTGCGTCCTTAGCAAGGTGGTTTTGGGGCTTGGCGCCTTTCCTTCGCGTCTTGGCTAGCAGTTGTGCTCATCTCCGCAGCACTCCTGCACCACCGTCGCGCAGTCCGAGCTCATGTTGGCCTTACAGGAACGGTTCATCACCCGAGTCGCGTGTGGTCGGAGGCCAAACGCATTAAGAATCGCATTTGTGCGTCTCAAGCGTTCGCGCTTCCCCACTGTCCTTGCAGGATCGAGTTCCACACGGAGGTGGTGTGGCACGAGGCCCGCCGCGCGCTCAAGGTGGAGTTCCCGCTGGACCTGGACGCCCCCGCAGCCACGTACGAGGTGCAGTTCGGAGCGGTGCAGCGCCCCACGCACACCAACACCTCGTGGGACTGGGCGCGATTCGAGGTGTGCGCGCACAAGTGGGTACGGCAGGGGGGAGAGGCGGGTAGGAGTGTGGGCGCACGGCTGTGGGGGGAGCTAGGTGGCGTGCAGGGTTTGGGGTGCCAGAGTGTAGGTGTTGGAGAGAAGGTGCGGGGAAGGTGCGAGGTGGTCCGGAGATCTAGGCATGCAGCTGATGGCACGGGCAGCGCGACGTTGCCGATAACGTTGTGGGCATGCACTTGGAGACGCGCAAGGGTGGGCCCGTTGACCCTGGGAAGCTGGGTAGTCACCTTGTATGACGTATCACACGAGGCGTACCACACGGGGACGGCAAGCTCCCAAGCACTGCCTCCACAATTTATGCCTTGCCCTTCCACACCCCCAGGTGGGCCATTGTCAGTGTTTGGCCTTGTTTCTTGCTTTATACATCCCTGCATCCTATCACATCCTATTACACCCCAGGTGGGCCGACCTGTCTGAGCCCGGCTACGGCGTGGCGCTGCTCAACGACTGCAAGTACGGCCACGCCACGCATGGCCACGTGATGCGCCTCACGCTGCTGAGGTACGTGGGCGAGCGGACTTGGCTGGGTAGCGGGTGTGCGCTGAGGAGGGCATATGACGCCTGTATGATGAGGACGCTGAGGACCTGTGCTCTCCTTCCTTGAACGCGCTCAACGCACCTCGACCCTGACTCACGTTCAATCACGGTAGACCACTCCCACGCCTCATCCCCTACTGCTCCCCAGTTCCCCCAATGCGCCCCGGCTCATCCCGATTCCCTAAAGTGTCCTCTATCGCCTTCGAAGACACCATCCCCCATGCCCCGCCCCGCACCCGCACCCCCAGGTCCCCCAAGGCGCCCGACCCGCAGGCCGACCAGGGCACACACGTGCTGCGGTACGGCCTGCTGCCCCACGCGCACGGCTGGCAGGCGGCGGGCGTGGTGGCGGCGGCGGCAGCCTTCAACACCCCGCTGCGCGTCCTGCAGCCGCCGCCACAGCCGCCGCCAGCGGGAGCGGCGGCGCCGTACGGCGCATGCGGGGTGCCCGCCTTCGGGGCCGGCGTGGTGGCGGGTCTGGCGGCCGGAACGTACGGCGGCGGTGGTGCGGGGATGGTGGCGCGTGGGGAGTACGACCCCATGCAGCCCCTGTTCATGGTGCGTGTGTGTAAGGGAAGGGAGAGAGGGCAGGGAGGCTGGATGGTGGGCCCATACGCGGCTTGCCGTACGGATGAAGGGAGGAGGTACGCCGAGACATGTTGGGACGTGGGGCGGGGTGCACACGCTGCGACGACGTCCAGGGTCAGGGGCACAGGTGTGGGCTGCATTGGCATTGAGACAAAGGGCCTTCCTTGTCCATGTGTACATCCCCCTCCGTCCTGGGAGCCAAAAGCGTGCCACTGCTTACACCAACCCCAACCCGCAGCACCTACCTACCCCTCCATCTGCAAACCCCGTCTTACAACCTGACGCAGACACACCCGCAAATGACCAGCCACCCGACAGCCCACACCCTAGCACGCACACATTCCACACATGCCCGTTCCGGCCCCAGCAGATGGCCGGCGTGCTGCCCAACAGTCCATGTTGCAACAAACAACACGCAGCACACACGCAAACCGTAACCCTCTCCCTCTCCGCAGGTGACCAGCGCGCTGCCCGACCCCCTGGCACCCTCCGCCACCACCAGCGCCGGGCCGCTGCGCCTGCCGCCCCTGGTGCTGGAGACAGTCAAGCTGGCGGAGCCGCCCATCGCCCCACAGCACGCGGCAGCACCACCAGCCACATCAGCAGCCGCAGGGCCCACACCGCACGGACCGTACGAGCAGATGGTAGTGCAGCAGCAGCAGCAGCAGCAGCAGCGCTACTCGTTCGGGGCGGCGCCAATGGAGGGGCAGCAGGGGCAGGGGCAGGTTGGCAGCTGCAGCGGCTGCAGCAGGGGCAGCGAGGCGGGGTCTCCCCTGGTGCTGCGGCTGTACGAGCCGCACGGCGCACGTGGCGTGGCACGTGTCTGGTGGCCGCGCTGGCTGCACGTGGCACGTGTGGTGCCGTGCGACCTGCTGGAAAACGACATGGAGGGGCAGGGGCCTGCGGCGGCGGTTGGGGAGCCGTACAGCTTCCAACGGGAGGGAGGGGCGGGGGGCAGCGGAGGGGCGGCCGGGGTGGGGAAGAGGCAGGCGGGAAAGAGGCCGCTGGTGGTGGGGCGGGCGGAGGGGGGCACGGGCGGCGGGTGGGTGGATGTGCTGTATGGTACGTTCCAGATCATCAGCTTGACGGTGTACCTGGGTGAGCAGCGCTAGGGGTCGGGAGCAAGGTAGGGGAGGGAGAGGGAGATGGGCAGGGATCGCGGAGTGCATCTGTGTTGGCCTGCAGGAGATTGTGGAGTGTGGCCGTGGTGCTTTGTTTGGGTTGTTGGCTGGCCTCCTGTGTCCACTGCTGCTTACAGCGTAGAAGCCCAGCGTAGGAGGACGGGGAGGGGACAGGCAGCTGGTTGAAAGGTTGAAAGCTCTTTGCTAAGTTGACAGTTGCTCTTACAGGCCTAGTAGGGAGCTTTCGGCGAACGACGAGACGGACGGGTATGGGCCGGTCTTATATGACCGTGAAAACATCATTAATCATGAAACGGCGTTATCTTGCAACTTGCACGTTGCGCACGGGTTGCTTTGGAGTTGCTAAGGCTGTACCGCCGGAGGTGTGTGGTGGCAGAGCCCACAGTGGAGTCCTCCAGGGACCAGACAGGAACCCCGTCCTCTGAAGGACAACACGGCGGGGCACAGCGCGTGTTATGCTCAGCCAGGCTCAGTATACCGACCAGAGTGCCGGCTGCGGCGATACCTGTATAGTGGTGCCATTCCTGGTGTCCCATGGTGTCGGGACATGCTGCCAGTCAACTCAGGTGCACGATGGGACATAGAAGGTGTTCCTCAGTGGCCACTGCCACCACTTGAACGTCATATCAGTACATGATGCAGTGTGATCAGCTCCGAACTTCAGCATATTATCTTATCATGATATGTGGGTTTTGTTGCCGGGGCGCGCAGTGCGCGGATCCCAGCCTACCAGAAATTATCCCGTGCAGATGCCACTGGGACACCTGCCACCGTGGGCCCTCGCAGAGTGCAAGGCGAAGTCCCGCGATGTAACCGAGGCCACCGTGACCACCTCGAGAAACCGGGCAGGTAAGTATGATTGTCAACGACGGAACCTCAGGCCCCGCCCCAGAGACATTCGGCTGACATGTACCGGCGTATCGATGGTGGGCATGTAGCATACGCGGGCCTTCGGCAGCGACAACGAGCGAACAATCGACGTTCTGCAGACACGAAAGCGCATATGATGATGCAGCTAACAGCTCCCCCGGGCTGTGGTGGTACGGGGGCAGCATTTGGCCGCCGTTTCAACTGGCGACCTGTGGCGACCTGCGGTGTCCCCAAGTGTCCCCTTGCTGCAACGGCCTACAAATAACACTATCGGTCCTGGTCAACGCTGACCCCATGACCACGGGACCAGCTTCCCTAGTCCGGCGTGCGTGCGCCACGCATCTCAGCCAGTGGGCACCCGTACACACCTTCAGCGCGCACATACAGCTCGAGGACCGCCTGAGCCTATGGTACGGGGCACTGCTCTCCGCTACCTGTACCCATGCCGTACACCTGGAGACATCCGTACCACCTCTCCAGTATGCGCTGCATAAACAGCCTTACCCGATTTGCATGGCCCCCCGGGACAGCACAGGCTGCATGCAGCCACTGCATGCGCACAGGTGCCGCACCGGTCATACCCAGGCACCGTGTTCGCCGCACTCGCCAGCATCGATGGCGCGGCAGCGATCGTGCCACGTGAGCCCAGTACGGCTCTGCGCTGTGCCGCTCCTCCAAGGCACCCTACCCCTACTGGCCTAACCCTGCCACCCACGCTGAGCGATGTTACCGAACCGTAATCTCCGTCAAGGCTCCCGCATGCGTCATTAGGAAAAACCACCAACGAGCTATGCCCGTTCCTCGTCCGCGTTCAGGCGTTACGCAACCCATACAACCTGGCCTACCGCCAATGCCGCTGCCATCGCGCTGGTATTTTCTTGCAGTTTGGCGACAACTTCCTTGAACTATCCACACAGCTACCGAGTGTATCCCACGCCAACTGCCCCTATGCCTCACTTGCTAGCCCACCCGGCGATGCGTCCCGTTCAACGGCATAACGGCAGCCCCTCGAGCCGTCTTGCCCCTATTGACGTCGCTGCACGCCCCTGCACTGCTCCCTAAGACCTCGCCACCCAGCACCCCGTGTGTGCCCAGCAAGCCTGAACCCCCAAGCATCAGCAACCTGCAGCGCCTCTACACCCTCCCTGCTGCCACCGTTTCCTCGTCCCTGCCACCATACTACCAGAAGGGGCACCACCCAATGTAGCTCTGGCACAGGTTCTCGTGGTTGACGGCCTGGTGTATTAGCCGCTGCACCTGCGCCGCCACGCTCTCCGGGTCCCCCGGCACCCCCGGCCCCGCGCCCGGCCCCGCGCTGCCCATCTCGGGGCTGTAGTCCCTGCCCATCAGCTTGTCCGACATGCGCTTCATGACCTCCACGGCGCGAGTGTTGAGCACCTGGATGGGGGGAGGTGGGGGTAACGGTAGTGTTAGGATAAGTGGAAGACGTGTTGCAACTTCTGCTCGGCACGTCCAGATCAAGGCAAGTAGGTGGCAGGTAGCAGGTCCCCGTTTGCCGGCGTACACACCGGCAGTGCGGCGCCCAGCTGCACTCCCTACTGACGTCGCCCTCGTACGCCTTACATTTCAATGACACTGAACCTCGTTCCTCGTGTCCCTCCCCACCTCGTTTGCGTCCCCCAGCTGCCCGAACGCCTCCTTGAGCTCCTTCTCCCGGGCCTCGCGCCGAGGGGGGGACGGCATGCCGCCCTCGCCGCCGCCACCCGTGCCGCCGCCTGCTGCCGCACAGCCAAGTCAGGCCCGAATGCACATCGCGTCAGCACACCGTACAGACACGAACACTCGCGATGTTTCGGCGAAAAAGCTGATTCAGAGAGCGCACATGCAGGTAAAAGAATAGCACATTGTCAGGCCAGTCACCTGCTGCGTTTGCAGCCGCCGCACCACTAACCTGCACCGTCTCCCTTGTCGACCACCCGCACCCCCCTGGTACACAGCACCTGTCCTGGCCCCAGCCCCCCGCCGCCCCGGTCACTCACCCGCGTCGTCCCCTGCCGCCGCCCCTCCCGCGGCCGCCCCCGTGCGCGCCAGCGCCGCCTCCGGCCCCGCCTCCGCCGTGTGCAGCAGGCGCCAGTTGATGAGCGGGTCGTGCACGAACGCCTCCAGCATGGCGGTCACCGACTCCTTGTTGGAGCGCAGCACGCGCATCACGTTCTCGCACTGCGTGGGGAACGGTAATAGGTACAGGGCATGGAGCGTGACCGTGGAATGGACAGGGTTTGCCGGGAAAAGCGGGGATGCCCGGTTGGAAGGGGGCCCAGGCAGTAGCGGGAAGGGGCGGTGAGATCGGCGTGGCACGTACAAGAGTGCCTTCAGCGGCGCGCGTCCATGCATCTTCCGCACTGTTGTCTTTTATGGTGCCGGCGGTATATGATGCCGGCGGCTTGATGCTCACCGTTGTGCGGAAGTTGCCCTCGATGCCGCTGACCTCCATGGCCTTGATCATCATGCGGGTCAGCCGGAAGGGCACCTGGGGAGCAGGGGAGGTGCACACATGTAAGGGGAAAAGACCCGATGACCATGGGCAAGGCCTGGCCAGCACATCGATCACTGGCGCATCAGCGTACCCGCCCAGCCCGCTTGCCTTGACCTCACCCCTTTCCCGTGCTGTGGCCGCTCATCTCACCTTCTCCGGGAACTTCTCTCGGCACATGGACGCCTCGAAGCAGTCCCCGAAGTCGATGTGTAGCAGCTGTGGGCAGCAAGGTGGTCATGAAGAGGTCAGTGGGCATAGCGTGTGGGGATCTCGTCAGCCAATAACTTCCAACTCCAGTTGCTCGCTCAAGTGATTGGCGAGACGCCGAGAACGGGCTTTTGCTCATCCTTGCCTCAGACTAAATGGACGCCACCGGACACTTCCTCCACTAGCGCCCCGTACCCACTCTTACGCCGCCTCCCCCACTGTCCTGCAGCATCCCTCATCCTTTACTCCTGCCCCATACTCGCCCGTGACCCCACGCCCTAACCTAACCAGCCCCGCCCCCACCCCCATCACACAAACCGACCGCTGACCTCTTGGCTGTACCTGACCTTCACAAGGCTGCACCGCACGCCCCACCCCCACCCCGCATCCCGGGTCCTGCTCCTTACCCGCAACCCCCACGCACCCCCTTCCCTACGTCCCCGCACCCGCCCTCGCCCTCGCCCCCACGTCTACCCCCCTTCCCTGATCCCCCGAGAGCCCACTCCCCCCCCCCCACTATGCCCCCCCCCCCCGCTTTGTACCCCACTGCTCACCTTTCCGCTGTACCTGTCCAGCATGAGGTTGGAGGGGTGCCTGTCGCCCAGGCCCAGGATGTAGCCCACCATGGACATGACGGCGGCGGAGCGCGTGTAGTTGGTGCGCCGGTCCAGCCACACCTCGCTGTTGCGCGACTTGAGCCACAGCACGCGGTGCAGGTCCTCCCCGGAGGTGGAGTCCAGCGCGTACTCAAACACCTCAACCTGGGGGTCAGGGTGCGGGTGCGTTGGGTTGTTGGGATGGGTTGAGGTGGGGTGGGGAGGAGCGGAGTGGTGCAAGGTGGTTGCTTGGGGTGTGGGTGTGGGGCAGGGAGAGGCGACGGCTGGTGCGGTGCGACAGGCCTCTAAAACTTGAGGGGCCAACTGCATGGCGCTTAGGCTTGTGAATCACGTGTGCAGCCGAGTGTTGAGGTCAACAAGAGCACCGCACCTTCTGTATGACTGTGAGGTGGTCGTAGTCTGGCGCCATGCCCGTCATGAGGCGGTGCTCCCAGTTGAGCGGGATCTTGCGCGCGTCCCTGCCGCACACGTGGCAGAGAGGAAGCCGAGGCAGGTCAACATGGAGCCTTGCCCGCCTCACACCATGCCAGCAACGACTCCAATGCGAGCACATGCCTGCAACCCGCCTTGCGAGACACGCCCACACTCCTACTCCTACGGCCCACCTGTACTCGCGGATGAGCGCGTGCAGCGTGTCGCAGTTGGGCACCCATCCTATGAGCCCGCTGTTGGGCGACAGCGGGATGACGGCGTATCGCGCGATGGACAGGTCGCGCTCCGCCGTCACGCGGTCGTGCGCCAGCATGGTGTTGACCAGCCCGAACAGCTGCATCACGCGCTCGTCCTGGCGCAGGTCCTCGTGGCCCTGCGGTGGTGGGTGGGTGTAACGGTAATACACATGGAGTCAGAAATCATGTGTAATCACGTGGACAAGGCCGAAAGCCTCCTACATGCCTGATGACACCGGTTGCGTATTTTCGCCTTCGCTCCGCTTGGTCACAATCGCGGTAACCATGCCGCAGTCCGCGTGGCCCGCAGTCCGCGTGGATGCGGTGCAAGGCCGTGTGCTCGTCACTTGTCACAGGGGGCATCAACCGACACCCGCTGTTATGTACCGCTCCTTGGGGGAAACCATGGCGCGCGCAGGCCCAGTGATGGAGCCGCCGGCACGGCCTGCTGCACTCCGCTCCCCCAACACCCGCCCATGTTGATTGTCGTACAGCGTGTGGACGACCCATACACCCCACCTTGAGCAGGAGCATGTGCTTGCACCAACACAGCATGTATATCCTGGGCAACCCACCTTGAGCAGGAACATGTACTCCGCGCCGTCGCCCCCGTGTATGGTGAGCTTGCGCGGGCGCTGCTTGGAGTTGATGACGTGCAGCGTGGGCGCGAAGGCGGCGATGGTGACCAGTGGCTCCCCCGCGATGTAGGTGCCGGGCACAGCCAGCTCCAGGCCCTGGGGGGACGAGGGCCACATGGAAGGGGCGTGTGGGTCATGGGTGTAGGTGCCGGGCACAGCCAGCTCCTGGCCCTGGGGGATGCGGTTGCCGTGGGTAGGGGAACGCGTAAAACGCGAGAAACCGGGGTGGTGAGGCAGACACACGAGGTGAACATAATTGTGGTCCAGATACGAATGTCTAGGTTCCGGGCACAAAAGTGGGCGAGGGGCGCAGGGACACAGGGCGTGTGGGTTAGGGGTGTAAATGAAGCGGCAACCGCAAGCTCCAGGCCCTAGGACGGACGCACCAGGTGCTCGAAAGGTGCAAAACTGTGCTGCCTTTGCAGCACGAGCTGCACCTATCCGCCTCATCACCGCAAAAGCCAGGCCTCCACACACGGTACGGCAGGCATTCGCGCCGCATGCTTTTGCCCCATCGCCCCATGCACCCCCGGCCCCTAATCCTGCGCCCGCACCAGCTCGGGGCTGACGTACTGCCCACGGATAGGCATCCTGCCGCATGAATGGTAATGACCCCGCAATGACCCCGCACGCACTCAAGCCGCTTGCCCCCCACCCAGTCCCGCCCCCGCCCTCGCCCCCTGCTCCTCACCTGCGCCCGCACCAGGGCCGGGCTGACGTACTGCAGCTCCAGCGTGGTTATGGAGTGCAGCTGCTTGTTGATGCGCTTGAACACGTGGTAGTACAGGTCCCACGCCTGGGGGGAGGGGAGGATAGGGGAGGGGAGGGGGTTGTGGAAGGTAAGTGTGCGCGGGGTGAGCGAAATGCGGGAAGGGGAAGAATGTGGTGCAGGCCCCACGCCAGGGCAAGGGCGGGCGCACAGGAACACGCGCAACGGAACGCGTACCGGTAATGACACAGGCAACTGGTACAGGGCAGGACACAAGTGAAGTGCGGGCCCTTTTTCGTTGCAGCCCCCGCGGCCAGTCCTCCCCCCACCTGGTGCAGCTCCGCCTCCTTGCGGCTGGCCTTGTACTTCATGAGCCACTCGTACGCCTCGGACAGCTGCGGGGGGAGGCAGGTGTAGGCAGGTCGCAGGTAGGTGCATGGGGCCGGTAAGGTGTGCAGTAAGGCAAGGGCGTAGGGTGCGGTGAGGCAAAAAGGACGAACAGCCAGGTGCCTTCTTTGGCGCCTCTGGTGGCTGTCGGCGACGCGTGTGCCAACGGGACATAGGGCGCGGCCAGGGAAAGGCTGCGGACACCACATCTACTCGACCTTGTGTGGCCCGTGGGGCCCGCAGTGCGCCCAACCCCCGAAGGGGTTATACAATATATGCCCAAAGGAAAGTTCTTGACATGTCAAACCCTGGTAAGGTTCAGGGCCCCTCAGCACTCGTTGGGACAAAGCTCCCTCCCTCCAACACCCCTACCCACAATGTAGCTGCTCATCGCCATCACCAAACGCAGCGCGGCGGGCTGCTTTCTTCGTCCTACCCCGCCTCGCCCCCAGCCCCGGCCCCACCTCTCTCCCGTAGCTCTGCACGAATGCGATCTCCTTGAGCGTGGTGGGCCCCGTCTTCTCCAGCATCTCGTGCAGCGGCAGCAGCGTGTTGAGCATGCCCTCCACGTTGCTCTCGCCGAAGTACAGCCGGCTGGCCTCCTCCAGGCCTGGGGAGGGATGGGCAACAGGTACAACGCGATAAGGGTCAACGCATAAGGGTCGCAGAGTTGGCTGAGGCTTAGGGCACGACGCGGACCCATCGACTGCCCCACCGCCCCGGCGTCAATCGCCACCGTGGCAGCCCGCGGTACGGCATAGGGCCAAGCGCAGAGCCCCTGCCTCGGCCTGCTCCCACCCTTGCGCCACATCCCATGCACCAGGCACGGGTCAAGGGTCCACAATAACCGGGCTGCGCCAGCGCCTGCGCCCTCCCTCACCCTCGTGCCACATCTCGTGCCACAGGATGGCCATGCGTATGAGCTCCCCCGACACCAGCTGCGCCTGCTCCACCAGCGCCGCGCTGTGGTGGCGGATGGCGTCCAGCACGGCGTAGGCGGCGGAGCGGCGCGCGGGGGACTGGGACTTGGTGGCCACCAGCAGGGGGTACATGAGCGCCTGGGGGGTGTGGGGGGGGGGCGAAGGGAGTGTGGGAGGCAGAGAGGGCAAATGGGGTCCCGCGGAGTGCTACTCGTGCCACCCGCCCGCCGCTACCTGCGACATACACGGCCCCCCGCCCGCGTCTCATTTCCTAGCCGCCTCTGATACGGTAACCTGACATGCACCGCTCTCTTGCTCCCGTCCCTGCCCCGCGTCCCTGGCCCTGCCCCGCTTGCCTGCGGGTGGTGCCTGCCGATCTTGACCAGCAGGTTGTGTATTAGCTTGCGCACGTCTGTGTTGTGCGTGTGGATGCGCGCGATGATCTGCGGTATGACCAGCAGCCACGTGTCGATGGACACCAGCTGGAAGCCCTCCTCCAGCGCGCTGCGGACCTGGGCGCCAAGGAGGGGGGAGGGAGGAGAAGGAACGATGTGACCACGAGCGAGGGTGCAGTCCAACAGGGGCAGGATACTCAAGACGTATCAGGGTTCCCTCCCATCCTGTCCTTACCTCCTGGTACGCCCCGAAGTTGAACCACAGCGTGAGCAGCCGCAGGATGTCCTGCGGGGCAGAGGAGGCGCGCGGGGTGGGAGGGGTTACAACACAGCACCGGTAGGGGCAAGGGTAGGGGCAAGGGTAGGGGCCACAGCGTCAGCACACGGGAAAACACTCACTGTGCCCAGGCCATGTGCGCACATCCGTACAACCATGTGTGCCCCGCAGTCCTACCTTGTGCACACGCTGTGCGCATGTACCCGTGTCAGCTCCGACCCAACGCCCCCCCACCCCCCCACCTGCAGGTTGCCCGTCCTGTCCCCCGCCGCCTGCCCCAGCGCCACGCTGCGGAAGAAGCCCTGCACCGCCGGGGGCACGTGCGACACGGCGGCCGCCTCGTCGCGCGTGCTGCACGGGGGCGCGGGGGAGGGGGCCGAAATGGGGACAGGCGGGGAAGGTGAGGGAAGGAGGAACGTGAGTGCTGGCACAAGCACGAGTGCGGCAAGGGTATGCTGTGTGGGATTGAGACCGTGGGACCCCGCACAGGGCCCGTGCCACAACACGTGCCCCTTGCCAAAGCCATTTCAATGCCACGTCGGCTGACAGCGAACCCCAACCCCACGGCTTGCAGTTCCCTTCCCACCCACACACACTTGCACGTGTGTCTCTGGCACTCTGCCCCCACCCACCTGCGCTTCGCTCCGCCCCCTCACCCACCCCCATTCACACGCCCCACCTGTGGTGTGCGGACACCGCCACGTTGAACAGCGCCCACTGGTGCCACGCCTTGGCCCAGTTGGGGGCGTGCTCGGTGGCGGAGCGGAAGGAGGCCAGCGTCTCCGCCAGCACGCCGGGGTTGTCCAGGCGCTGGGGGTTGGCAGAGTAGGGGGCCGGGGGCAGGGAGGGGGGGGGGCGGTGTCAGGGGCTGGGTGGTGTAGTTATGAGGCCAGTGCTTCACGGGCGCAGTGCTAGCCAGTGAGTGTGAGGCAGCGGTGAGCGGTCAGCTGCGGGATACAACAAGTCATCCTGTAGTACTAGTGGAAGCGTTGCAGGGTGGCGGTTGGGAGTGGGGCAGCGGCAGGAGCAGGCACGCCACGGCGACGAGGGCCCGGCGGCACACAAGGCGCCGCTGGCTGCACTCACGTCGTTCATGGCCCACTGCCAGATGCCCAGCCGCAGGAACGCCCGGCCGTTGAGCGACGCCTGCGGCCGGTCAAGCCACCGAGCGCTGCCAGCGCCGCCGCCGCCGCCGGGGGCAGCGGAGGGGGCGGAAGCAGCAGCCACGGCGGTGGCGGCGGCGGTTGCCCCGCGGTTGGTGCCGTTGGCGGCGGCGGCCGCGGCGGCGGTGGCGGCGGCCGCTGCCGCGGCCGGGGGCACGGCGTTGGCCTGGAGCTCACGCACCTGGGGTGGGGCGGGGCCGGGGCCGGGCGGCGGCATGAGCTTGTGTACTCTCAACTCGTGATAGGCATGTGGCAGAATGGGTGGGACAAGGCACTGGCCGAGCGCTAGCTGAGGGGGTACCTTGCCCCCAGAGGTCCGAAAGACAGCAGCTGCTGCACGCGTTACTAGTGAATGTACGGTACTAACACACCGTCCTCCCACTCCCTTCCCCAACCCCGGGTCCACCCAGCCCACCAGGTCCTGTATGCGGTTGAACGCCTCGGTGCGCTGCCCCTGCGTCCACAGGTGCTTGAGGAAGGCCAGCATGACGTGCGGCGCGCCGCTGCCGGCGCCGTAGCCGGGTACGCCGCGCTGCGTGATGGCCATGGGGTTGTAGCGCAGCAGCTGGGGGGTGCGGGGGTGGGGGCGCGTGAGCGAGGGAGGGAGCGAGCGGTTCGTTTGCTGGGTGGCTGGGGGCCGCGAGGCCGTGGGTATGGAAGGGGCATATGCCATGGCAGAGCTAGCAGCCTGTGGGTGACAGTTGCGGCGCTCCAATGCACGGCGAGCTCCCGCAGCGCAGCACCGCGGCGCCGTAAGTGGATGGAAGTGCCCTGCCCCTGCCCTTCCAGCCACTCGGCCCCCACCTGCAGCAGCATGCGGTAGGCCTGGCGCTGGCGGCCGCTCTTGCGGCACAGGCTGGCGAACTTGAGCCAGTTGTCCACGTCCTGCGGGGGGGCGGCACAGCGGTACGGCAGGGTACGGCGCGGTACGGCATATTACATGATGCGCTGGTGACCAGCATGCCGGAAAGAATTGACGAGCAGGATAGGTGAGATAACAGGCGGGAGCGCAATAGGCTCTACACACCAGCAAGCGCGCCCTTCCCGGGCAAACACCCCAACACACCCTAATACACACACGCACCTGCGCCATGGGCACCACCAGGCTGCGTATGGAGAACAGGCTCTGCCACACCTCCACGTGCCGCTGCACGCCCCGCAGGCGGTCGCGCCACAGCTGCTGGATGAACGAGATGCGCGCGTCGCTGGTGGCGGGGTCGGCTGGGGGCGGGAGCGGAAGAGGGGGCGCAAGGCCTGTTACTGGAACCGCCGGCGGACGACGCTCACAGATGATAACAAGAAAGGACTGAGCAGGTGTCGGCAAGGAGTGCAGGGCGGCGGCAGCCCCCGCATGCCACCCAAACTCAAGCTCGGTCCTTATTGCCCCATACTGTACTCGCCCGCAACCTGTTCTAGCGCCCGCCCTCAGACAACCACCTCCTCCAGCCTTCCCTCAACCCACACGCTTGAACACACACCCCTTGCTAATATCCATCGCCGTCTTGCACGCCACCGCCTCCTCCAGTTCCTAAGTCCACCAACGCCCCCGTTAACCCACGCCCTCCCTGCTACCACACGCACCTGCCCTCCGCTCCAGCGCGGTCTTGTAGGCCACCACCTCCTCCAGCTCCGCCAGCTGCTGCACGCGCACCATGTCGGTGTAGGCCCGCTCGTAGCTCTCGCCCACCAGCGCAGCCAGCTCCGTCACCATCAGCTCGCGAGCGCGCTCCACCTGCAGCTTGGCTACGTCGAACTGCAGGGGGAGCAGGAAGATGGGTTGAGTTGCAACTCGCTGATCCCAAGCGCTCTTAGTAATGCACAATGCTGTTGAGGGTGAGAAGTAAGTGTGGTCGGGAGCGGAGGTAAGGGTAACCGCAGAGCGGCAGCGTAGTAGAAACGGAAACCAATAGGCCTGCGGAGAGCGAGGTTAGCACACCAGGCATTCAAACAAAGACAGGGGGCGGAAGGAGAAACGAGATGTTAACGCCGTGCGGCAGGGGGATGCGTGCTGGTAAGGGAGTGTACGACACGCGCTTGCCGAAGCCTATGGGTGGTCATCCGCAACAGCGCCCCACGTCCGCGCCGCATACAACGTCCCATGTGCACACATGCACGCGAGCCCCAGCCGCTTTCCGCCCTCCCTCACCCTCCATGCCCCCACCTGGTTGTTCCTTACGCACAGCACCGCCCGCAGGAAGGCCCCTGTGGCGGTGGAGCTCTGCTGCCCCGCCTCGGGGTGGTCCACGGCGTCAACGTACCTGGGGGGCAGGGCGAGGAGGGTGAGTGTGCACTGACAAGTAACGACGCAACCAGCAACGCCGACTGTTGCACCCAGACCCATTGCATGGCAAAGCTGCGGTTGCGGCCAACTGCACACGGTCCACAGCCCGGGCGCCAGGGCAGCTGGACTGCCCACACGCAACCCCTCCACTAACCGCAGCTGCCGGGTCTGCCTTCCTGCCTCCCTACCGCCAAACAAACCCTCTCCTCCGTTCCCCCCCGAACGCACCCCGCCATCTCCTCCCAGGCCCCCATGTGCCACGCCGCGTGCGCCGCGATGAGCGCCATCTCCCTCCGCACGTGCGGCTCGCTCTTGCGCCACTCGGTGCGGCACAGGTTGGACAGCAGCTCCCACTCGGCCAGGGAGGCCAGGCAGCGCATCTTGCCCAGCAGGGCCTGGGGGAAGGAACAGGTAGGGGGCAGGGGAGGCAGGGGAGCGGGGTCGTGGGTAGGCAGTGGGTCAGTGGGACAGCAGGACTGTGGATTACGGCAGGGGAGGGCGCAGCAGGGAGTCAAGCGGTGGGGTAGAAAGCAAACACCTTTGGATGGTGTTGGTAGGTGAAGTGTGACGACCAGCCGCACGTGGACCTCACGAAGGGAGTGCGACTGGCTCCCCGACCCCCTTACCACTTTATCCTTGCGTTTTCAGTACTTTGTTCTCCGCCCCCCCCCCCCAACACCAACTCGCGTTACTCCTTTCTTGTTTTCCCCCTTCCTCCCCACCGTGTGGTACTCCATGCTTCCGGGCGCCTCCCGTTGCAGGCGCCGCTCGTAGGCGTCCAGCGCCTCGTCCCACCGGCACAGCTTCTCGTACCTGCGTGCAGGGGGTGGAGGTTTGCGTACGGTACGTCATGCCAGTACCGGTCACGAGGGGGTGCGGGTGTGGATACCACCTGCCGCACCCACGCGTGCTTTGCATCGCGTCATTGGGGACATTGCTGCGATGTCCGGTCCCGCTCACGTCCAAACGTGCGCATCCAACAACAAGAGACATCCGAGGGACCCACCAGCTCTCCTTGAGCTCCATGTGCAGGTGCTTCTGTGCGTAGGTGAGCACGCCCACGGCCGCCTCGGGCTGCCGCAGCTGGTTGTTGATGTGGATGAGCGCCTCGATGGCGGTCTGGGGGCTGGTCTGGAACTCCATCTCCTGGGGGTGGGAGGCGAAGGAAGGAAGGCGAAGGAGTGGGCAACAGAGGGAAGGCGCGGTCAGCATAGGTTGGTGCAGCCCGTAATACCAACGACAAATAGGGGAGTTGGGGGCCGATCATGAACAACACCCACGCCGAGGTTTCCCTACCCCGTCCCACCCCCACCCCCACCCCAACCCCCCGCCCCACCCCACCTTGTAGTGCAGCGCCTTTGCGAACGCGTGGCACTTCTCCGCCAGCGCCCCCAGCGTGCGCGTGTCCAGCGGCAGTCGCTTGTCGTCGTGCTCCATGAACTCGGCCAGGTTGAGCAGCGCGGTAACGATCTCGGGGGGAATGGTGGGGGAGGCCAGGGCGGCCTGCGGGGGCGGGGGGAGATGAGGGGCGAGAAGGGGGAAGGGGGAGGCCGACGGGATTCTGGAGTGGGAAAGGGGTGCTTATGGCGCACAAGGACTCAACACCTGGGCTTACGTTGTAGGCTCTGCGGGCGCGTGCACCCTGCCTCGTGTCCGCCGCCGGGGCCGGGGCGCAGGCACCACAATGAACCTACCGCCAGGGCCCTCAGGGCCCCCTCGCCCCACCACCACCGCCACCACCACTACCACTCCCCAACACGCATGCTTCTACACACGCGCACGCCCTCCCGCGACGCACCTCCAGACTGCGCACCAGCGCCGCCTGCTGCTGCGAGTCCAGCTCCGCCCAGCAGCTGACGAAGGAGGCGGCGAACAGCTCGCGGGCCATGCTGGGGTGAACCTGGGGGTACCGGGGGCGGCGTGAGGTAAGTCAAGAGTTCATGGGACTGTGCGCCTGGACGTGGGACCGCGAGCGGAGGCACCTTAGGAATGGGGTAGGATCTTTGCACCGTACAGTAAGGCCGTACATCGGTGCATGCCGTTCAGCACCCCTCACCCCCCTACACGCCCACCCGGTTCAGTTACGTTGCCACTCTGCGGTAATAACCCTCCTACACGCCCACCTACGAAGCTCGTGGGCAGGCCCTGAGTCGCTGGCAGTGGCCAACCAACAGTTAACTGCCGTACGCTGCCGAGTACTTCCCGACTGCCGCCAGCAGGCCCCCCCATGCACACACCCGTTCCACGCCCACCTGCGCCAGCGCGTGGCAGGCCCTGAGTGCGGGCGAGGGGCTCTCCTTGAGCAGCTCCACGCTGAAGTTGCGCATCCACTCCGCCCAGTCCTCCTTGGTCACGCGCTGGCTGCTCTCCCACGCGCGACGCAGCACCGCCGCGTTGGCGGTCAGCTTGGGGGGCGGGCCTGGCGGGGGCAAGGGGAAAGGATAAGAAGGGAGGCCGGGGGACCGCGTGCTGGGGAGCAAGGCGTGAGAGGGCAATCATCCCCAAGGACACTGACGACTCAGCGTGAATGCTGCCGGCTTACAGCACTGCACAGTCGCCCCGCTCATGATTATGCCCTTTTGGAAAGGCCGGCCCCCTCACCCGCGTCCGGCGGCGGCGGCGCCAGCCCCCCCCCTCCCTCCGCCTCCCACCCCACGTAACGCCAACCCCACCCCACCCACCGTCCCCCGCCCCCTCACCTGCGTCCGGTGGCGGCGGCGGCAAGCCTCCCCCTCCCTCCGCCTGCAGCCGTGCCAGCAGGTCCAGCTCCACCGCCCAGCTGCTGCCGCCGGGCCCGCCGCCAGCCTCCCAGTCCTCGGCGTCGCTGGCGGGATAGCGTGCAGGGGGCCAGGGGCGCAGCAAGCGTAAGGCAACGGAGCGGTGCGGGTTAACATGCATCCACGTGTGACGTCCGCAAGCGAGCAGGGCGCCAAGCTTGCGTGGCGGCGCCGCCTGGACCCAGTACCAACAGGCCTTCCCCCGCGTGCCAACCCCACCTGGTGCACGGCGGCGCCACGGCGCACACCTTGGCTGCCAGCCGCTCGAACCACTCGTGGTGCAGCCGGTGCCGCTGGCAGATCTGCGGTCGGTTAATTGCCGGAACATAAAAAGCGCACCACACAATTCAGCTTTCACGACGCACAAGGCGTGCCGGGCAGCAGCGCATTTTGGGAGCGACCAAAGCACGGAGGCAGCCACCGTTCCCGCCACAGCAGCATGATATCATACCGCGTGTGCCGCACCTTGCGCACTGTGGGCACGAATATGGCGAAGTCGGGCCCCAAGATGACCGCCACAGCGCACAGCGTGTCAAGGGCGTCGCGCCGCAGGGTGTCGTCGCCGGGGCTGTCCAGCACCTGGGTGACAGAACAGCAGCAACGTGTGCAAGAGGTTGAGATCCATTATGCGCAACGTTCAAGATATCCAGTCATCCATGTCAAACACGATTTACGTTAGGGTTGGGAGGGACGGCCGCGTTGGCAGGGGACCCCTCGTCGCTCGATTCTAACCCCGTCCCAGGTGCCGCGCTCCGAAACGCCCCACCCTCCCATCCACTCCGTCCATTGCAACCCACCCACCCCTACCTTTATGAGCGGGTGCAGCACCGCCGACGCGTACCCGCCCAGCTGCATGCGCGGTATGAGCTTGCGCAGGGAGCGCAGCGCGGCCCGGCGTATCTCTGGCGGCGTGGATGATGCGGCGGGGGATATGAGGCGCACCATGGAGGGCAGCAGCAGGTGCAGCGAGTCGTCCACGGCGCCGCCAAGGGCCTCAAGCGCGCCCAGCGCGGGACGGACCTGGGCAGGGGGGAGTTGGGGTAAGGCGGTAGGACGACAGGCGAAGTTGGGGGGAGTTGGGGACTGCGAGAGGAGGGCCATGTGAGTGTAGTGACGATGGTGCAAAGAGGTGAGCAATAGGGTAAGCGCGGATGGGAGGGCAAGGAGGAGGAGATTGGGCGCGAATAAAGACGAGAGCGCTAGGGCAGCCGTGGGGCAACGCAGTATGCGGGGGATAGTATAGTTGGGGCCTGGTGCATGCGGCCTGGTTGCACTAGCGGCCCTTCACCCCCTTGGGTCCCCAGACGCCACGCACCAGGTCCCACGACCCCGCCCGCTCCGCCTCGCCGAACACCGCCACGAACTTGGGCAGCAGCTCGGGCACGTACTGCCTGCGGGGGGAGCGGGAGCGCCAGGGCGGAGGTTGGCGACTATCATTTCTCAAAGTTGGAGTCGATAACCGGTACGTTTGGGCACAGCGGCATGGTCGCAAGAGGGTGACTCTGCTTCTTCATCAAGCATCGCAACATCGCTTGAGAGGTCGGAACCAGGATGCACCCACAGCCGCGCGGGAAAGAATTCCCTCCTTCCTGCCCCCACCTGAAGGCGTCCCGCAGCGCGGTGCCCAGGTCCCCAATGAGCGCCAGGCCTTTCCATGTACCACACCCTAACACACACCCAAACTCTGAAAACACGTGGCTCATTCCTTTCGACCCCACCTGAAGTCGTCCCGCAGCGCCGTCCCCAGGTCCGCTGTGAGCGTCGTGCCCTTCCATGCACCATACCCTAACACACACCCAAACCCTTAAGACACGTGGCCCCTTCCCTCCGACCCACCTGAAGTCGTCCCTCAGCGCCGTCCCCAGGTCCGCTGTAAGCGTCGTGCCCTTCCGTGCACCACACGCTAACACACACCCAAACCCTTAAGACACGTGGCCCCTTCCCTCCGACCCACCTAAAGTCGTCCCGCAGCGCCGTGCCCAGGTCCGCGATGAGCGCCAGGCAGGTGCGCGGCGCCGCCTGCCAGAAGTCGTGCAGCAGCGCCAGCAGCTCGGGCAGGAAGCGCCGCATGTGCTGCCGCACCACGCCCACCAGCGTGCGCAGGGCGCCCAGCACCTCCTCGCGAAGCGCCTCGTCGGCGGTGCGCACCACGCCAAGCAGCATGGGCAGCACCTGGGACAAGGGGCGGTGATCGAAGTCACATCGATTGCAATGTAGTATCAAACGAGGAGGGAAGCTAACCTGACCCCAGTGTGAACCACGCGGAACAGAATCGGCAGTACCTGCCGACAACTCATACTACGCAGCTGCTTGTAAGGAGCAACGCCAGTTTCTTGCCTGTGTGTGTTGGAACATCGCTGTGATGTCCATGGGAGCATGGAGCATGGACCCCAAGGTCATGTTTAGCGGGTGCTTACAGCCATTGCTTCACACCCCGTCCACAATGCAAGGGCCGTGCACCCCGCTTACCTTTGGCAGGAAGGGCACGACGTTGAGCTGCAGCGCCCTGAAGATGGACAGCAGGGCCCTGATGACGGCCAGGTGCTGCGAGGCCAGGGCGGGGTCTCGCAGCACCCGCATGAGCGCGTTGATGGCCACCGTGGGGTAGTAGTCCTCGGAGCTGGTCACCAGGCCGCTGGAGGGGAGCAGGTCGCCGCCGGGGCCGCCGTCGTCGCCGCCGCCTGCAAAAGGGAGGGAGCAGAACGGGGTGCGGCATGGGATGCACAACGGAGAGACGGACGCAGGACGAACGGCCTAGGAGAGAAGCAAGCTGCACTTTGTATGTGGGCCGCCTTATGAATGTCGAGGCCAAGCGCAAGTAAGGGGTGCGACGTGCTGTGCCGCTCCATACCGCTCGACCACGTGCATGCAGGGCGCCCGCAGGCCCGCTCACCCAGCCCCGCGTCCCCGCTGCCGCCCAGCGCCCCGCCGCCGCCCGCGCCGCCCGCCGCCGCCGCCGCCGCCGCGCCCTGCCTGAGCGGCCGCACGCCCTCCTTCTCCAGCTTGCCCTCGCCGCTGAGGCTCGCCTGGTTCAGCTTGTGCGTGTGCGGGTCCAGCGCGCCGATGATGCCCAGAACCTGGACATGGGAAAACATCCAGCAATCCAACGGGTACACCAAGAGAGGACTCAGGTGAGCGTACCATAGAGCCGATGTAAGGAATGGCGAGGAGCTTCGCTGCAACGTCTGGGAACAGGACGTGGGCTCTCCGCCGCCCCCCGCCACCTCCTCCCCTCCCCTCCCATCGAACATTATGTTATCTTCTCCCGCCCCCTCCTATCCTTTCCTGCTACTTTGTCGCTCTGCGGTCACCCCTGATACGCCAGCCTGGGGCGCCAACCTCAGTCGTGGGTACGACACACGTTGGCGAAGCGGGCCCGGTGGCGCCCGCCGTCCCCCTACCTTGATGACCTCCCTGCGCTGCACGCTATGCCCCTCGTGCAGCATGCGCAGCAGCACCGACAGCAGCTGCGGGTACTCCAGGTAGGGCCCCATGACGTTGCCGCAGGACGCCACGATGAAGCCCAGCGTCTTGGCGGCGACCACGCGGCGGCGGCCGTCGGACACGTCCTGGGGCGGTTGGCGGTTAGACGGTTTGGTGCTGAGGTGTGTCCCAAGGATATACGTCACTGCGCGTTCAGTACTGGCTGCTAAGTAGGTATGGACTGGAAACAGGTCATGGCACCACGATGTCACAGAACCAACATCCGTGTTCCAGACGGCATGCAACACAGCGCGCACAGCTGTGCACACAGCTCATGCAATACCCACCTGGATCGCGTCGATGACCAGCGGCATGACCTCGCTGATGAAGGGCCGGAAGTTGGTGCCGCTCACCTCCGCCAGCGCGCCCAACGTGGACAGCACCGTCTGCAGCGGAGCAGGAGACCGGCGACGCGAGGTGAAGCGGTTTCGAGACTGTCGCAGCGACTCCGGTTCGGTGGGGCCCTTTTTAGCGCTTGTCACACAACGCAGCTGGTGAGCGTACCCATGATCGCCCAGTTCCTGACCCGCCACAAACCGCCACCCGTGCGCACAGGACAGTCGCACACAACTACACAACCCCACCTTGATGACATTCGTCTCGCTGACGAGCTCCCGGTGCAACGCCGTTTTGGCCTTGCCGCCCGGCCCCCCGCCGCCGCCCGGCCCCCCGCCCGGGCCGCTGCCGTCCTTGCCCCCGTGCGGCCCCCCCAGCGCCATGAGGCCGGAGGTGCCCCCCAGGATGGATGAGGTCACGCTGGGCACACTGCTCATGGGGGCTGCGGTGGGAAGGGCAGGGCAAGACCCGTGTGGACCAGCGTGGGAAGGAAGGAAACGTACAAGAGCGAGTCGACGGTGAGTGCGCAGCAATCCGCCTTGTCATAGCGGTACGGCACGCAAGGCGCAAGCATGCTACACTCAGACACACTATTGAGTCCCCAGGGACGCCCTAAGCGCCCCACGGCCGCATACCCCTCCCTGCCTGCCCCGTCCCCTCCCTCCACCCAGACCCCCTCTCATCCAGCCCTCACGCTGCCCACGTCCCAAGCGCACCACCAGTCCCAGCACCCAGCACCTGCCCCAACGCCACCCACGCCCTTATTCCCTTCCACCTTTCCTGCCCTGGCCCCCAGGCACACACACACCCTCACCCGGCGCGCTGGCCGCCCCTCCCCCCAGCGCAATGGCTCCCCCCAGGCCCAGCCCTGCGGGCAGCAGCCCCGGCGCGCCACGCAGCTTGGCCACCAGCGCCTTCTGGATGGGGCTCACGTACGGCATGATGAGGCGGGCGGCGGCCGTGATCAGCACCTCAAGCAGGTAGGCGGACTCTGGGGAGAGGGGCAACACAGGACACAGGGCCGGTTACCAGGCGCAATTGAGAGGAGACCGACAGGATGGGCCGCGCAGCCCGCACGCAGCAACCAGTGGAGCCCAAGGGTAGTGTTGCGCTTCATACTGGTACTGGTGTAGCAACCGGTGATAGGGAAGCTGGATCATTATTGATTAGGTGGCACCTGCTGGCTCCCACCCACCCACGCGAAACGTTTCCGCGACCTGTCATCGGGGCTGCTCCATGTCGTGCAGCAGCGCCCACCACCCCCTGCTTCTGCAGGTGCCCACCCACACACCCTTGACCCACACCCGCTCGCACCTTCCCGCGATCTGTCGTGCAGCAGCTGCACCAGATACCCACCGCCCCCACCTTAACCCACACGCCCTTAATTCACACCCGCTCGCACCTTCCCGCGATCTGTTGTCGGGGCTGAACTCTATGTCGTGCAGCAGCTGCACCAGATACCCACCGCCCCCGCCTTAACCCACACACCCTTAACCCACACCCGCTCGCACCTTCCCGCGACCTGTTGTCCGGGCTGAACTCCATGTCGTGCAGCAGCTGCAGCAGGTGCTTCCGCAGCGCGGGGTTGACGTGCGCTGGGTTGCGCTCCGCCAGGCGGCCCACCAGGCGGATGGCCAGCGCCCGCACGGCGCAGCTCTCGTCGTTCATGCCCACGAACAGCGCGCGGAGGCAGTCGGCCTGGGGGTGTGACAGGATGCGGTGAAGGGGTATACTTGTATACAAAGCACGCATCAGATCAAAATTATGGGGACAAGATAGCGATGGCATGTGTGTACTCGGTAGGGATGAGGACATTCAGTTAGTAAGGAATCCGAAACGCACGGCCATCGGCGTGTGCTGGAAGGAACAGGAAGGGGGAACGGGCAGGAAGGACGGCGGGGGAAGACCACCTGGGTAACGGCTACAACAGGGCCTAAACCAGACGCAAGCAGCTTGGCCTGCCTTGCCGCGGAAACCAGTATCGTGTTAGCAACACCAGCACGCCCCCACCTACACCAGGTAGTTGTCTAGAGCAGTGCCGTGGTGGCCACTGCTGCCCCTTTACCCACCTCCCCTAACCCCCGCTAAGCCACAGCCCCCTTGCTACGCCACACCCAACCTGCGCCCGGTTGTCGTGGTGGACCCCAGCACCCGTCACCCACCTACCCTACCCCACGCTAATACACACACCCCTTGCTAAGCCACACCCCCACCTGCGCCAGGTAGTCGTCCAGCGCCGTGGTGGCCACCAGCGCCCGCAGCACCTCCTTGCGCACGCGCTCGCTGCTGTCCGCCACCGCCACCGCCAGCAGCCGCGACACGCAGCGCTCCACAACGCGCGTGTGCCATACGGCGGCAGCGGCGCCGCCTGGGGGCGAGGAGGCGGTGAGGTCACGGAAGGGCAACAGCGGGTTAACGGTAGGGGAGCATGAAACAAGGCATTGCGCGTGTGCCATACGGCAGCCGCGGCTCCGCCAAGGAAAGGCGCAGCACGGCATGTGGCAGCGAAAGTGCAGCACGGGTCAGCAAGGCGTCAGCAGCACGCAAGGCAAAGCGTGTTTGCCACATGGAGGGAGCGGCGGCGCCTGGGGCGGGAGTGCTTAGTGAGGTCGTGCGTTGTGGTACAACGACAAAGCCGGTTTAGCCCACAATGGCATCATGCACGGCACACTTGCAGTGACCCCTCCCCTGGCAATTACGTCCTCTCAGACCCGCCATTCCCCACGCCAGACCCACCTGTCCCGTGCGCGCCGCGCGCGCCGCCGGCCCCCGCCGCCTGCGCCCCCGCCGCGTGCCGCTCCAGCACCCTGCACGCCGCCAGCACCGCCGCCTGGCGTATCTCCTTGTCGGGGTCCTCCGTGTACGCCAGGATGTGGTCGCGCATGAACTCCAGAAGCTGGATGCCGCCGAACTCAAAGGTGCCTGCCAGGGGGCCAGGGGTGGACGCGGAAAGAATGCCGAAAGGAATGCTGAGACGGGTTGGTGTCGGAGTATTTAACGAGCGTGGGCTGCACAAGCTGCAAACCCCTCCCTCTACGTCCATGGCCGCGCCCACCCAGTGGCCTGCAGCGTCAGCCTGATTGGCACCATCACCTGCCTGAACATAACAAGTTGTACACGCGCACAACACGCGTCCGCCACGCACCCAGTGTCTGCAGCGCCAGCTTGACCAGCGCGTTGCCCTGCAGCTCCCCCGCCGCAATGGCAGCCGACAGCGCAGCGAACTTGGGCTGGCGGACAATGGAAAGGGATAGCAAGCAGACGGGAATGAGGTGACCCTGTAGTGAACCGGCAGATATTTGGGCAAGGGGATGCCAGAAGGGCGCAAACCGGCACCCCGAACACTAGGGCCATCGGCAGGAGAGGCACCCCAATCTCCAAACACCGTTGCGTGGTACCCCCGCAAACTACTGGGCCTCAGCCGCATGCCCACGCTATGCCACGCCCACCTGCGTGGTGCTGCTGTTGAAGGGGCGCTTGGACAGCACCAGGCTGAGCAGGTCCAGCAGCTGGTGCTGGATGTCCTCCAGCAGGTCGGGCAGCGAGGCGGCCACCTGGCAAGCAGGACAAAAGGAGGGGAACGAGGCGGCTACTTGACAACACACTCTACTGCTGTATGGCCGGGGCGGCAGCCTGAAGATGGGGTGGGGGGCCAGGTCAACAGGGGCCCAGGCGCCTGAAGGAGGTGATGGTCTTCAGGGCCCGAGCCGCGACTGGCGGGGTGGTGTGGTGCGGGCGCCTTGGCTACCATACGGGTGGCGACAAACAGTATCGCAGCGGGGACCTACCCTGCGGGCGCTCGGCACCCTAGCTGACGCACGCGAGCCGTACACGGACTCCTCTGCACCTCGCGGCGGCTTCGCAGGAGCTCCTCGATGACGCCCCTTACTGTCCCACACAAGCCGTATACGCCTAACGATACGCCAGAGTCCGCACAGCCGCCAGCATGCACCAACGTGCCCTGCTCCACACCCAGCATTCCCGCTGCACCACATCTCACGACACCCACACACGCCCAACACACCCACCTGCGTGAGCGCCACGACCAGCACCTCGCTGATGTCCCTCGCTACGCACCAAGTTTCCGTGTGTCACACGGTACGTGCCCGCCAAACCACACACGGTTCCACCCTCACCTGCGTGAGCGCCGCCACCAGCACCTCGCTGACGCCGGTCAGCACGCAGCTCTCGATGAGCGCCGCCGCGTACGGCCTCCACAGCGGCCCCAGCGCCACCGCCAGCATGCCCACGCACTGCAGCGCCTCGGGGCACGTGGCGGGGCGTGGGCGGGCGGCGGCGCGCGCGGCGGGCGGCACCGACAGCGCCTCGCGGATCGCAATGTAGATGGGCTGCAGGCAGCCCTCGAAGCCTGCAGCAGGAGACCGTGCCCATAACAGTAGATTCACCGAGGTCGGAAGACGCCAAGGCTGACCAGCTGCCACAGATGTTGAGGTTGCCTGATCACCGTGCTGCTTGTACTATACCGTTCCATGCAAAGACTCTGGATAGCTGCCGCGCCTTTCTCCCCTCTACCACAACACGCGCAGTCGGTACGTGCCAGCGCCGCCGCCGTTTCCGCCCGCCGTTTACCAACTCCCAACCAACCCCCAACCACCACACCCACCCGCCGCGCAGTTGACACGTGCCAGCGCCGCCGCCATGTCAGCCAACGCCGCGAAGGCCGCCCCGCGCTCGGGGGGGTTCTTCAGCACCGTCAGCAGGTGGGCGATGGCGCGGGACAGGTACTCTGCGGGCAAGTAGGAGGCAATGGGAGACAGTAGGGTGGGCATGAGGTGCGCATGGGGTTCATGACAGGCCTGACGTCGCCGTGAGGGTCGACAGAGCTCTTTCCGACGCCGAGCACTACACAATTTTTAAAGCCTCGAGTGCAGCCACCTCCCTCGACACACCGCCAGCCCAGTTCGAAGCCCACTGCCGCTGCCCGGAACCTACTCCCGCCTGCACCCTGCACCGCGACCCGCCAACAACTTCCTAACCGCCACCCACCCGACGCGAAGCGCTCGGGGCTGAACGCCGCCATCCGCGGCAGCAGGTGGATGACGGCCCTGCGGATCTGCTTCTCCTTGCTGTCCTTGTAGCGAAACACGTTCTCCACCACCTCCTTGTATCTGGGGGTGGTAGGAGAGGGCGGGTGAGGGCGCGGGTACGAGGGCGCGGGCACATGCTCGCCAGCATAACTCCCCCGTGTGCTGCAGCAGCCCCTGGCCGCCCAATTTTCGCACCCCACTCCCCGCCTAACCCACGCGCATCATACCTAACCCACACCCACCTGGCCAACGGGGACCCCGCCGTACGCTGCAGCAGCCCCTCAGCCCACACGTACACGCACACGCACACCCACACCCACCTGGCCAGCAGGATTGCTCCCCCCTGAACGCTACAACAGGACCCTACCTCACAGCCACACCCAACTAACCCACACCCACCTGGCCAGGAGGAACTCCCCCGTGTGCTGCAGCAGCCCCTTAACCCACACCAAACCCACCTGGCCGGCAGGAACTCCCCAGTGTGCTGCAGCAGCCCCTTGACCCACATCCACACCCACCTGGCCAGCAGGAACTCCCCCGTGTGCCGCAGCAGCCCCTTAACCCACTACCACACCCACCTGGCCAGCAGGAACTCCCCCGTGTGCTGCAGCAGCCCCTTAACCCACACCACACCCACCTGGCCAGCAGGAACTCCCCCGTGTGCTGCAGCAGCTCCGCCAGCGCCAGCAGCGAGCCGTGTATGGACTCGGCGGAGGGCAGCGCCCCCGTGCGGTGGTCGCGCTTCATGCCGCGCATGGTCTGCTCGAACAGCTTGTAGTACCACTGCACGCGGTAGCGCGTCTCGCGCTTCTCCACCAGCACCAGGCACGCCTGAAAGAAGATGAGGAGGGGCGGCCAGGGGGTGGGAGGGAGGGCACGTGTGTGCGGGTGCGCTCCATGCCCCAGCCTTGGAGGGCCCGGCAGACACGCTTGCCACGTCAACACGCCCACCCTGCGTTGCGCCGCAGTTACCTATCTGCCTCACGCCCCCGGGAGGGTCTTCCAACCTTGGCAGGTTAACGGTGACGCCCCTAGCCGATGTCTAGCGCCGCCCGTGCACACCCCTCCAGCCCCGAAGGCCCTCTTCCCCCTGCCCCCATCCCCCAACCCGCTCCATCCTGGCCGCCCGGCCCGCCGTCCCTACCGCCAAACAATAGCGGGGCCCGCCCGCCCCAGCCGGGCCCCCGCACGTCGCATCCTAGCCCCCGCACCCTGCACCCCGCCGCCCCGCCCCACCTTGAGCGCGCGCACCGCCGCCTCCCGGATGTGCTGCTTGGGGTCCCTCAGCGGGAACCACACCGCGTCTATGAACTGCTTGACGTGCACGTTGAACACGGCGGGGGCCGCCTCGGCCGCCTCCGTCAGCACCAGCAGCGCAGTCAGGCGGCGCGACTCGGAGGCCCCCGCCTGGTGCGGGTCGCACCACAGCAGCGCGCGCCGGATCTGCGCAGGACGATGAAACGGAGGTAAGGCACAACGGAGGTGAGCTGAAGGTGACCCGGAACGCGTCCCTCACGTGTGGGTGCTAAGGTGCTGAGGAGGAGGGCCTGAAACGGTGCAGCGGCCGCCGGCCGATGTAGTGTGCACCCAAGAGGCTGTGCCATGGTCGAGAAGTGGCCTGCCGCATGTGAGTGCGGGTTCCTCCAGTCAGCCCTACAGTGAAGGCCCGGTACCTGGAGTGTGCCCCAGGCCTCCAGGATGACAGACGTCATGGCCCCACGCTGCGCACCCCTATGCCCCGTTTCGGGCCCCAATTCCGGCCCCCACAACCCCGGGCCTGCTCCTCCCGCCCCCAGCTCCCCCCTGCATCCCACCAGCCTCCCATCAGCAAGCCCTTACATCCCCTGCACCCATGCCCATCCCCCACCCAACAGCGCCCTGCCCCGCACCTCCCACGTTCCCCCCTCCCTCACCCTCAGCCCACACTCCATGACCAGCCTCACGGCCCTCACCACCTCATTGTACGACACCACATTAATGACCGCGACACTTCGTCCGCTTCCCCACATGCCCGCGTGGCCCTCACCTCCTTCTCCAGGATGTCCGACGTCATGGCCCCCCCGCTGCGCACCAGGTGCCCCAGCGTGTGCGCCGCCGCGCCGCTGAGCCCCGCGTCCTCGCTCTCCTCCAGCAGCCGAGACAGCATGGCCGCCAGGCGGGACGTCTTGGCGGCGTCGTCGCCAGCAAGCTGAGAGGGGGAGGGGTACAGACATTATATAGTAAATAAGGCGTAATTATATAATAGCGATAAACAAAAATAAAATACTGGGTGGTCGGGCCGGGGCGTCTTGGCGGCGTCGTCGCCAGAAAGCTGGGAGCAGTGGGAAGGGGGCCAGAAGGGTTATGGGGCAATACACTTTTGCGGCCACATGCGGGCTAAGGGTGGCGGCCAACCAGCCGATCAGCACCCCGTTGACCGGCCTGCTGCCAAGGCGAGACCGGGCGCGCTTCATGCGATGCCGCCCCCCCCCCCTGGGCCGGACCGCCGCCGCCGCATGACCGGCTGTCCAAAAGGTGTGCATGAGTGCGGTCAAGCTACCTGCCCAACTGATGTGCGACAACAGACCAGCAGCATCCCCAACTAGCTCCCAACCCTAACCGCGATTTCCGAGTGCCCGCCCCGCCATGCCACGTGCCGCCATGCGGGCGGCAGCGCCCCACCTTGACGTCGATCAGCTCGTCAATGGCCAGCACTCCGCCCATGCGCCGCGTGACGTCATTCCTGCGCGGCGTAGGCGGCGACGGTCGTGGCTCATGGTGTAGGCAATGCGTGGGCGTGGGAGCTGCGGTCTGGGCCAAGGCCTGGGCCACTGTGCCTGGAGCAGTCAGCTATGGCCGGGCGCAGGGGCCAGCAAGGTGGCAGAGTGTCTACAGGCAGGCCAGCTGATTTGCTATGGCCGGCCGGGCCCTTTTGTTCGAGTACGGGCTTACGGGAACTTGCAGCAGGCATGCTGAACTAGGGCTTCGTGCTGACACGTGCGGCCACGTGCCAGGCTGCTACAACCCTGCCGAAAGCCTCCAACAACGTGGCTACCCAGCTAGTCGCTAGACCCCCTCCCCGACGTATGTGACTTGTGCTGCACCCTCCTGCACCAGCCAGTGGCTTACCCCTTGGAAATCATGTTCGCTATGCGCTGGTACACGTCGGCTAGGAGCCTGCCGAAGGCCTCCACCGACAGGTCCCGAGCTTCCGCTTCGATGTACTCCAAGAGAGCTTTGTCCCCGTCTTTGTGACGGCGCTCCCATGCTCCCGGGCGGCATAGCTCCTCGAGATGGCGAGAAAGCGTGTCGGCGGCCTTAAACGGTTTTCCCGGTAGCGGTCCGACTCCGGAAAGCATCATTTTTCTGCTGTGTGAGGACAGTTAATTGTGGAGGTCCGTTCCCGCTCCTGGTCCCAAGGTCAGCAAAATTGATTACAACAGGAACCCTGGCCGTGGTAAAGGAAGGTGCAAGCCATGTATTCTTTACAGAAGAGGTATAATGTTCTTTCGATAGCTCTGGATTGGAGCCAAGCGGGTCCCTGGTCGTCTAGACAGCGGGTTCCGTGTCCCCACGCTCAGATAGTTCACGCTGCCATATCCAAGTTTACAGGCTCTAAATTACAACGATCGGACGTATGACGCGTGGCAGCCTGGACTGCCACGCGCACTGAGAGCACATCGCAGGGGCGGTTGCGTGACGCTCTGGCTAGCGGCTACCTATGCCCAACGAAGCTGACATCAGTGATGCAGCGATGCCCTCCATCGTCCCAAGCCCGGCTCTGTCTGTCGCTACCGGTTTGACGTGCACGTGGTTGGCCGTACCGGTACTGGTAACGCCCTCTAGGCCCCAGGCACGCTCTGTTCACCTGTTGAAGTTTCCTCCTGAAGTCTCCTTTTGGGGAGGCTCACGTTCGCATTTGGAACACAATCCTGGCTACACCGCGCTACACCACGCCTGGGCTGCCCCGAGGCACTTGGCAGGGGCATGGGGCCCATGTTAGGGGTGTAGTGTAGCGCCAGAAGTGGCCACCGCGACTGACCTTGAGCTTCTGCGCAAAGCAATTCAGAATTTTGCCCCTGTTGTCTTACTCTATAAGCCTATTGCCTATAGCTTATACCTAATGTACCCTAATGTGGCCCACACCCCCAGGTGTGTCCCGATTCCCGCAACAGCATCTCTACACCCCCAGGTGTGGGCTCCCGTGCACACCCCTCTCCCCTGCATGCAATGTTGTCCCGTTTTGTCTGTTGACTTTTGGAGGCTCACCCTGGGTGGACCGGCCTAATCACAGGTCTACGAATGGTCGTCGATTAGCAAATGCTCTCGTCTGGGGACCGTGACAGATGACCGATACCCCCTGGGCGGCAGGGCTACTGGGCTAGCTGGATGGGGTTGGCAGAATTCCTTGGCGGCAACAGTAGCAGCAGCACCTCGCCGCTGCGGCCAGTACCCGCGCAACCACCTGCGCAGTGACGGGGGATTCTCAGTTTTGTGGATTGTGTGGCCACACCAACCGGAATGTAACATGAAATGCCAAATGCCCAAACAGTTCCCTGCCATCCGATCTCCGTGACGCTGTAACCTGCAGGTGTCAGAAGTTACTGGTTGCATACCGGTACTCGCGGAAGGCGCTGACTCCGTACAGCCCCCGTAGTGCCGTTCCTCAGCAACTAGCAGCGTGTGTTCCTGGCCGTACGGCATGCCTGCTTTGCCGCCAAACCGCATGCACATCGTTGCTCGTGCACGCGTCGTGGCCCCCCGCCCCACCCTTCCCTCGTTCCCAACCCTGCCGCCGCCCGTCCTCACCGCCTTCACATTCCCTCCTCTCCTACTGTCCCTCCCTTCGCCACGCTTCTTACACCCCAGGGCCTTTCACACCTCATGCAATGACACACCGTTTCCGCGCCTTGTACAGTTGACGCGTTTCTCATTCAACTTTGACAGTTGTTGCCCCAGGTCGTCCCCTTCCTAGCCCCTGCCAGCTGCCACGGATGCCTCCTGCTGCATGAGGAGGCAGAGTTGGCTGTGCGAGACGCATGCTGGGGGCACCTAACTGTGACTGTTTACCGTGGAGTCACAGAGGGGTCTGGGTAACCGCATCAGGACTTTCAGGAGTGACCGCAGGGGGACCGTACATGTAGCCAAGGAGCCAAGGGGGACAAAGTGCACGCCGTTGTTGTGCATGCGCCGTGCGGCCCGTGCCCCTCCCCCTCCGCCCTCCCCCTCCCTCGCTCCGTCCCTATCCTGCCGCCGCCCCTCCTCGCTGCCTGCAAACTCCCTCACCTGCCGCTGTCCCTCCCCTCGCCGTGTTTCGTTCACCCCAGCGCCTTGTACACCCTAAGCTGGTACCGTACACTCTTCTGCCGCGCCTTGTGGACGCGTTCCCCAGAACCTCACGGTTTGGGATGGGGCAACAACGTGTTGTTCCCCGCCCCTCCCTAGCCCCGGCTACGGATGCCTCCTGCTGGGTGAGGAGGCAGCCCGCACCCTGCCGCACCTGACCGCACAGCCGGGGCGCATGCTAGGGGCATCTGTCCGTGACTGTCACCTACTACCGTACTGCAGGACGTGTGTGGCAGAGGCCAAAGCCATCAGGCTCTTAAGGCGCACGTTGTTGGGCGTGGGTTAGTTACAGCGGGGCCAGGGTACCCGCATCGGGATTGCACGCGGGCACATTGAGGCGCGCATGGGGCCTGTACGTGCACGTGCACAAGCCCAAGAGTCAAGGAGATGCGGTCTGTGCGGCATGCCGTGTTCCGTGCGATACTCTCCATTTGACTTTACCCCACGTGTACGGTCCTGCCTCAGTCCGTCGTTCTCCAGGTGCCGCAAGGGCGACGTCGCACGCGACCGAACTGGCCGACGTCGAAAAAGAGATCGGCAAAGTTTAGACATAGATAAGCTCAACGAAGATGACGAGCCGACCAGGTATGGGGCGCGTCCCGCTAAAGCTGACGCCGCAAGCGAAGCAACCTTGGCCATCGTGCACAGGAGCGACCTTCGCGATGCTTTGTTGGCATGGTGGCACGCTTGGGTTTGCTGTGTACAGGCATGTCAGCTTGCAAGCTGCGGCTGGAGCCAGACGAACAGAACCCGGACCTCTTCTTCTTCAAGCCGTTGGAAGCCGCTGGCCGTGTGGCAGTAAGTGCGGCTGCTGGCCGGCGGACCTCCCGCTTCTTCCTTGACCCCAAGGGCAGGCTGACCAGGGAGGTCGGGGATTGGCTGCACCTGGCTGAGAGGTGCTACCTCGGGGGCACACCCGTCCCGCCACTGTACATCAACGGTCTGGTCAAGGTGGGAGGGCAGGGACCGTACTGTGTGAGGGTTTATGTTCAGCAAATGACCGCCCGAGGTTACCACACATCTCTTGACCCCTAACGAGTAGGGCACAATAGTGATGATTTAAATGAGGACGGACAGCCATTGTTCCCTTGCCACCTTGCGCCCGCTTGTGCAGCACGGCAAGTCCTATCTGCTCAACACCGTCCTGCCTGCGCTGGCTAGGACCCGCAACACCGGCACCGGCGGCGGCAGTGGCGGCCAGCAGCAGAGCCACGCGCACCTCCCGGAGCCCAACTTCCTGCCCGTGAACTGCTTCACCTGCACGCGCATTGGCGGCGTCGCTGGCTTCCTCAGGGGCTTCCTCTTCAAGCTCAAGGGAAGCGCCGCCATGCAGCAGCTGTCCGCTGCGGCCAGCACCACGGTGCCCGGGGACCTCTCCGAGCGCACCATGCTTGCCGCCATCCGCGACTTCATGCAGAACCTGCCACAGGACCGCCTCAACTTCCTGCTCATCGACGAGGTGCACAGCTTCTACCTGCTGGAGCAGCGTGGAGAGGGCGACGGCGGATTGTTTGGCAGCCCCCTCCTGGACTGGGCCGAGATCCGGTCCATGCGCAGGTGAGTCAGCACAGGCCCTCCCTCCAGCGTATAGCTTGCAGGCATGGGTACTGTAAGAGGCAACGCCTAGCTGGTGCCGCCCACACGTACGAGGGGCAGACGGCGCGCCGGCACGGGGGACGGAGGGCTGGGAATGTTGCGGGGCTTCTGAATACGGCCATACGCAGGAGGCGGCTTGCACGCACGGGGTGCTAGCTAGGGCTGTGCGCGCGTAGTTTGCAGGCGTAATGCAAGTGAGCAGATGTACGCGCCCGAACCGCCCTCTCACCCCTCACTGCAGTGTCTTCAAAGAGCTGCTGCTGGAGAGCCCCCCCTGGATCGCCTGGGCTGTCACGGGCGGCAACATGGCGACGGTGTGGGCAAACGTTGTGGCCACCCCGGTGAGCGGAGTGCGTTGCGATCCCTGAACTTGATGCTGTGGGTGGTAACGCGGTAGCGTCAGTCGTGCGGGTCAGCCTTTTGTGTATGACGGCATCAAGTTACTGGACGCCAGAAGCCCAACAGGTAGGGCATCCCCTGCACGCACGGGGCGTGAGCCGTCAGGCTCACAACGGTGGCTGTTCATCGATCGTCGTCATGTCGCTGTCCATACCCATTGAGAAGGAGCCGTCACAGGAGCCTTGTGCTTGCTACACCCGATGCTACCGGTATGCTGTTGTCACCCCTTGGGTCAGGGGTGGTACCGTAATCCTTTCGCCTCTGCGCACCCACAGGACAACGGCGGCTTGCCCCTGGCCGCGCACCGCTGCCGGGTGGACCTGGACGCAGTGGCGTCCCGTGAGACACTGGCAGTCGCCTGGCGGCAGCTGCAGACCAAGCACGCCGCGGAGCACCCGCCTCTGCCCGCCGACCTGGTCTGGCAGTCGCCGCAGCACCACGCCACGCTGGCTTACTTGTGTGGTGAATGGGAATACCAGGGCGGCCACACGGTTCACACAGCCGCGGAGCTGGTTCGGCAGTCACGGCTGTGGAAGCTCATTCCCCAGGTGCGGCCTGCTGCTGCTCGCTCATGAACATGTGGAGGGTAGCAAGAGAGGTACCTACTAGTCTGTAACACATGTATTTCTGCATCATCAAGATGGCAGGTGGACATGGGCATTTACGCTAGCCTACCTTGCATGCCGGTACGGTACGTGTGTCCAGGTGCTGGCGGACCTGCAGGTGGCGCTCCCCATGCTGGGGCAGCCTGCTGCACAGCTGCGGCTCCTTCGCGACCTGCTGGACCCGCTAACAGGAGTGCCACGCCACTCGCTTCCACCGGCGTTCAAGGAGTGGCTGGGCAGCTACACCACCCTGCGTGGGGGCAGGCTGTACATGGACAACTTGTTCCTCACCGAAACGCTGCAGGTCCGTACACATGGCGGGGCGGGGGAGCATGCCGCTTTGTCGTGCGTTTCACCTTGACACATCGCCTTGCTTGCGGTTGGGCTGGGTGCTAGGTGCGTGGCATGTCTTCTCTGTAGCCGGTATCGTGGGCAAGGCCTCCCTTCAGTCGCAGAGCAGGGGGGGGGGGGAAATGGGGAGGGCGAGCGAGCCCAGCCAGTGAAGTTCCCTTGCTTGGTCAACTAGTCAGATGCGTGACATAGTTGCAGTTCAAGGCACGCTATATGCTCCAATGACTCATGCTGTCCCTGCTGCGTGCTGCCGCCGGCTAACCGATGGCCTCCATGTTGCTTCAAACTCCCTTGCACGCCAGGCGGTGACCGCGGAGTCGGGGGAGCTGGTGACGGGGATCGGGTCACTATGGCTACCGGCTTAGTCAGTGACAGGGACCAGCGTGAGGGACGACGGCATCTCGTTCCAGAGCTTCACGCTGTTCAGGGAGCGAGCTGGTGGCGTTTGGTGAGCGCTGCGACCAGGACCCCTCCAGCAACAAGCAAGGTGCACCGGCCTCCTGCACGATATGGTATCGGTACCGCAATGCTGTTGTCAGAACGGTGGTTCGTCGAGGTACTGAATATGTGACGTGTGCCGGCGAGAGGTGCGCACGCACGCAGTACTGACGTAGGGGACGAATATCAAAGCACTTGCCCAAGGGGCAGGACGGCGGTGATGTGGCCGTACATGAGGTTAGTGGTACCAGGTACTTGTGCGGGGTGGGATAGGGTGTGGCAAGGCTGCCGTACGGGGTTAAGGGCCGGTTGTGCCGGCGGTATGGTATTTGGGCCATGTGGAGCGGGTGGTGTGTGGTGAGGCACAAGGCAAAGCGAAGCTGCCCGTGAGGTGCA
>VFQN01001037.1_pt1 | contig 48833 bp, 46 predicted proteins | sample 3512371 | NCBI WGS metagenome assembly VFQN01 (sample SAMN10412370, study PRJNA504923) | tailings metagenome | isolation source: Replicate 2 from Balatoc abandoned mine | place: Philippines: Itogon, Benguet | collected 2017-08-28
TAGTTGAGATAGTTCTGTTGCTAACCAATTCGCTCGAAAATGATCTCGACTCAACATTCCTGAATCAAAATCATCCAAAGCTTGTAATGCAGCAGCAGCTAATCCTCCTACCTGACGCATTCCACCACCAACAGCTTTTCTAATCCTGATAGCCTTTTCAATGTAATCATTCGACCCCAATAACACTGATCCTACTGGAGCACCTAATCCCTTTGAGAGACAAGCTGAAACAGAATCAATACGATGAACAACCTCCGCGACAGAGACCTTCCGAGCAACTGCTGCATTCCATATTCTTGCTCCATCAACATGTAAAGGGATCTTGTACGATTTACACAGTAATGAAAGCCGTTCCACGAATTTGGGAGGGAGAACTTTCCCACCACAGTCATTATGGGTATCCTCAATAGCGATCAGGTCAGTAGATGTTGAAAAGAAATCGTTTGGTCTAATATTACTCTCCACAGCTGTAATATCAAAGGTTCCATCGAAAGCATTTGGTAAAGTGTGACAAGAGATTCCACCAAACTGAGATAAACCTCCTTGCTCATATTTATGAATATGTGCGCGATCACCTAAGATAACTTCAGATCCACGACGATTACACCAAGATAATATCGCAACAAGATTTGACATAGTTCCACTGGGAAAGAATAATGCTCTTTCTTTTTGGAATAGTTTCGCAATTTCTTTTTCAAGTATATTCACTGTTGGATCCTCACCATAAACATCATCACCTACTTCAGCATCTCTCATTTTCACTCTCATCTTCTCTGTTGGTTTAGTCACTGTATCACTGCGCAGATCTATTAATCTGATTCCTATCTTTGGTGTGTAGGTAATGCTACCATAATTCCTTCTGTAAAGAAAGATTGACGAACAAGATCTTATCGTTCTTTCTCGAAGAACTCCCTTCATCTTTGAGTTAATTTGTGAGTGCTTATTAGAAATTTAATGATGGTGGAGGACATGATGCAAATACAGTATCCAAATCATGCCATGAATCTTGCGTTCGTCAAGCGTCAACGAACTTCAAATTCCACTTCTTCTCTCGATAAACAAGTCAACAAACATCTTTATTTTACACCATACTCCTGACAGCGAAAATACCGTGTACAGCCCGAAGATCTTCATGTTTTTTATTGTAGAATGATAACACTACATATATATTTATTTTACTAATTTTATATTCTACTACTGATGTAATACATCGCTCATTCCTTCATATTCTATCCAGAGATCATTTAATCCTTCCTCCATCGCACGAAAATGCTTTGTTGAAGCTACCCGAAAGTAAACCATATTTCTCGTTTGATTTGAAGCATTATTTTCTCCACGATGAGCAACTTTCTGATGAATTAAAACAACATCCCCTTTCTTCAATAATAGTTGTTTTGGAGACTCTAGAGAAGGTTTGTTTTCATACACTTCAATGGCGTTAGGGCCATCAGGCTGTCCCACTATTTCAGGAAGGTAACCTGCAGCAGCAAAGTCTTTCAAAAAGGATAAGAGAGTATGATGAGATCCAGGAAAAACAGATAAATTCCCACAATTCTCTGTTAATTGATCAGAAAGGGAGACACCTATTAACAAGGCAAAAGGAGAATGATTTCGTTGAGAAAGTCCGTCGATGTGCCATCGTTTTCCATCAACAACAGTATTTCTTCGTCCAAATGTCGTAAATACTGATTGAATTGATCCCTGTGGTGGTCTTTGAGCGATTTGAGCTTGGCGCGCTTGAGTCGGTAGGTGTGGTTTTTCTCCATAGAACAAACTTTCTGCCATAGCTTGCACAGGCGTTTTATAAAATAAATCCATTATACACTCCTCAGTAGAAAATTCAGTCTGAAATGCAAAGTTAACCTGACCAGAAACTGATCGATTCTGAAGATATTCTAAAGCCTTTTCTAAGATTGGTTCAGGGATCGCGTTGGGGATCACTATGTATCCATGAATCATAAAATCATACTTCTGAGCTTCTGTGAAGGAATATAATTGATAACTAAGAATTTGAGCATGTGCTTCTGGAATGAAAGGAGGAATTCCTCCCGGAGGATGGTGGTGAAAGGGCGGGAGTGGGTGATGAAGATGATGGGGTTGGTCTGGAGGCGGGTTAAGTGGCGGGTGAGGATGTTGCAGCAGAGGAAGAGATTGAGTGCTTGAAGGTGGATGGTTATGTATATGATCATGATGGAAATGTGGAGAAAAAGAAGGTAAATGATCAATGGGAGGAGGAGATCGTGGAGGGTGAGGGTGATGATTGAGGTGGATCGGAGGTGGCTGGTGATGGGTTGGAGGGAATAAGCGAGGCTCTGAGTGATGATGAGGTGGTTGATGATCATGGCCATGATAGTAATCAGCAGGAGGGTGTGGATGTGCATGAATTGGTGGGTATTGATGTGGGTGATGAGGATCAAATGATGGCGGACTGCGAGGTGGTTGTCCAAATGGGGGACCGTGAGGGGGAGGTCCGAAAGGTGGCGGGCCATGATGGCTGTGAGAGGGAGGTCCATGATGGTGCGGAGATGCGTGTCGAGGAGGACCAAACAAAGGAGGGTGAGGGTGTATAAGTGGGGGAGAGGAAAAGCCATGAGGGTCAACTGGAGAAGCTAAGTTCTCAGGGATTAGCAACCAAACATTTAACTGTGATATCCAATGAGGATCACGAATCATAACTTGTAGTTTCCCATTTCTATACAATTCTTGAATTCTTGGACGATTTAATAAGATTTGCTGACCTTCTGGACTTTCTATCCATTCCCATCTTTCTTGGAGAGTTGTACAATCTCGAAATTGAATTTTGGACTTCATTTGATAGAATTATTGAGTGTCTGGTGGTTTCAATCTCCTTCTTATTCGATTGAAACTTCCACAATGTTTCAATCACAATGTTTTTTTATTGATGTAATTCTAGGAGCAATCACAAGAATCTTCCTATGACAAGATAAAACGATTTTTTGCACACAAAAGCGCTTTTCATATGAGGGAATTTTTGTAACTGCTGTTTTGGTCTGTATTCAAATGTATGAATTTGAAGGATGAAAGCATTTTTACTATTTATTTTTCTAATTTTTGAACAGTTTTATCAGATTTCAGCTATTGGAAGTGAAATTATTGATGAGATTAATTACAATCCTCCTGCTGATCCGACTCTTTATGATATCGACACTTTAGTTTCTCCTTCCTCTTTATTTCCACTTGGTGGTCAATTACCTCTCCAACGTGTTCATCATACAATCAAAGCAAGTAGTTCTTATCTATTTGTCTATGGTGGATATGATCAAAATGGGACTCTTCTTGGGGATATAAATCTTTATCACATCCCCTCACAGACCTGGTCAAGCCCAATCCTTCGCTATCAATGTTGTAACCTTGATGCAGCTGTCATTGAAACCACAGGTGCTGATATTCCGATCGATGTTCCGAATGTTCGTGCAGGCTTTCAAGGTGATTTCCCTCTCCCTAGAGCAGAACATGACGCATGTGTGATTAATGAAGAAATGTATTTATTTGGTGGAATCACCGATGAATATGGATTAATGAATGATTTATATAAATTCAATCCTCTTTCTGTGAAATGGATTGAACTCACTGGTGTTACAGGTAGTGAAGTCCCTGTAAGAAGAGCTGGTCATACCTTCATCGCAGATACAATTAATTCAAAGTGTTACCTCTTTGGTGGAAGAAAATCCTACGCTAATTCTACTAGTGGGTATGTTGGTTTATATGATATTTGGTCCTTTGACCCTTTGCATATGACATGGACGAGAATTGACACTCCTAACTTGAACTCTCTGCAACAACCTTATGCACGTCAATATACTGCTGCAACTATGATGAATGGTGATTTTTATATGTTTGGAGGTATGGACCCCCAATCAGGAGTATACTTCCAAGATATGTGGGTTTTTCATATAGCTGCTCAATATTGGGAAGAAATTAAGCCTGCGTCATATCAACCACACCAGTACTCCCCGCCACCTTTAGCTCATGCTCACCTCTTCCCATCTCTTTGCTCTCTATCAAGTTATCAAAATTGTGGTGGTTTATTAATATACGGTGGTATGGGTAGTGGTGGTTACTGTGGTACGTCTCGATGTGGTGCAAAACAAGTAGTGCTAGGCCAGCTTTACCTTTACTCATTTGACATTGAATCATGGATTCCACCTTTCTTCGATCTGAATGATGCTGATCTAACCTCTGACACTAAATCAAACTGGTTATATGCTCGACTTTCCTCAGCACCATTTTTCAATTCACGTACCGATGATTACCTCCGTTTCAACGATCGTCATCGCAACTATCAAGGAAAATACATTAAAACATATAGCATGGAGAAATTAGCCTTTCTTCCTCATCGAGGTATTTTTTATGAGTTTGGAGGAGTTCAAGCTATTGATCCTAATGTTATCAATAACAATCAACAGAACGCTCTCTTCGTTGCTGTGAATGAAACTGCGAGTCACTTCGAACCACCTCAACCGATCATCGCACAAATGCCAGTGGAAACTGTCATGCCTACAAACTTGGATGTTGGAGGTGGATTGTACTCTGACTTGTCAGATGTTCAGACAGGAGAGCAACTCAGAGTAATGTTAGACCTACCAACAAATGGTTATTGGGATTATTCTGATGCGTGGGTATCATCTCCGCCAATTACTTATCTTCGAGCAATGAGAATGTTTACAGTTTCCTCAAGAGATATTGTATTAGTACAAGAAGACCTTTATTATGATGATGGAGTTGTATATGGGGATATTGTGTAGGCTTATTATTATGAACCACTCAAAAAATGTATTGTTTTGTATAATTCGTGGATTCTTTTTTATCTTTTTTTTTTTTTTTTTCTTTTTTTTCTTTTTTCATTTTTTTTTAATTTTGTTTTTTTTCAAAGAAAAAATTGTGGTAAATAATTAAATTTAATAAAATGCTCCCCTTCCTCCGCAAATAGCAAGATCATTCAAGCAATGACAACTTATAGTATCTGGTATTCTCATATTCAGGCTACGAAGATAGATTATTGGGAGATGTTAGAGAATGTAAATGATTAAAAAGGGGAAGTAGAGTCTTCTTCTTCTCTTCCTCCTGAGACCACGTATTCGTCATTTCATTCCATCGTATTGCTCCAATATCGATCTCTTCTTCCACATACATCTTCGGAATATGTCCATCACCCATAGATCTATAGACATTCCAGAAAAATAAGAATAAGTGGACGGAGAGTCTGGATGATTTACCTGCCATCGGGAGAGAAGAATTCCCTCACTGTAAAGCACAGGCCACTACCATCAGACAAACTCATGATTACTTGAGCAAAGTTCTTTCCAACTGTCTTCCTTCCCATACTAATCGCACGACTATTGCCACAAAGTGCTTCAGTCAACATCTCTGAAGCAGATGCAGTATTAGAATCAGTTAATAAGAGGATCGCTGTCTTCTCATCCGCCCAGGCATTCTTACTATGATATTTTTCCATCTTTCCTTGAACACTCATCTGTAAGAGAGGTTTGCCTCGTCTTAAGAAGATTGCAGCAACATCTAATGCAGGGGAGACAGGACCACCAGGATTCCCTCGAAGATCAATGATGAGAGCTCGAAGGCCGTTTCTTGTCTGCTGTTGAAACTGACGGTCAAGATCTTGTAATGCATGTTTAAACTCACAATAAGTCTTATCATTGAATTCTTTAATTTGAATATAACCTAATCCTTTCCCTTGATTTGTTGGTAGTATATTATATTCGAGTTTTGTCGCATCAACATAATTCTTAACTAATTCAAACATCTTCTGTTCATACAGCACCTTTCTTTTCTTCTTCCTCCTATTACTTTGGTTCTCAATGTTTTTATTATTATGATTTATTAAAGAAGAATATTGGGAGGTTGATGTCATCGCCTCTCCTCCTTTCATTTTCGAGGAGGCAAGGATCTTTCTCGCAGGAAGGTTGAAGGGCGAAGAGAGGAAAGTATTGGAAGAAGAGGATGATGAGATATGTACATCACTGTCTTTGAATGGATCGTCTTCTTCGTGCAATAGTACTGCTTTTCGTATCATTTGTAAAATTACCTTATCTCCTACTTCGCCATGCTTGAGCAATTTCTTCATTTCACTGTATGATAGGTGTTGAATCTTCCGACCATTAATCATTGCTAAACGATCACCTTCCTTGATTCCTGACTGCTGAGATGTCTTTATATCCATCGAGCAAACTTCTAATGGATAAATAAAAGGTATTAGTTGGACACTGAGTAAAATCGCGCTGAGGGTGGTCGCTGCTAGGACATAGAACAACCGTCTCCTTATCACTAGATTACTATTCTTGAAAGCAAAGAATCCCATATAGGATGGTAAAGCAATTGCAAAATATGCTTTACTATAGTCGAAAAGATCTTGGAGAAGTTCTTTATGGGAGTTGAAAGAAGGCATGAGCGATTGTTCTATCGTCTGATAGTACTGCGAAATACTACCAGAACAGACAGAAGAAGGGGATATAGCATCTTTCTTTTGAGCTACCTTTATTAATGCCCTTTTCCAGTAGTTAAAATGATGTTTTAATGATTCTTTGAATTCTAATGAAGGGATAAAGAGAGTTCTCATCGCATAGGAGAGATCCTCTAAATGTAAATGACGTCGAAAATTTACTCCAATACTTAGCGCAACACCATTTAAAGATCTTCTACGATCCTTCATAATACTATAGTCAATATATCGTGTGTATGGTTCCTGTAATCGTCGCAGTAACTCTCTCACTGCTTCTTTAGTATCTTGATATTGTGAGAACTCTTTACGGAATGCGTCCCAATCAGATTTTTTATAGCGATCTCGATAAATAAAATGATTTTGAAGTAAATCAATAGTTTCATAAAGGACAGTAAGATCTTGGTTATGTGGATTATCATACTGCGGCTGTTGAGGAAGTGCGTTTAGTCTAATATTCAGATTCGAAGGCTGAAAAGAAGTTAAAAATGATGATATAGCACATTGGAGAAGTGCTAAACACCCTACAACAAGGAGATACTGGGAACACCCCATCATAAAGAAGATTATTACCGGTTTCTGAATTAATTCGAAATCAAAAGTGGAAGAAGTTAGAAGTAAGGTAAAATTAAAAGAAACTCTTAAAAACAATTAGTTACACAGTAATCTCTAACTGCGGAAAAACTTTGTAACAAGTTACGAAGTTGAATGAACATCCCATGTCGTTCTCGCCCTCTGAATTAATTGAGATATACCATTGATTAAGGCTATCATTGCTTCGTACTTAAAATCTATCAGAGATTAGCGTCAAACAATCATGAGCAATTGTCTCTCTTACCTTCATAGTTTTGCTTTGTCTCATGAATTCGTTTCTTTTTACTCTCTAAGTTCGGTAATTGCTCATTGAGTAACTTTTCCACAATAGCCTTTGCCTTATTCGCTACTGTTGGTTCCACTTTGTTGGTGAAACTCATACGATTCAGTAAACTATAAAAATGACGCAATAACTCCGTAATTTCAAAATATTTTTCAAACATTTCTTGTTTAATATCATCTGGTAGAACAGCAATCAGATAATTATCAGATGAGAGAGGGTCGCCAGAGGCAAATAATGAAGTATTATCTTGATTTTGTAATATTTGTTGACCATGAGATCGAACATTTTCTAACTTTGTTAGACGATTGATTTCTGTGCGATAAAATTTATCTGATCTTGCTGATGTTGGAAGATAATTGGTAATTGGTGTTCCACTATGAAGATCTTCTAAGAAGTGATCAAAGGTCCTCTTTCCTGTCAGTGTGGAGGCCTCAGGAGCGACTGCTTGCAGTTTCGAGAGATCAACTATCTTATAAGGCGGAACTTCTGGTTTCTTAAGCTCTGAAAAATCTTCCATCGTGTTCTCGCTCTTGACAGTGCTTGCCTTACCTTCAGAAGAGGTTACAGCAGCTAAACCATTTCGGATCAATATGAAGGAACTGTCCTCGTTATATCTCTTCATCATAGCCTCCGTACCTCTTTCTTCATCTCCTAAGCTTTCCTTTAAGTCTTTATCCACTTGTTCAATGTCATCCCTCTTATGATAGTCGCCGTAAGATAAGGTCAGATCAATCTTTTGATTAACAGGAATTTTCATACGGTGCTTTTGCTTCGATAAAAACATGAGTTCTTGTGCTTTATGGACTCCATCTTTAACTTCAGACCCTTCGCCAAGGCTTTGATTCGAAGAAGTTGCATAGGGAGCAAAGAAGCGACTGTCTTCTAAACCTTCTCTTCTACTTGTATTGTTATCTTTTCCTTTTGACTGATCGCGATTGAAGACTTCTGCCTTGAAAAAGATTTCCCAAAATTCATTTTCTGTGATCTTAAGAGGGACTTCAGCATCGAATGCCTTTCGAACAAAGGGATAGCGAGCAAAGATTAATTCCTTATCTTCAACAGTGAGTCGAATTGTGACATTTCCCTGTTCATCACGTTGAATCAAATCAGACAAAGCGAAATTTTTACTTCCTTTCTTGGTAATAGATTGCTCGATTTGTTGTTGATAGAGCAGATCAGTGTGCGCGTCCCAAAACTCTTCAGACGTTAAAATATTGCCTCCTACCAGTTCTTTGTACTGTTGTCGAAGAAAACGATCCGCCTGTAATAACTTTCCTTTAATATCTTCCAACTTTTGATCTTTAGACTTCATATTCTTACTACCATTACCATCCGACGATCCTGCAACAGAAGGTTTCACTGTTGTCTTTCTAATTTCACTGATGATACTTTTCATTTCTAAGAAATCTTTTAATCGAATATCTTTATCACTTCCTAAAAGTTGAATAACATGAATCTTATCTCCTTCAAATACAGTCTTTATCCGAATAGCAGTGAGAGGGGATGAAGCTGGTGTATATTCAATATTAGCAATATTAGACCATACTAATTGTTTGTTATGTTCTTGATTTTGAGCATTATTCACTTGAAAGATGAGTCGAAGATTTGTAACAATAATCTCCCCTTCTATTTTTGATGATATCGCGATATGTTTAAATAGAATTGTTTCATTTTCTTGAAAATCGACCATGATGGAAGAAAGGTTTGACAAAAGATAAGAAGTTTGTGAAAAGAAAGCACAGTTTTTCGAAAGCAAATTAGGAAGAGATGGAAGTTTACTTGAATGTTTATGATTTACATGATAGTAATCAGTATTTACATTCACTAGGAAGTGGATTTTATCATACTGGAGTAGAAGTTTATGGATATGAATACTCTTTTTCGGACCAAGGAGTCGCAAGGACTCGACCACAACTCGTTGAATTTGGGAGACTCCGAGATCATCTTCTAATGGGTACTTTCAATGGTTCTATGACTGAAGTGAACCAATTTCTCGCAGTTTTGAGAGATGGTGATTTTCGACCTGGTTTATACAATGTAACAAGTCGAAACTGTAATCATTTCTCTGATGCCTTCCTCATGCTTTTACTCGAAGTCCATGTCCCGAATTGGGTCAATCGTATGGCGAATCTTGCGAATTCTCTTCCAGGCGCAAAGAAGGGCAGTACTGACAGTGATGGTGCTGCCTTACCTGCTCCTGGTAAAGTAAAAGACCCCACCTTGCCAGTTAAGATAGAGAAGGAAGAGGTGGATAGTAACTCTACCTCTCAAGCGAATGGTTCATTTTTAACTTCTGTTTTCTCGTGGTTTACGGGAAGTAGTTCCGCTTCAACAACCGCGTCGACGACGAAAGTCTCAGAGCAAGCAAGCAAACCAACTCCGCCACCAACAGCAAGCAAAAGCAAGAACCCTTCCGCTAAGAAGGAATTGACAGAAGAACAAAAGAAGCTTTTGGCGAAGATCAAACAAAAGACTTAAAGAAATAGAATATGAATTGCATGGCTTAGTTATCTTGTTATTTTTGTTCTTTTGTAAATATTTTTACTTTCACAAACAAAGAAATAGTCATCTAAAGGGATTTTTCTTTCGAAATTTTAAAACCTGAATCAAATTCATGCCTTTAGTTCTGGTGGACTACCGCATTCCAGTATCTTCACTGCTCTGACTGGAACTTGATTATTAGTTGAGATATCGTTAATTCTCCTTAATATTGAATAACCTTGAATGACTCGACCGAACCCAACAAACTTGTGATTCATCCATGGACATGCTCCCAATGTAATGAAAAATTGTGATCGATTGGTATGAGCACCTTCATTCGCATATCCGACAACTCCTCCTCGCCACTGTCCAAAATCGACCTGAAAGCATTCATCTGGAACAGTATCCCCTTCCACAGCAACTGAATTCTTTCCTGTATTATCAACGACGTCACCAGTCTGAAGCCAGCCATTTCTCACTAATCGATTAATAGTACAACCAGTGTATCTATTCGAACCTTTTCCCCCTTCACACAACTTAATAAAATTCTCACTTGCTTTGGGACAAAGTTTTGAAAATCTATAGAAGAAAAAAAGATCTTTAAGAATTGATTTAAAGTGAAATCGAAAGAACTTCTTACAATTCAATGTAAACTCCTCCCATAGGATCATAATCATTGACTTTCTTTGTGTCTTGTAATCCAAACTGAATATAACCAATAGGATTCTCATGATTTTTCAAGAGATTATAAAATCCCTCTCGTACATTACGATTATAGATAACAGTGTTGGCAACTTCTGCGTCTACAGCATAGTCAAATCTGGAAGAGACATATGAGGTGAAGGCTTCAACATCCCCAATAATCGTTTGATCGCAAAGAACTAAATGAGTTGATCGGTAATGCATTAATGCCGAATCTATCTTATTTTTATACTCGTCAACTCTCTCCCAGAACTCAACTTCGAAAGAAAGAAAAGTCTCTACTCTCACATCAGAGGAGTTTTCAGCGATTCTCTGTTCATTGAATATTGACTTTCAATAGATTTTTGTGCACAAAATCATCTTACCTTGGCTAAAGATTCACAATGATAGTAACTTGGATCAGTCACAACTCCTAGGACAGTGTAGGTCACCATTCTTAGTCTTCTTTTCTTTTCTTTCGTGATTGAGTGAAACGGTCTTATTATGACGTAAAATTGTGAATAGTTCCAATCGAAGCATCTTTTCGAGGTTTTTAAAAACATAAATAGAAACAAGATAAAGAAAGGAAAAAAACAAGAGAACATAGAACATAACTTATGCTTAAACAAAGGGTTCTACCTCCCAAACAACAAACAAAATAATGAGCAATACACACAATTTGACCATACTAGAATGACAACCATTGCTTGACCTAAAGAAAAACTTTCTCTAACCAACATAATGAAAAAATAAACCATTGTTCCAACTGTACCCATCAAGAATACACTGCGAGCAAGATCGCATATTAATTTAAAAGTTGTTTTACTTCGAACATTCTCTAAATATCGAATCTGTTGATATGCCTCACTACAATAACGTCGTAGTACCAGAATATTATCAATAATTGATAATATCATTAATAAAATAAGTCCTAATATGGGGAGGTATAGTGGAATGGTTGGAAAGACGAGTGAAGAGACAGCATAATGTCCAGGTGAATCATAATACAATGCTATCAATGTTAAGCTTAAAGGCACACATACCACAGTAATTATCGACACGACTACACACAGTAAAGTAATAAAATCAGGATGTTTCTCTTCTAACATTGCATCTAAAGCTGCAATAATTGATGCAGTAAAAAGAATCCACATAGGTACAGGTATATAAGCATAATGTAAAGTGGGGTACACTGCAGATAACTTCACATGAAGCATAATTATTGAAAGAAGTAAACCAAGGATTAACAATTCAGCGATAATAATTGGTTTAAATCGTTTCCACGGGATTTGAGCATTAAGATTATTATTCATAGGATATCTGATCTCATAATATAAAGCATTTATAATTCCACCAGCGAAGAATACTGAATAAGAGATAAGAAATGAATAAATACTAATAAACCCAATATGATTACTAATTGATAATGAAGAAGAATAATTATGAACATCAACTAATAAATCTGCAGCAATAATCTGAGCTGCAACACCATAGACTGCTACAAAAGGTGCAAAACATTTTTCGGCAATTTTATTAATTTTATGATCAATTCTTTTTAACCATAATCTCCATAAACAATGAATATACCATAATTGATTAAATTTTACAAATATTGTCATAAATACTGTTCGTATTAATTTTGCTTGTTGGTAAGGTAATAGGGTATTAAATAAATAAGATGGTTCTTTCTCAATAATAATCTTATATCGATTATTAGGATAGATTAATACTTCTTCAAATAAATTTAATCTGCATGGATGACGATGTCCATCATGATGCTTCTCTGTTGGTGAAGCACCCGTCATTATAGAATAATATAAATCAGAACTATAAAAGCTTAATCGAATATTAAGCCATAGTAAGCTATGATCACCAACTTCTTTCCAATGTTTACATATTGTTGAGAAATGAATAATGTCGCGAAAATCATCACCATAATAGGTCAATATATGATGAAGTAATTCACTTGGTAATGAAGCAATTAGATGAATAGAAGAATTACTGTTAAAACAACATGATCGGCAGAACAACATTTATTTTCTAGATTATCGCCATTCAATCAAAGTTTTTTCCACAGAGATACCTTCTCAATTATTCTCTCAGACCAAAAATAATTCTCTTTCCATGAGTAATTCTGAGAATAAAAGAAGATGAAAAAGAAGATGACCAAATTTGACTCTTTGAGATTTCTTTCGATAGAACAGAACATACCACGTACAATTATGAGAAGTGCTTTTATCTATGCTATGCTGTAAAATAACAAAACGACGGCCACAATTTGATTTTTTGATGATGGAAGAAGAGAAGAAATTTAGAACAATAAGTGTAGAGAGTAAGGTTGTTTTTGACCCTCCCTATGTGACTAATAATCTTCGACTTCATTCACCATCTGGTTCCTATGCAATATTTGGCCAAAGAACTGTTCATTTTTATGAACTTACCTTCCAACCTAAAATCTTTTATAGTTATTCGTGGATTGTCATTAAAGAAGTGAGTAAAGATGCAAATATCACAACCAAAAAGAGTCCATATCGAGAACAATGGCTTGAACAGAAAACCCTTAAAGATTGTGGTATTACTGTTGCTAATGTTCACTGGCTTAACAATGCCTCAAACTCTATTCTTACTGCCATACTTTTCTCTAACCAGACTTTTATCATTGTGAAAAAGAGTTATCAGATTGAATTTCAATGTAGCTATGACCTGAAAGGTGCAACCCTACGATCGAATCGACAAGTAATCCTCACAGATTCTGTTAAATGTGATTGTGGTCCTGTCACTGTATTCTCCTCATTAACACACGAACAATCGACCATTATCTTTACAGGTCATGATAATCAAATAAAATTATGGAATTTAATAGAGGGGAAAGGGAACGAGTTGACTTTAATTCCTCTGCGTGAGGTGGATCTGAAGGTCGCTGTTCAATGGATGCATCTATGGAATTCTCCTACCTCGTTGAGTAATGTTGACATCCTGATCTACGACTCCTTTTCTGGGCAATTCGAACATTTAGAAATCAATTTATCTGATCAGAAGTCTAACAGTAGTTCCTCATCATCCTCTTCGCCGGCCTCCAAAGTATTTGGAAATGAAGAGATAGCAGGATTAACTATCTATGACTGTATTCAGAATGAAATTATTTTATCCGATAGTCGGATTCTTTACCTTGATATCTATCAACAACTTGTCCTACCTTTAGATACGTCACTTCTGTTAGAGCATAATCTTATCAGTCTTCAAGACCACTTCCTTTATGCCTATAACACTCAGACCAAATTCATTGATCGTTTTCGTGTTAGTGTGAGTGGAGAGACATCTATAACTTTTATTGATAGTTTTGAAGTTGATGAGTTAGTTTCAAGATCGTTGGGTGGAACGGTCGATCGCTATGAGAATTGTCTTGTTTTATGTTCTATGGTTCCAGGTGTTGCCGATGGTTCTCGAGAAGTGCAAATTAACTATCAACTCTCGAAAACTCACATGCAAGTATCTATCCTTCCATTACTACCAAGCAAACTGAAATCAGATGATGATGCCATCCAAGCCTTACTCCATGCTCTGAGTAACATCATAAATGATGTGAATTGTGTTAACCATTCACCAATCTACTTTGCTTTATTCGTCCAAGCAATCATTGATTATCGGAAAGATGAATTGTTAGATGTCACCGTTCCGTTAGTAGATCCTAAACTTCATGAAGCAATCGCTTTCGGTGAACAGCATGAAGTGGGCACAAGATCTAGGCATGTCGTAGAAGAAAACGAAGAAGATGAGGAAGAAGATGATGATGAAGATGACGGTGAAGAAGCAGATGATTTAGAACTTATGGGTATGGAAGATGATCAAGGATCCAAACCGGCGAAGAGTAAGAGCAAGAGTAAGGCGAAAAAGCCGGCGAAGGGGAAAGGAGATGCTGGTCAAGGAGGGAAGGGAGGGAAAAAGAGTCGAGATGATAAGCATGATCATATTTTTCTTTTGAATGCAATCCATAAGAAGTATAGAGAAACATATGGTTTAGATGCTGGTCGTGAATTTCAGAAGGTGTTCGATCTATTAGTAAGAGCTGCTCTTAAGTTTAGTAACATCACTGTTGAGACTGATGGAGGTATCAACACCGCAGCAAATCTTGCTCTACTGTATCTGTTCCCTCAAGGTAAGTAATCTCTTATGTTAATTGCTCTGTCATTGTTCATCTTGCCTCAAGATAATCAACAGCGAGAGATAAGAATGAGAATCCTTCAACTCTTACATATGACGACATCACTCATCATTCGTTACAATGAATTGAAGGTCGAGGAATACTCTTGGTCGATAGATTTAAGAAAACAAGTGGACGAGTTTTATGTTAGTCAACTTCTAGAAAAGTAAGTGTAGATTCACTGTGTCTTCTCTTTATTTTACTGTGTTTGAAGAGTGAAGCCTCAAGATGAGTCATGCATTGTTTGTGAGAATAGGCTGGGATTTGAGCGGGATAACCACCGCTTTGCGTCATGTGCTTGTTGTGGTTCAATTTTAGACCGTTGTTGCTTTTCACTCAAGTTAGTGAATATTATGGAGGAGTATAAACTTTGTCCAGCCTGTTATGCTACTGCTGATGCAAGTTCTCTGGAAAGCGTAGTTTGTGAAAACTGCCCCTATTGTACCATAAGGATGATGCCGCCTTGGTACTAAGTAACGTAGTTTCTTCTTTTATTCAGTTGCTCAACCCTCGTTGAGAATTCAATAAGATAACTTTAGATCACATTCCAAGATATCACGAAATCCGTCGAAATTCCGTGCTTTTTTTTTGTGTGTTTTTTCCAAATTAGCACAAAGAAGAATGGAACGAAGAAGTGGTTTAGTATTACGAAACTTCTGTCTACTCTCACTATTCATTCTCATGCTACAAGCCGGAATAGTTAGAGGATTTCGTCGGCTTCCTGGCGTTCATCTTTCAGCCTTTGTGAAGCCTAAATTCGTTCAATTTCGAGGTGGGAGTAGAAATAACGTCAGAAGTGCAACCACGAGTTCAACTGCATCCACCGCCAATGATAACACTCTGAAAGATCACAGAACACCTATTACTGTTTTATCAGGTTTTCTTGGAGCAGGTAAAACAACTTACCTGAATTATCTCCTTGATAATCGTGAAGGTTTGAAGTTTGGATTAGTGGTCAATGACATGGCATCAGTGAACATTGATGCCAAGCAAGTTCGGACTCAAACATTACAGTCAAACAGTGGTATTGATACCATGGAATTACAGAATGGTTGTGTTTGTTGTAGTTTAGCCGATGATCTCATTGCCTCAATCTCTCGCCTTGTTAGTGTGAAAGAAGAGCAGAAAGAACATTATGATCATATTGTTGTTGAATGTTCAGGAATTGCTGAACCACGTCGGATTCGTGATTTTTTCCAGCAAGCAGAAGAATTAAATATTGAGTTAACTAAAAAAATTAAATTAGATACTCTTATCACATTAGTCGATGCATCAGCATTCTTTCGTTTATTCGGTTCTTCGAAGGTTATGTTAGAAAATCCTGAACTTGCCTATGGTAAAGATAATCGCGAAAAGATTAAAACGGATAATAATGCTGAAAGAACTGTGACGGAGTTATTATTAGAACAGGTTGAATGTGCTGACATTGTGATTATTAATAAATGTGATTTACTAACGGATCCTGATCATGTGACATTAGTGAAGAAAGTGATTGAAAGCATTAACCCTAATTGTCGCATTTTCACTTGTGTGCGTGGTGCTGTGCCTGAGCCACTGTCTCTTGTTGGTAGTGCGAATGGTACAGGCGCTGCCGACTGGGGCATTCTCGATGAACACCGTAAACTTGTTCAAGCTACTGAGAAATTAGCCGCAGCAACGACAGAGGAAGCGAAAAATGATCATGATCTCGGACATGGACATGATCACGATCACTCTTCCGCCGCCACCTGCCATGACAGTAGCTGCAAAGATCCTTTGCATCACCATGAGCACTCTCACGAGCACTCATCTGCGACCTCGTGTCATGATAATACTTGCAAGGATCCCACCCATGACCACGGTCACTCACATGAGCACTCTTCAGCCAGTGAGTGTCATGACGCCACCTGTAACGACCCAACTCACCATCACGATCACGGACACTCTCACTCTCATAACAACGAGATGACAACCGCGGAAGAGAGATTTGGTATTACTTCCTTTGTCTACAAGCGAAGGAGACCGTTTCATCCAATGAGATTTACTCGTCTCTTACAGAGCTTCGGCACACTATCAGTCAAGGGAGTATTCGGTATGGTTGACCAGCTTCCTGCCACTGGCAGTGGTGCAGCGATTCCGAATGTTCAGTTTGATCGAGCGAGAAGAGCGTTATTAAGAAGTAAAGGCTTCATCTGGATGGCAACATCTAAGTCTACTGCTTACTTCGTTTCTCATGCAGGACAGTTCCTTGATCTTATGCCTATTGGTAGATGGTGGGGTGATATCAATGAAAAGGAATGGCCTGAAGGACTTCAGAGTGAGATATTAGTAGATTTTGATGGCAAACATGGTGATCGTAGACAAGAACTTGTCTTTATTGGACAGTTTGGGAAGGAGAAAGGTCAATCTCGTGACGCCTTCGAGAAGATGTTAGATACCTGTTTACTAACGGATGAAGAGATGAATCAGTACGAAACCTTAGCTGCGAAAGGAAACGAAGATGCATTAATTAAGGCATTTGATATTCCTTACGACAAATAGACTATATAAATACTCACGGAAAATCTTTACATCCATTTTAAGATAATGAAAAATGATTGTTCTTTTTCTTTCTATAGAAAACTCTTTGAATCATAGCATCAAATGTGCATCGATATCAGAGAAACAGTCGCTGCAGGGTTCAGAATTTGAAATAACATAATTTACGCAATCACAAGACTATGAAGAAGAATCTCGATAGGCTCTAGAGACTACAGAAGAAGCAAACGTAGAGAACCTTGGAATGTTAAAAAAGAAAAAAAAGGAACAATTTTCATGTAAATACAAAAAGAATATTACTACTACCGATAAGTTGAAGAGAAAAGAATACACAAAAACACTGGGAACAAAGAAACTACAAGATGAAAAGGGTTAGATGGAGGCTGTGAGAGGGAGTTAACGTTTCAAGTTTTGCACTGAGGACAGAACATCTTGTATCTCTTGATTGAGTTTCTCATATTCTTCAATCTTACTATTATCCTCATGGTTGACTACATTCTTTTTCAAATTCATAAACTTCTCATATTGCTCTCGGATCTTCTTTCTTTCCGCCTCTTCTTTGCTCACTGGCTTGGTATCTTTGTTGGGAGGAGTGGTATTGCTTGTCACGGCTTTGGGGTTGCTCTCTCCCGCTGTCTTCTTCTTATTTTCATTAGAGGGTTTCACGCTCTCGTTTGATGAATATGCTTTCATTCCAAATGTGCTTGAAGAGGGAGCAATGGGTTTGGAGCCAATCTTTGTTGCAGGAGGTTCGGTGGTCGGTGCGACGACTTTATCGTCATTGAACGAAACTTTCTTCGTTTTCAGAATTCCTTTCACTTCTTTCATACTCTCACCACCTTCACTGCTTCCTCCACGTGACTCTCCCTTCGTCGATGCGGTGCTGGCTCTCTTAGAAGAGGCAGCAGAAGATGGGGGGAGTGAAGATAACTGACTTGAGGCGAGTTCCTCCACCATAGAGGAGATGGAACGCTTAACATTGCTCACCTCAACACTCGCAGGAAAGGAATCAAGTTTATCCAGATATTTATCAATAAGATAATTACAAAGTTGTTCGATCTTCTCTTCTTCAGCATCAGCATCCTCATCTTCTTCATCATCATTCTCGTCCTCTGAACCTGATTTTTTCCGTTTTGCAAGACTCGCACGAAATTGTTGCAACTCTGCTTGAATATCCTGAAATTCTGTTACAAACTCTTCATACATAACCTGAGCTTGCTTCTCATACTCTTCTGTACTTGATTTGCTACTCTCATCACGGGTTTTCTTCTTTTTCTCCTTCTCAATAGTTGATGCCTTTGGAGGAGATGGAATATGAGGCTTGGGTAACTTCAATGCTAATTGCTGGATAAGATGTGCCTCTTCCTCTTCTTCAGGATTTCCCTTTGTCACTTCAGTGACCTTTTGCACCAATGGATTCACTTCAGATTGTTGCCGTCGAAATGTTTCCTTGTATTCTTTAGATCTCGCCATCAAGGAATTCGTTCGGATTCGATAAATATTTTGTAGACATGACTCTAGCAGGTCCAAAGTACTTTCATTGTGATAAGACATCAAGTCAATCTCAATCTCTTTGTTAATTTAATCAACAAAAAATGAAACGTTCAAATCGTTTTACGCAATTCATTAAAATACTCTTTCGTTAAGAAATCTGTCATAAATCCAAGCAATCGGAAGGATTTCCTTCTTGTACGCGTGGATTTGAAAGTGGTCATCTAGAAAAAACTTTCGCTCAATTTCGAACAACAACAACCAACAAACAACAGATAGATAGATAGACATCTAGACTATCTACACGACTTCCACACGCTATCACAACAAAGACTTCGATCAGCTTGCTCGACTTGTCACTGATCTCATCCCCTCGTTCTCCTCTCAGAGTAAGTTCGTCCTCAAATCTCTTCTTTTTGGATGCTTTATTCTTTTTCTTCTGCTCGTAGAATTTACAAAGATGTATAGTTTTAGTTGGTCATGTATGATAATCTTTATTACCTATATTGCAATGGCAATGGCTGGTAAAGATTATTATAAAATCTTATCAGTATCTCGCACTGCTAGTGCAGCAGATATTAAACGAGCATATCGTAAATTAAGTTTAAAATATCATCCTGATAAAAACTCTTCACCAGATGCTGCAACAAAATTTGCTGAAATTGCACAAGCATATGATGTATTATCTGATCCTGAGAAACGTGAAGCATATAATCGTGGTGGTGAAGAAGCCGTTCAACAACAAGAACAAAGGTAACCCGCACTCACTGAACTCATCTATACACCATTCTAACCTCTATTTCCTTCTCGTAATAGAGCCAATACACCAGCAGCTGATCCTTTCAGCATATTCGAACATTTTGGTTTCGGTGGTATGGGAGGATTTGGCAGACAGGAAGAACAAAGAACACCAAATGTTGAAGTACCTGTCCGTGTTACACTTAAACAGTTATATCTCGGGGAATTGTTAGATGTTGAATATATTCGTCAAGTTGTTTGTGTGGAAGCATCTAGCTGTGAGAAGAAGAATAATGAATGCCAAGGACCTGGTGTGAAGTTAAAGGTTCAACAGATTGCACCTGGCTTTGTTCAACAAATACAAGTCAATGATCCTACTTGTGTTGCACGCGGTAAAGCTTGGAAATCACCATGTAAAGCATGTCCAAGAGGTATGACAGAGCAGGAAGAAATTCAATTAACTTTAGACATTCAACCTGGCTTCAAGGATGGTGATACGATTAAGTTTGATCAAGTTGCAGATGAAGCTGTCGGACATATTCCTGGAGACCTTATCTTTGTCATTCAACAAATCCCAGATACTCAATTCACTCGTCAGGGCGATGATTTACACACTCACATGACCATCTCTTTGGAGGAGGCTTTAGTTGGCTTCGAACGATCTTTCAAGCATTTAGATGGACATGATGTTATTGTGAAGAAAGATGATGTCACATTCTGCTCTGAAGTTGTTAAGATCAAGGGAGAAGGAATGCCCAAGAAGGGTAATCGTTCAGTGAAGGGCGATCTGTCAATCACATTAAACATTGATTTCCCTCGTAGCTTCACAGATAAACAGAAGCAACTCATTAAACAAGCACTTAAAGCTTAAGAGTGTTAGTGCTCAAATAATTTCAATTTATAGTGAGGAGAATCAGAGTTAAAATTGTTGTAGAGGTAGGGAGGAGGTGTAGGCTTTATTAGAGTGTTCGGGAGGAGTTTCATAGTTTTGGAAATATTTAAATGTCTTGTTTTTTGACACTTCTCTTGTAAAATGCTCAATGCCGTTACTCTTGCTTACATTACATTTACAAGGAAAGAGGGTTTTATTGCAAAAGTGAATGCAAAATATAAAGTTTAAGAAGAAGCAATTCCAACAACACCTCCAGCAACTCTCTGACCTGAGTTACCAGTGCTTAAAGAATACTCGTGACCTCCTCGTCCTAAATCATCTTCACCTGACTTGATGACTATAGAGCGACCAATTATTGAGTGTGGGCCAATAAGCTTGACTAATCTATCTTCAATATTTACATTCGCAACACCAGTCTCGTCAGCCTCAATATTTCCTATATAAGTGCCATTTAGAGAGGATTTGATCAATTAGAAGAAAAACGACTTACCTAAATCACCAACCATTCGCTCCTCATCATCAGGTGAACCGTGGTTGCGGCCGAAAGGGTTGAAGATTCCACCGCCTGTAACGAATCCCTCGGTGAAATCACCAAAGACATGGACGTGGAAACCATGTTTTCCCTATGAAAATATTACACTTGTTTTCGCTCTATTAGATTACATATGTTCTTACTGGAGCTAAGCCCTTAATTGTTCCATTAATACTTGTAGGAGCTTCCTCTTGAGCCTAAAAACATGGAAGTAAGATTTCGAGTTGAAACATGAACCTCCTGCCCTTACTTGATGTAAAATCAAGGTACCATAGATTCCTTCACCAGTGATGACAGCACAGCAACGAGCCATTGCGAATAATGTGGATTATAGATGATAAAGCTTCGAGATCGAAAGCAATGAAATGAGAGGAAAAGAAAGAAAAAACAAAATAAGCGCTTCCTATTAAATACGGACTTTTCCATTCAAACGACCGTCTAGTTTAACGTTTCATCAGAAAATCGGAAATCATTTGGTCTTTGCTTCTCATTTAATGTTATCAACACATTTTCTCTCCCATGGAAAGCATTACAGATCAATTATCTTGCCCATGCTGTAATCGTGAATATGAATTACCACGTCGTTATTTAATCCATTTAGATGATTATGACTTTAGTCCAATCCCTCGTCTACTGCCATGTCTTCATTCCATGTGTCATTCCTGCCTACAAGAACAATTTGAGAAAAATAATAATCAATATATCGAATGTAATCTATGTCATTATAAAGAGATTATTAAAGGTATTAATTATCTCCCATTAGATTTATTAATATTAAAACAAATTGTTAATACTACTAACACTGAACTACTAGCAAACTGTTCTAAATGTTATGATATTGTACCATCAGTATCATGGTGTGAAACATGTTCATCATCATTATGTGAATTTCATCATCAAGATCATCGTTTATCGATAGAAACATCGAAACATTCGTTTAATACTTTTAAAGAGTATTTCTATCATAATAAACACATACAATACCGTTTCCCGCCAATCTCCTGTCCAGAATCTGTCTTACAAGATTGTGAATATTATTGTTTGAATTGTTATTATTGTATTTCATCCAAGTCTTATATCGACTATCATAAGACCCATGAGATCGAGTCCATTGATAACATCTATCCGAAAATGGAGAAAAATGTTCAAAAAACCATTACGATAGGGAAAGAGAAGATAAATTTATTGAATTCTAAAATTAATAAAATTAAAGAATATTTAAATCAATTAGATGAAAAAGAAGAGAATAGTTTACTATTAATTCATAAACAATTTAATTTAATTTATTCTCATTTAAAACAACGTGAAAAGTTATTAATTGATTCATTACAATCAAATATATCAATTGAAAGAAAGAATTTATTATTACAATTATCTAATTTTGTTGAGATTATGGAAGATTATCAACAAATGAATAAAGTTAGTCAATCTTTCTTATCTTTTGCTAATAACAGTAGTAATAACACTAGTAAGAGTGAAGGAGGAGAGATTCATCATCATTCAAGTAATACAAGAGTCGATAAAAGGAAGAAAAGTCAGAATATTTATGATAACTTTCATGAACCAATGTATCTCGTGGCAGCGACTGATTCTATTGAAGAGAGATGTGATTACCTTCAGAAACAATTAGAAGAGAAAATGAAAGCCTTTGATGATCAGGTGATTCCAATGTATTCCATTGAATTCCAATCAGAGGATATTAATATGATTCATGGATCGATTAACTGTCTCGGTGCGATGAATCCTTATCCTTACCTAGCAGAGCGGAAGGAACTCATCCCTCCTAACCCAGATGACATCAACCAACAACCTGAGAAAGAAGAGAAGGAAGGGAATAGCACTGACTCTAATAACAAAGGACTTCATGATGAAAATTTTGGATCAATTCATTTTAGTATAAACTTCGGGTAAGTGTTAACCTAGATATCCCTCAATATAACTCATCTAGCGTATACACTACTGTCAATATATATAGGGATAGTATTAGTGCTCCATCGAATAACTATCGGAAGGATCCTAACCCTAATAAATACTCCAGAGATAACCTAGTTCTCTCTCCATCGAAGTCGAAGCCTCATTTCTCTGATAAGGAGCAACAACATTCTCTATACATAGAAACTAGGTGGATCCCTCCGAAGTCTTATCCTCTCCCTCTTATACCAGATCAACACGAAGTGAAAGGAAGTGCTCCCATGAAACCTCACCCTCCTAAATCTCCTAAAAGTCCCATAAGTCGGACTGCACTGTCCCCTAGACAACAAGAGCCAGAGACAGAGACTCCTCAACAACCTACCACTCATACGCCTTCCTCAAGTGAGTTCGATCCCTTACTCGTTTCCGCTATACCCTCTTCATTATAACTACTGTTAGAAACAAATAAAATTGATGAAGCAAGGGATTCCTCCAACACCTCCTTTCAGAGTATCATAGAGATGTATGAGAAGATCTTCAGTGAAGGGATCTTATTAGGGAAGATTGAAATCAATGAGAAAGTAGTGAAGAAGCTCAATGAACGACTGAGATATAAGACATACTTCCAGAGTCAGAAGCAAGATAACTCTCTCAACCATCAGAGGAGTAAGGTTGCTCTACTGCAATCACCATCACAACAACCTCCTCCTAACATACCTCCTCCTCCGATACACTTCGAATCCAAGACAATCTCCTTCCTCTCCATCACGAAAGAACTGTCCATAGAGTAGTCTGATACACTATCAAGACTATCATAGACGTGTTAGTAAGATGATATTTTGATTGTATTATTTAATGTCAGCTGTCAGCGATGACAATAGCCATAATAAAATATACAGAGACATATCAACGTAAACAATACTCATAATATACAAAGAATATGAAACGAATCATACAAATTAATATAAACTACAAACAAATAAAAAATAATTATTAAAAGAAAAATAATATAAATCCCTATCATTGTCATTGAAATGAATATCTTAGTCTATCACGACAATCACCCACTTCTTCTGTGGGTTGCAACTACGAGAACTACAACTACCTATAGCTCAATAGAAGAGAATAGATTCTTTATTCTGATTTCTTCTCTTTCTTTTGTTGTTTTCTAGGAACAAACATTTCTCCTTTCTTAATAGTATTCAGATAATTCTTATTGGTCTGTAAGAGATAATCGAGGAATTGTATCGCACCAAAGTTTTCATTGAACTTCTCATGATGCCAATCATGGAAATAAGGTGCAGGAAAGACGATATAAGCACTTAAATCATATCCACTGTGAACTGTCATTGTATTAAAGAGAGCTAATAGTCCCCAGATCATTGATGTGATTGGATGTGATGACATCAGCAGAGGTCCCATCGCCACAGGAATCACATTAGACAGCATATGCTCAATAGGATGAGCATAAATCGCAGCAATAGCACAGGGAGCAGTAAATTTATGATGAAATTTGTGGATGGAAGCATAGAAACTACCCCAATGCAATAGACGATGAGAGAAGTAGAACATCACCTCCTCTATGACAATATAAGCGATTAGATCACGCAGAATCACAAAGACAGAAGGAATTTGTGGTAATTGTGGTGTTTGATTTGAGGATGTAAAAATCCAAGATTCATTAAGTTTACAGATGAAGTAAAGGTATGGCAGTCCTAATAACAACCAGTTCCTCACTGAGATGAGGAAAGCATCGTAATACTGTTCTGAGGTGATACGAATAGAATTTTGAACTTTGTGAGAGTATTTCCACTCTTCTGAAGTAGAGTAATCTATGTAATAGAACCATAAACCATAGATATAGAACCATATCATCGGTATGATTGCAGAAGCGAGGAAGGAAGTATTAATAAACACATGAGAAGAAATTGGTGTTAACCATGCAAATCCTTCTAACCCATTCCAAATGACTTGCAGAATCGGTAAAGGTGTGAAAATGGAGTTTACAATGCTCATCATCGATCTTATTATACTAGAGTAGACTAGTATGATTTCTATGATGTGCTTGACTTTGCAGAATGAGGACGTGTTTATATGAGGAGGACAGACAGCAGGACAGTGCTAGAGAGCGATAGAGATAGAGATAGAGAGATAGACTACTATTATTAGTTATAGGTTATACATTAGAGAATCATGAAAAATTTGATCCAAGTGTAGTGACAAAGCAAATGAAGGAGGCGATGAAGATGATATAATAATGAAGATAAATGGGAAATGAAAACTAAAAAAAAATAATAATAATAAAAGGAAAGAAAGAATAAAGAGAAAATAAAAGGAAAGAAAAAATAAAACAAACCATCTTCTAATGTATGTAGATGAATCCTACAAAATCCTTTTTCTTTTCTATAATTTATTGAATTCAAATAATAATAATTAAAACAAAGAAAACCTGAAAGAAAAAACACAATGCAATACAAAACAATAATACGAAAGAAAGGAAAGCAATAACACAAAGAAGAATGTTTCAAAGAACATTTGTCTAAGTCAATATTTTAATATTTATTACTACCACTTTCATTATCACTGGAATAATTGGTAGGTGTTGCAAATTGGGAAGATTGAGTTTGTTTACGAAGTAATTGTGATTGAACTTTCTGTTCCGTCAGATCATCGATCAAATTATTCATGAAAACATCTCCAACTGTTTGAAACTTTTGATTTGCTGCAACTTCATCAATCGTTAATTCTTGCATTACTTGTTGTTCGATTTCTTCTTTTACTACTTCAACTCTTTTCACTTCATTATCATTCTCAAATCCTTGAATAACCTTCTTAAAAATCTTCTCTGTCATCGATCGACGTAATGTTGGTGCAAATTGAGGCATTGAACTTCCTCTTCGTTGTGGTTTCATCTTATCTTCGGGTGATTCAGGTAAGAGAGAATCTTTCTTAGGAGAAATGTCAGGTAAAGATTTAACACCATGTAATGTGGTTGATGGTGATCTCGATGGATTGTTAATATTTCGATTAATTGGTGATAATTGAACAGTATTCCTCGCATGAGGTGATGTTACAAGTCTTCCTTGACTAAAACTAGTATTTTTCTTCCTATTACTACCAAAACTTCCTAAACGAAAAGAATTTCCTTCTTTATTCGATAATTGTTGTAATTTCCTATTTTTCATGACTTCTAATGCTAATAAATCACCAACTAAATAAGACACATCAAACTTCTCACCAATAGATGTTGCAGCACCTAAAGAACTATTATTATTCATATTATGATTATTATCATTCGAATGACTTAAATTTGACAGAATCCGTTGATGTCTTCCACCACCAGGTGTATTATTACTATTATTATTGGAGGAAGTTAATAAATTAGAACTAATAGCAAATCCTTTAGCAAATCGAACACTCGCTAAGAAAGCACATTTCATACGAAATATATCATGTTCATGTACAGGATAAAAATGAAATTCAGGATATCCTATTCTATATAATTTATACATAATTTGATTATTTTTACAAAATTCATAGGAAATACTGAAAAATTGTAAATCAATGGATAATTTTAATTGATCACCAAAATGTCCAAATAAATATAATTTACCTTCTGTAATTGCTATCCACATTTTTTTCATTGCAATTCCTGCACCATCAACTGTTCCTAATGTTGATAATGATGAAACAGAGACACTTGCTGAGTTGTTATTATTCATTGATCCAGCTAATGAGATGGCAGTAGAAGAACTAACAGATGTTTGATCAGATATTGATTGGATCATACCTTTATTAATAATAGGATTTAATTTCCCTGTTGTAGTGACAATTTTCCTCACAGGTATATAAAACCCTGTGGTATCAGGTAATTTATGTAATGATCGAATAATCTCTTCTACTGAAGTACCATAACATGGACAACATTCTGCATTCATACCATGTGAAGTGATTATATCGAAATAGATTGTTCCTTGTGGTTGAAAACGATAATCTGCTTTAAAATCCATACCTGATACATCTTTTATCTCATACCCACATGTTAATAGTGGCAAAATAAACTTTCCACCTTTCCTCCATAGACTGTTGGAGCCTAATTCAACTCCGACTTGACCGAGGAAGATATCACGTACTGTTCCTTTCTGAAAGATTGAAATAACAATATGTTGAAATCCTGACACTCCCCCAAGAATAAATCTTTCTTCTAATAGGATGTCAGGGAGGGTTAATGGTAGTGCATGGACTGTGATGGTTGGTGATTCTAGACGCCATGTTTGAACGGATGTTCCTTGTGTTAAATCACATACTGTCACCATAATATAAATATGATATTCTCGTTTACGAACCTTCTGTTTCTCGTTCGAAGGTGAGTGTAAGTTGTTATTATTGTTACTATTATTCGTATTATGAGTTAATAACTTTGCTTCACGATCAAGTAAAAATAATTGGGTAATTTGATATATTTTAATTTTAATTGTTCTTAATTTAGATTGTACACTATGAAGGAATACTCTTTTCCTCTTCTTCACTTGAAATTGGATTTGCATGCGAACGATCGCAGAATAAACACGAATATACCAACTTCTACGAAGATAACGTCTCCAATGTTTTGCTATCATTGTCTGTGATCGATATACCAGTTGTCGATATTCTTCTATCATGGTTGCGGTGTCGTGTAGTTGAAGGTCATACTGAAGAGAATCTTGACAATAGAAGCAAACCCAACCTTTATGATCAACACTGGTTAATACAGAAGAAACTGAAGGGGAATTTAAAGAATTTAATTGATTCTCTAAACAAGAACGATGACAAACAACATTACAATAAATACATTGCAATACTTCACGTGAGAAAGTGGCGAATTGTGAACAAATTTCACATGATGAATTATGTAATGCATTAGTACCAGTTTCTTTTGGTTGTATCCATGTATGATGTATTTCTTTATTTTTCTCTTTGGAATGAATAAAGAAATTATATAAATGTTGTCCTATCGGACTTGACGCTGATAGATTTAACTTTGATGGTGATTTAGAAGGAGAGAAGAATTCCCCACGTCCTCCTGGACTAAAATTTGAGATTGGACTTTTCATTCTAAGCTTTCATGAATCAAGCATTCAAGGAAGGAGGTGTGAGGATTTAATTCATCAAATTTTTTGTTCGTGGCTCTCACAAACGATCGTTTGACTTCAGACGATCGAATAGATGAAACGCTTTCTTTCTTTCAAATTATTTCTTTGTCCTATCATTCAACACTTGGAAGGAAATGGCGAATTTAGAGAATACAGCAAGCAATTTTACTGCAAGAATATGTTATTCTGAAATGTTGGAGGTAAAGTTGGATTCAAAGAATTTCCTTTCTTTTCTTTTTCCCTGATAAATATGAGCTAGGGTGATTTGAATAATGTGGTGGATATTGCAATGAATTCATTAAAAATTCAAGAAAAGAGTGAAAGACCTGTCTATCATAAAGATTTAGCATTATTCATCAAGCAACAGGTTGAATCATCCAAAGGGTAGGATAATCCTTTCTCGTATCATCACGTACACTTATACCAATCACAGAGGGACTTGGCATGTCGTTGTGGGGAATTCCTTTGGTTCTTTTATTTCTCACGAAACTAAAAAGTAAGTTTAGTAAGCTCTTCTCTTCTCCTCTCATGTTATTGATCTGTTTTTCTAGCATTGCACATTTCTTTCTTGGGAGTACTGCCTTTCTTATCTGGCGTCATGGTTAAAGAGTAAACTATCCTTAGAGCCTAAAAAATAAGTAGAAAACATGTACTAATATTGTGAATAGTGAGGTATTGAGTAATCTAATCCTAAGATATTTATTTCATTTGATTTCCTTCCAGCACATCAATCATATTATACAATCTCTTCTTTGGTTTCCCACGACGAATTCTATGAAGAAATTCAACTCCATCTACAGTACCTTCAGCATAAACCCTTCGACCACACACATTATGTTTCAATTCAAAAGTTACACTAGAAGAAGGATCTTTACTGTGTTCTTTCGTCGGTAGTTCAATCAATCTTACCTTCCATCCGAGCTTTTAAATTGATAGGTATGAAAAGCGTGACCATTTAAAGCATCCTCTGGAACGCCAAACTCTATCTGATTCGATCTTTCTCGGACTTTTACGATGTTATCAACAGGGAACGGCTGATCATTCAAAGTTGATAAGTGACTGACAATAGCCTGCGGGAGAAAACAGTATAAGTGTGATTCATCCTATTTTCATAATGGTGGTTTACCTTCGCTGTGCCAGATGTGTCAACCTTCGAAGATTGGTGTGACTCAGCGACTGACAGACTATATCCTTTAAACGATCCTGGAAATCGCTGAGCTGTTTGTTGAATTGCAGCTTGTAAAGCAACGATTTGCTTCGCCATGTTGGGGGCGATGATAGCATAGTTAGAGCCAAGGTCGAAGATTTTTGAGATTTCATCAGGGTTGAAGCCTGTTGTTCCCATCACAAAATCACACTCAGCTTGAACATATGCTTGAACATTCCCTGAAACTGCAGCTGGTTGAGTAAAGTCAACAACAATCAAGTTTGGGTTCGCTTTCTTAATTTCCTTTAATCGAAGTGTGCTAGCAGAGCTACCCAATCCCTTCAATAAATTCACCTCAACCTTCCTTTCCGCACCCTCAACAACTAATGTAGACTCTTTGACTAAAGGCCCCGTGAAACCGTAGTTCAATAAATTAAGATTGCGATCTAAGCATGCCTTTGCAATTTCTACCGCCATCGGACCTGGCATACCATTCACCATAACAGACAAAGGCGGACCTGAATCCTGTTTGGATGCACCAAAACATATCAAAGACCTCCTTAAAGATCGAAAATCTCCCACAAATCCAAGAGAAAAACGGATGATAAGCAGGAAAGATGAAATAACTTGCAATAACTTCATTTTCTTCTCTCAAATCCACTTCGCTAGAAAAACGCTTTTTAAGAATGTGAAATAGCGCTTTTTCATTTACTTCGTTTTCTCAACTTTTTCAGTGCAGAGAGATAGTGACATACATCACAATAACAACATAACAAACAATATGACTGATCGGAATAGCCTTGCTGAATCCCTTGTTACTCTTGCTTTATATGGTGTATCTGTATATGTGATCTACAAAAATCTCAAGCTGAAGAAACAGGGATTCAAACAGAATACTGTGAATGAGCCGAAATTCGTTGACCTGCAAACAGTGAGTGCAAGTGATATAGTTTTTCCTTTCGAGCATGAGAAACGAATGCAACATCGATTAGAAGAGAATGGAAGCGATGCAGATGATACAGTTGAGAGAACAAAAGTCGTTGTTCGAGTCCCCGCAACCACTGCTAACCTCGGTCCTGGCTTCGATACAATTGGAATGGCGTTAGATATGTGGTCTGAATTTACAGTTGAACGAAGTGATAAGTTTGAGGTGATTTGTGAAGGAGAAGGATCTTATGATATGCCATTGGATGAAACAAATCTCGTGTGTTTCGGTCTAGCTGCTGCTTTTAAGAAAGCGGGTAAACCCGTTCCAACATTAAAATATCATCTTGTGAATCGTATCCCATATGCTAGAGGATTAGGATCTTCATCTGCAGCTATTGTAGGAGGTTTGATTGCTGGTTTAGTGCTAGCAGGTCATCAAGTGCCTGCCTGGGGATCGGAGGAATTACTTAATATGGCAGCTGAGATTGAAGGTCATCCTGATAATGTAGCACCAGCTATCTACGGTGGAATTCAACTTGGCATTCATACTGGTGAACGGTGGATGACAGAGCGAGTGAATGTTCCTCCAGGTTTACAATGTGTCTGCTTCATACCCGAAGTCATAGGGAAAACATCAACAGCTCGAGGAGTATTAGCAGATACTGTCACACGCAAAGAAGCTGTTTTCAATATAGGGAGAGTCGCGTGGTTGATAAACGCGCTAGCATCAAATAACATCGATCAACTGCGATATGGTGTGCAGGATGCTATCCACCAACCTCAACGAGCCAACGCTGTCTATCCTCATTTAATTCCGCTGATTAATGCTGCTGTGGGAGCTGGGGCAAGTGCTGCATTTTTGTCTGGTGCTGGACCAACTGTCATGGCTTTGACCAGTGGAGCTTCAGGGGATATTTTCACGCAACGAAATAAGGAAAGAGTTGATCGAAAAGTAGCCGAAGCAATGCTTTCAGTAGCAGAGAAATGTGGTACGAAGGGTAGAGTTTTCATCACAAATCCCATTGAGCATGGTGCAATAGTAGTCTCTGCTGAGCCTGCCTTCAGCAATCGACTGGTGCATTATAAAGGTGATGTTTGAATATACTCTGTTCATTTATTATTAAAGACATATTGAAAACCGATTTTTAAAGAAATCTAATCTTTTATGTCAAATAAAATAATAATATGAGCAAATACTTTTATAAGTAGGTAACTGTCATACGCTATTGTGAAACAAAATTGGTTGTTCATAAAAATTTAGAAATAATCAGGTTTAGTTCATGGCAGCAGCTGCAGTCTCCAACTCAGAAAGTGGCTTCATGAAGAGCATAACTGCCTTGTTCTTGTAGAAGAGCTATACATTCACAGAAATAAGAGGAGGCAGGTGAAAAAAGATCATTCAACTTACAGTAAAGAAACAAAGGGTAACTAAACATGGGATCTCCTCGGTTGGTGGTAAGGAAGCGCGGATATCAAAGCAGAAGCATTGCAAAGAGGTGGAGCAGCAGTTCTTGATGTCACTGCAAACGGTCTGTCCACGGTCCCAGATGAACCAGTTATCCTTGTCTGCCTCCTCAGTTGGGAACTTGCAGGCAAGGAAATCGGAATGGCAGCATAAGCAACTGCGCTTACCGGCACATCCGATGCAGGCAGGGAATTCCAGATAACAGGCATTGAAGCAGCAGACACAGCCACAGAATGGGATGGCGGAGTCTCCATCAACTCCCTTGGAGTTTAAGATAGTGTTGGCTAATTCGTTAGAAGACATTTTCGAGTTTAGTTGGGGTATAAGTTGTTGTTGAACAGCTAATTGATTGTTGACTTGGATTTGAGTGGGGGTAAGATTCGCTAATGCTTCTCTCACCATACAAAATCCCAATTTCACAGCAACGAAAATGCAAAAATTCGAAATCCGAAAGGCTGAAAGTTACTTCAGGAGTCGACTCTTTTGACAACTTTTTGCTGAGAAAGATTGGTCTGTCATTGATAGATACATATTACTTCAATGATTTACAGTAATATCAAACGAAACAATTCAAAAGGAAATCGAAGAGCATCATATGCTTTACGACTTGATCAAACAGCTCAAGTTTTAAATGGAAATCGACAATATCAAGTTGAAGAAGATAAAAACTCCAAACGTAAAAGTTTAGTCTTTATTACAAATAATCCATTAGCAGAGATTAATGGTATCATTAATAATGAACGACCTAAAATTGACTATAGATTACCATCTACAGAAGAAATTAATCGACAACATGAAACCAAATATGTAGGTAATAGTTGGTATGAAACCATTGAACTTTATGTACCACTATTATTTAAATTATTTCGTTTTTTCTGTTTTTATTTAGTTGGTATTATCTTCTATAAGTACATAGAACATTGGAGTTTTGTTGATTGTGTATATTTCATCACCTATACTATGACTACAGTCGGGTATGGTAATATAGCACCTAAAACTAAGTCAGGTCAAATTTTCACAATGTTTTATATCTACGTTGGTATATTACTTGTATTTTCTGTGATTGGTGATATATTAAATTGGTTTATCATGTCAGTACGTAGTAACTATAAGAAACAAATTAAATTAAATAAATTACAAGTATTTGTTCGTTCTTTAATTAATTGTTTTATGTGGATTATTATCTTATTTACGATACCAATATTAGGCGCAATCTTCTTTACTTATAATGAAGATAATTGGACATTTGAACAAGCATTATATTTTGCTATTGTTACTGCTTCCTCGGCTGGTTATGGTGATATTAATCCGAGTAAACAATCGTCGATATGGTTTAATTGTTTTTTCATTGTTTTTTCGGTCTCTTTCACTGCATTAGCATTAGAGAAAATATCATCCTTTAAAAGGCATTTAGAAGAAGCAGAATTATGGCAGATATTAGATGAAATTGAACCATCGAAAGCATTATTAGAAGCAATTAATCCAACAGGTGAAACTGCCTCCGAAGCAGAGTTCGTATTACATATGTTACAATTAGAAGGTAAACTAGATTATATTAATGATTTAGCACGATGGAAAGAGAAATTTAAAGAATTCGATCTTGATCGTGATGGTTTCTTAACAATGAATGATTGTGCGAATTTTAATAAAGTTGTGAAAAGACGACAAGTTCCATCACGACCACATAAAAAGAAAAGCTTTGTTGGACAAGTTGCTGAAGAGACTCGAGATGTATTCCTTGAAACGATTGGAAGGAAACAAGCTAACCAAAATGTTCTTTCCATCGATGAAAAGGTATTAGAACAACAACAAAACTTATCAACACCAAAGACTAGAGCAAGGAATTTAAAACGAGCTAGTTCATTAGATATGAATGGATTTGAAAATAAGAAAGATATTGAATCTCATGGAGTGGAAATGAGTTCTAGTGGAATGAGAAAGAGTAATGTGAAGGATGTTAGCAGCAGTAGTGATGAAGAGGAGGAGATTGTCATACCAACTATTAAACCAAGATTATTTGGGAATAGCAGTGGCAATGGGAATAATAGTAATAACAGTAGCAATAATAATATGAATGAGAATCAAGACAATAATAATACTGATAATGGAAATAATCGAAAGTCTATGGGAAAATCATCAAGTGTAGTATCTTCACCTGAACCGACTAAACAGTCAAAACCTCGAAAGAAGAGGAATAATAATAGTAGTATTCATAAAAGTAATGATGTCAATGGTAAGAGTAATAGTGGTAATCTTAGTGATAGCAATGGAAATAGTAATGGAAACAGTAAGAATCGTCTCTCTGTTGCTCGTGAGAAAGATCAGGATAAAGAGAAGAGTAGGGAAATGTTACTCGGAGATTCTTTGTCTCGAGAAAAGGAAAAGAAACATCAAAGCATGCCAAAGAACTCGAGACCAATGAGTAAGAACTATCGCCAGTTCGATGTTCAACTCTAAGCAACAGAGCAATCTCTTCCTTTTCTCTTTTCTTTTGTTCTTCCAATGATCCGAAGTTATGATTGATCTTCGTCTAGTTTTTTTAGCGATCTCTATAATGATAGTCGTAGTCTAGTAGTAGTAGGAGTGCTTCTGTGTTTTTGTTATGGTATGATTCTTAATATCTTATTATCAATCGTTATTGTGTAATTTCTTTTCCATTTCTTTCTTTTCTTTCATCACACATCGCCTCTTTTGTTGTGTTTTACATTGATTTGATAGTTCTATAGGTAACGAATAAATTGTCACATCTCAGAGGTTTTTTCATATAATAGTATAATCACTATTGCTTCATCCTATTAAGAAAGAAAACAAGAAATGATTGTTACTCTTAACATGTATACATATATTTTATATATTATTATTGGCTAAAGGAGTTTTGTCGTTGGTTCTATCTCCCATACTTGAATATTCCCTTGTCCTTCCAAACCACAGACTAAATACCTCCCATCAGATGAGAAGGATGTCTGACGAACGATGTTAGGAAACCTAATCCGAGTTCAAATACCAACTATATGAGAATGAGATGCTCTTACTTTGAATGAGATAGAACCACGAGAGGGTCACAAGCTTCTCTGTTTTGAAATCGTTCCTATCGTAAAAACAATAAAAAATATCATCAGACAGACACATGTTTCTTACTCTTCGGGCTCTCGTTGTTTGAGATTCATTGGCTTCAGGTGATGATTGAGGGACTATCGGATAGATTAATGTCTAAAAGATATGACATTAATAAAGCCATGGAGAGTAATCGGACAGGTATGAACGTACTTTTCCTTGATTATTTCCAACAGCAAATAATCCTAATGGTACTGACACATCTAACTTCACAAACCAAATTTGAGAATGATCTAAATGATATTCTTGTAAGATCAATGGAGCACCCTACAATCATACATGAAAAAAGGTGAATGGTATAGAATGATTACAGCTTACCTTATATCTCGTAGCATCAGGTGTCCACATCACAATCCTATCATTCGTTGATTTCGATAATAAGCAATCACCAATCCATCGTATACTATCAATATAATCAGTATGTACACTAGTAGTAGAAAATAAAGGATATTGCAAAATAACTACTTTAAATCGAATATTTTCAGGATGTTGATCAAGGATATCTGATTTCAGGATATTTTCTTCAAGTATTGGATCTTTCAGGTTCCATATCTTTATTGTCGTATCCGTACTTGAAGAAGCTAAACAATTTCCTAAAGTATGTATATCTATGGATACAACATCATCACGATGTCCTTGTTCACCACCAAAGATTGCAACACATGTCATCGTACGAATATTCCATAAGCGAATAGATTGATCCCTGGAAGCAGAGAATACTAAACCAGTATCAATTGTATGTGTTCTTAATTCATTAATATAATCACCATGACCACGTAATACAGAAAATTCAAAGGTGACAATATTAATTAATTTTAATAAATGTTGTTTCCCACCTGCTACGACCACGGGCTTACCATATTTATCTGATGCCCATGTACATGAATAATAGACTTCTGAATTTTCTAGGTTATTACGATCATAATCTTCATCGATATGTTGTTGGACAAGTTCAACATTATTTGTATCAGATTGAATCTGATAGATGCTAATCACATTTGATCCTACCGCAGCGAAAAACGACCATAAAGATGGAATATGATCACAAAATCTGACACAATATACTTTTTTATCCCATCCATCAGCTTGTCGAATATCTTTTAAGTTGAATTGAATCGCAGTTTCTATAAAATCACTCATAGTCGCTTAGTATTCACAATATGAGTAATTCGAAATGGGTCTATTTTTTATCATGGCGCTATAGTCAAGATGATCACATTAAAAAATTATTTACATCACATAAGCGAATGAAAGGAGGTTATTCGAAGCCGAAAGGGAGGGCGAAATGGGTTAATTAATCCCTAATGTTTTCTCGTATTCTTCAATGCTTTTGAATAAATCTCTGAAGTTTCCCTGTTTTTTTTTAAGAAGTTAATACTTTCGGTATCATTCACATGACTCCCTACCTTGCCAAATCCTCCACAGCCAGGCTTTTGAACTTTAGTCTCCTTATCTTCACATCCAATTCTCTATTCGCGGATAAATTAAAGGCAATCACATGCACACGTCGCAATGATTGGAATGTACCTGAATGAGCTCTAAGAACACTGTTGGTCTGTCTCCCACAGGCTTTGTAAAGATCTGAAGCAACACTCCTTGGTCATCACGATCAATCAATAAGCCTATATCCTTCGCGAAGGACAGCTGTTCTTCTGTTAGAGGGAAGGGTTGGATGCGTTCCTTCACTTTATCGTAATATGACATAGGGGGAGGCGCCATAAAAGAAAAGCCCACACCATAGTCCGCAGCAGCCTTCATCTGACGTAAAGTCTCAAAGATATCCTTTGTAAATAATGCAATATGTTGCACGCCCTCTCCCTATAACAACTTAAACTCAAAATACCTAAAAGTCTGCCGAGGTGTCTTACTAGGTTTTGCTCAAGGTATGTCTGAATTTGAGATTTTCTTTTCGTTCCATATGTTGGTTCATTAATTGGGAGGAGAACATATTCGTTGTTATTAGCCAACACGAGGCTGTTTAGACCTGAGTCAACTGTGCCTACGTCATCAGCGACAAATTCAGCGAACTCATGAAAACCCTAAAACATAAATAAAAGGTAAAAGACTAGATACATGTAATAATAAATTGTCCTACCGTCATATTCTTCATATAGGCAGCTTGAGAGGAGAGATTCCACACATTCCCAACAATATGATCAAACCTTCTGATTCCATAATCTCGATACTTTCCCTTCTCCTCGTTATAATTCGGGAAGAATGTACCATGAAAATTATCGGTATTTATTAATCGGATCACAGCATCGCCGTATAGCGCAATCTCCGCTACATCAGCATATCCTCTCTTCTCCTTGTCATCGACTCTCGTCGGAGGCAGAACAGCGCGACCACCATTACTAAGCATTGCATTGAACGCATTTGATACATCATCGACCTCAATAGCGATTGCTCTAACCCCGAGACCGTGTTTGACGATGAAGTGATTTGCCACGTCAGTACTGAAGCTTGGGTTGATCGAATGATCGGTGTAGGTGCCATTAGTAATAGGATAGGGGGTGGTGAATAGCATTTTCACATCCCCTGATTCGAGTAGATAAGAGGCGTATAAGCTATTCCCGCTAGATAAATCACTCTTTGCGATAAGATTCATTCCTAGACTAAGCATAAATCTAGTATATACTGCAGAAGCTTCACCAGTATAAAACTCAATATGATGAAAACGACGTGAATTAAACTTATCTGACAAAGGATTTACTCGAAGAAACTTATCAAAGCCCTTAAAGTTATGAGTAGACTCTGCGGAAGTTGGAACACTCGTCATTCCTAGGCGAAAAGGAGAGTGTCTCTTCTCTGCTCCATTTATCACCTGTTTCTTGACAAATCTCGAGAAAAGATTAAATGATCTACCTCCATGTAAGAAGGATATGATCGCTACCGCTGCTAATATCAAGCTAAGTCGTTGTTCTCGCATCATATCTAAGCAACTTTCTATGAACAAAAAACTGAAATTCTCTAAACAAGGCACTGCACCTTCGAGGGTTTGGGTATGGGTGGGCAACTGTTTGTTTTGAAAAAGACTAGACCCATTTAATCGAGAAATCAGACGATTTCCTTCAAAATATCGACCATCTCACTGTTTTTCAAGTGATCCAAACACTCACAATTTAACCTTTTTGCTGCGTTCAAAGTTATATTGTTCAAATTTCGGTAAAAAACAAAGATAAAATGGGTAAGACCTGCTCGATTGAGGTGCTTTCTCATGGTTTCGTTAACTACCTTCTATGGTATAATCAGGCGACACAGAGGATTTATATCAAATAGCTCTTTTAGTTGATCAAATGAAGCATGATGATGTTCAATTACGTATCAATGCTTTCAAAAATATCGAAAGAATTGGTAAGGATAGTTATAACTGTGCTTAATCTATTTCACAATAATAATTTCGAACTTTAGCTTTAGCTTTAGGAGCAGAGCGAACAAGGGATGAGCTAGTTCCTTTTATTGCAGGTACCTAAATAACAACCTTGTCTCTTGTTTCAGATAATTATTTTCTTCATCTAAAGATTGTGTTGATGATGAAGACAGTGTCTTAACCATCATTGCTGAGAAGTTAGGGAATTTATGTACCTTCTTAGGATCGAATGAGTATACATATGTTCTTTTAAAGCCTTTGGAGCTTCTTGTGTGTGGTGAAGAGAGTTCTATCCGAGACAAAGTAAGTCACTGCTCCTCACCTCTCTCATCCTCTTACCGTCTGATTCAGGCCTTGATTTCTGCTCAAGAGATTGTAAGGAAGATGAATGAGAATCAAATCACCAAACATTTATTTCCTCTGCTCAATAAGCTCTCTAACAGAGAATGGTAACGAATACTGCCTGTCATCAGACTCCTCCCATCTTATTTCCCGTTTGTAGGTATACAGCTCGAAGTGCTGCTGCTGCCTTAGCTCCCCTTGCCTATGATCGTGTGAACGATAAGTATAAATCAGAAATCATAGCGACTCTTAATCGTCTGAGCGGTGATTCCGCCCCAACTGTCCGACGCTCTGTCGCGAAGAGTTTGCCACTCATCGCCAAGTTTGCAAACGCATCGACTCTTGCTGAGATCGCTGAATTATATAAATTATTTGCGAAAGATGATCAAGATTCAATTCGTATTCAAATTATTCCCGTGAGTTCTGTATTAGCGGAATTCCTGTCATGGGAACTCAAAACTACTGTTATCATCCCAACTGTCATCTTACTCGCTGGTGATCGTGCGTGGAGAGTGCGTTGGTGCTTATGCCATCATTTAAAAGAGATTTTTCCGTTCTTAATTGATCCTGCTGGTGTTTCGAGTGGTCAATCACTTTCCATTATCAATAGCATTGCTTCCATATACGATAACCTTCTCAACGACCCTGAACCTGAGGTAATCCTCCTCTCATGACTATCCTCAAATAATCTTTGTTAAATATCTTTTCTTTACTTTAGGTTCGTGCAGCAGCAGCATCACATGTCTCAAGCATCGGAAAATATATTCAAAAATCAACCATCGTAACCCGAATCATCCCAACACTTCAACGATTAGTTTCTGATAATTCAGAATTTGTTCGTGCAATTATCTCAAGTGAAATTAGTCAAATTGCACCATTATTAGGTAAAGAAGATACAGTAAAACTATTATTGCCATTATTATTAATATTATTACGTGATGAAGCATCTGATGTTCGATTAAACGTTATCTCGCGTTTAGACGGTATTCATAGTACAATAGGTATTGATTTATTAAGTAAATCATTATTGCCAGCTATTATATCATTAGCACAAGATAATAAATGGAGAGTAAGATTAGCTGTGATTGAATTAATGCCAATGATTGGTAAACAATTAGGATCTGATATTTTTACTGATAGTTTAATAACAGTATGTATTAATTGGTTAAATGATAAAATTTTTGCAATACGTAAACATGCATCTATGAATATTAAAAAATTATCACAATTATTTGGTGAAGAATGGACAATCAATCATATTATACCAAAAATTGAGAAAATGTCATGTGATAATCAACATTCATTACGTATGACATCATTATTTGTTTATAATATATTATTAGAAACAAATCATACCCCAACAATACATTTATCATTACATAAGTTAATTATCCCATTAGTATTAAAGTTAATGAATGATCCGGTAGCTAATGTTCGTTTTACTTTAGCGAAGACATTAGGTGTATCGTATCAGATTATACCTAATGGTGATATTACAAGAAGTGATATTATTAATGGTTTAAAGAAACTATTGAATGATAATGATCGTGATGTTCGTTTCTATGCTGCACAGGTAAGGGGTTTCATTGTTTCTTTAGTTTGATGGGTAATTCTCTGGTGTTTAGTCGCTGGCCTTGTACGAGGGTAATTAAACAATCAATCAGCTCTCTTCTCTCGACTGATTCCTTCTTGATGCTGCTTATTAAAAGAAAGAAGAAGGAGAAAGAGAAGGTCCTATGTTATGTTATGTGATGTGAAAGAAGTCACTACTACTCCCTTATAATTCTCTCTCTGTGTTGATCTTCCCCCTTCCTCTTTCTTCTCCTCATTTGCTTGTTCTTCTTTCAACATCTTCCCTTTTTAGTTTTCAGCTTAATATAATACCAGAATAACAATAATATTGTTTTATTTTGTGGGATGACCCATACAGACCAAAAGATGGTGTGAGGGCAAGGTATCATTTGAGTTAAAGGTTACTCTTAGGATAATAGTTCACTGAAACCTTAGAACATTTGCCGTGTAGGCTTTATTGCTTTCCCTATTATGTGAGGAGAGAAGAAGGCTAAAGACATCGGGAAGTTCTCTTTCCTCAATTGCACATCATAACCCTTTAAGAAGGTTCTTTCATCGATATCTTGCCACAACTCCTTGAACTTGCACCCAGCACCGACTATCGTAATAAGCGGTTGCAACGCCTGTTGCCAGATGTATTCTGTCGTATCAGGTGATGCAGCGACATGCTCCAAGAAGTAGTAAGTACCTCCAGGCTTTAATGCCCGCTTAATTTGAGTGACGACCTGACCTACATCATCCACAGAACACAGAACATGCGCCGCGACCACGTAGTCAAAGCTTTCAGGCTCTACATCCACATTTTCTCCTTTCAACCACACTGTTTTAGTGGGGAATGTGATGTTCTTTTTAATCTTCTCTTGCGACAGAAGCTCTCGAAAGAAAATATTAGGTTCCACCCCGACCCACTCAGTAATGGCTGAGTTATTACCCCAACATCTGAAATTAGTTCCTGTGATTTAAAATTAAGTTAAGTGAAGAGACAAGAAGAATGTTATCGCTCTTACCTGGTCCTGGACCAATCTCGAGAACGCGACCACTAAGATGTTTAAAATGATCACAACGAACTTGATCAAGAGGTTGATCTTTTAACAATATTGATACAGCTAATTTAGAAAAAGCATAATTTTGTAATGGAGGTGAATTCGCCCATACAGCTAAAAGCAAAACTAAAATAGCAGAAAGAGCCTGAAAGCCTTTCGCTACCCATTTATACACCCTTGATAAATGAAGCGCCCCAAAGATTGCCCCCAATATGTAATGAATAATTTGAATCGACACAAGAAGTGCTACGACAGCAATCCAAAAGAAAGATGAGTAACAACAAACACAATTCCCACTCATATCTCTTTCCAATTCAATGTTGCGAAAAGGGTGATTCGTGCACTTCAATCGTGCACTTTATGCACCTTCTATGGAATCTTTTTTGATTCTTCGATTGGTTTCCCATTAGATCTAATATTCGAACTCAATTAAAATGTCTGAGTTTACTACTCCTATTACTGTTGGATATTGGAATATCAGAGGATTAGCAGCTGCTATTCGTATGATGGTGATGTATCGTGGTGTTCCATTAAAGGCGGATAATTATGATTGCGTTGAAAATGCAACTAAAGATGGTTTCGATCGATCAGATTGGTTTAACAAGAAGCCTGAATTCAAGGCCAAGCATCCTTTAATGAACCTGCCTTATGTGATGGATGGAGATATGGTTGTTGTGCAGACTAATGCTTGCTTTACCTATCTTGGTAGAAGGCTCAATCTGCTTGGCAAGAATGATCTTGAACTTTGCCAATGCGAGCAGCTCCTTTGTGAGATTATGGATATCAGAAATCAACTGATTGATTATGTCTACCCTGAACCTCGAAAAAGTGCGGCGGATTGGTTTAAAGCAGCCTGTGCTCCTGGTCGAGGATTAGACAAGCTCAACCAGTGGTTAGAAAAGAAATATGAGGGCGCATCCCCGGAAACAATCTTTTTCGTTGGTGATGAAGCAAGTGCTCCAGACTTTCACATTTGGGAGATCTTAGACCAGCTTTGTGCTATGGCGAAGTTTTATAACACAGACAGTCCTTTAACCTCCTTCAACAAACTTTCTGCCTTTCACCGTTTGTTTAGGGAATTACCTGGAAATAAAAGATATTTTGAAAGCAAGTTATCTCTATTACCTTGTAATAATACTTCTGCGAAATGTTTTGGTGCAACACCTGAAGGAGGTTCGTATGTTTTCGGTCAGGCAACTCCTTGGTTCAATAGTTCCGGACTATATTAGAACGTCACTACGACTTTTGTTGTTGTGTTTTCTCTTTCTTTTTTCTATTGTCAATTCTCTAGATTAGATTTTGATAGACCACAAGTATGAATGAGAAACAGCTTTATGTAAAGTTTGCAAAGTGGATCGACGTGATAATACGGTCGATATTTTACCTTCATTTGGGTATGTAGGAATATCTGGGTATTTGGGGAAGGCAACGTACAAAGATAGCGAAGAAGCGAGGAACAACAACAACTATACATTACATTAGCAAACCATCATCAAATCACAAAGCAAGATGCAATCCATACTCGCTATCATTCTTGCACTCTTCCTCCTTTCTGTTTGTGTGCAAGGTTTTCATTGGAGACCACTCGTCATGCAACGAAGGAAGGTTGTCTCACTTCAAGCAGCACAGAAGTATCAGGTAACAATTGAACATGAGGGAAAGGATCATGTTTTTCAAGTATCCAGTAATTATAACATCTTAGATGCTGCATTAGATAATGGGTTAGAGTTGTCTCATGACTGTAAGCTAGGTGTTTGTCTCACATGTCCAGCGAAGGTAATCTCTGGGAAGGTTGATCAATCCGAAGGAACTTTAGACGAATCAGTAGTTCAACAAGGATATGCATTAATGTGTATAGCAAAGCCTCAATCTGATGTAAAAATAAAAACGATCTCAGAGGAGGAGCTAGTGAGTGCACAGTTCAAGCGAGACGAACAATAATAATCAAACCCATCTCTATCCCAACCTCATAGAAACCCTACACATCACAAACATCAATAAAATAAATTGGATCAACTGACTAAAGAAATGCTTTCTTCCAAGCGATCATTGCGGTCATTTGCGTTTGAGTTGGTTTGGTGTTATTTTATTATAGTATTGTGAGAGTAGAACTAGCAATCTGTCGTCATAACTGTAAATACAAAGAAAAAAATTAACATATTTATCAAATGCCTTTATTATTTTAATTCTTTTCAACAACAATCAAACTGAAAAAAAGAGAAAGAAAAGAATTTGAGCGATGAGATAGTGCAATGAGAGCAAATTCATCACATCCCTTCACACTTCAAGAAAAGATAAAAAGAATCATTTCAAAAAAAACTAAACTCAAAAACAACGAAAACAAACAGGTAGGGTGAAAAAGACAAGAAATGACAATGAGACGTATCTACTCAACCCTTCTCTGCTTCTCCTTGTTTACCATTTATTCTGAGCACCGTAATAGCCACTGACATTCGATATACTTTTAATATTTAAATCATTTAAAGTATTCGATAACTTTAAACATATCACTTTAATATGCTCATAATCCGTCTCACGTGATTTGACATCAACAAATTCCTTTAAATCAAATATATTCCTTTCAGCATGTTTTAATCGTTTCTCTGTTTCATCTAATTCTTTAATAATATCATTACTATTTAATTGTTTCTTTAATGATTCATGCTCTACTGTAATAGACTGGATCTGTTGTCTCATCGTATCACGTCTTTTAATATAGGATGTTTTTAACTCTGATAAATGTAATTTAATATCATTAAAATCTTTTCTTAAACGATCTAAATCCGATAATTCATCAATTTCATTCTTCATTTTAATAATATTCTCACGTAAATTATTTAATTCATTTAATAATTTTGGTTCAGATGATTTTAACATATCTAATTCTTTCTCTCGTTTTTTCTTCTCTGACATTAATGATTCCATTGTCTTTTGTGCAGTAATTAAATTTTTCTCTTTAAATTGTTTTGCATTTTCCATTTCATTCATCACATCAATCGATGGTATATTATTCGTATCTTCTAATCCTTTCCCAATATGTTCTAAGAGAGCAACAATCATATATTGGATTTGGCGTTGTTCTTGTAAGATATTATTACGATTATCATCAAAGGAATCAATAAAATTTGACATATCTTGATCACGTTTCACTAATAATTCATATTTCGCAATATCATCTTGATCAGCATCATTTGACGATAGGAAACTATTCGAGGTAGAATGATTTAATTCCTCTAATGTGTTCTTAGAGGATTGAAATTCATCTTTTAATTGTTTTAATTTATCATCTAAATTTGATGTTGATTGTTTATAATAGTTAACACGTGATACAAATTTATTATGTGATTCTTTTGGATCAGATAATGATGCAATATCTAATTCTTCTTGTAATGATTCAGAATCTTTCTTTAATGATTGATATTGTTTTTCTAATAATAAATATTCTTTCCGTAATGAATTATTCTTTTCATCTGATTCATATGCACGAATATTATGATTAATTTCATTTAAACGATTTTCTGAATAATGTAAACGATCTTGTAATTCTTTTTGTTTAAACATTAAATCATTATAACCACGTAATTTACCTGGTTCTAATTCATTTAAACGTTTTTGGATATTACGATGAATATTTTCAATTTGCTCTTCAACTTGTAATGTATCAGTTTCACGTTGTTTACGTTGCATAAAGATACGATCTAAATCTTGACTTGTTTGACGGTTTTTCTCTGCCATATGAAGTGCCATTTGTTGAACATCTTCTGGATCTGTTGCTGATCGAGTCTATATTTTAAGGGAGAGAAAAATAAAAATAAGGGGGAAAAAGATCGGTTTCATGTTACCTTATCGAGAGCGAGGTTATAGTCAGCTAATTGTCCTTCTAAGGCTTCTTTACTTTTTAGTAAAGTTTCATAACGACGTTCAAGTTGTGAATATTGAGAATTATCTTTACTTTGTTGATCAACCTCTGTACGTAATTTAATTGTTTCTTCATTGATATCTTTAATTTTAGCACGGAGTAATCCGATGTAGTAGGCAGCATCTTGGACGATTCTTCCTGTCGCCCCTTGCGTTCTCATGCCCATCATACCATGACCAGTGACAGGACGGTCAGAAACATTTACACTAGCATTTAAAGCAATACCAGTCGCGGCTTGTGTTCCTGGGCCGGAAGGTGCGATACCAGTTCTTAAACGTGCAGTACCGGGTGCTTTGCGACCACTTCCAGGACGCAATCCAGTCCCTGGAGGTGGACCAGCAGAGCTTGTTAAATTATTACGAGAAGCAGATCCTGGTCTCATCTCAAAGAGTTTCCTTTACTGTTAATTAGAAGAAATTTGTCGAAATTAATTTGAAAAAGTCAAAAATCAATGAAACGATTGTATTAGCCGATTTATTCAAAACTCGAGTTTCCAAAAACTCGTACAAGGAAAAGTAACGGACAATGCAAGGATTTTTTATTCAAGTCATCTTTGCACACACGACGTGGACATAGTACTTCTTCGTTTATGCCTACAACTTAGAGCCTTTCCTCTTTCTTCTTTCTTCCTCTTGCAACAAATGAGGTCTTTTCGAAGAGTTACTGTAGTATTCCTTCTACTAAGCTTATTGTTTGCTGGTTTCTCTGCTGTAACAACGCAAGAAGTATTGAGAAAGAGAACTCTACCACCGACTGCAAGTCAAAAGAGTTTAGAATGGTTGGAAAATGACAAGCAAACAGAGAGATCGTCTAGAATTAAACTTGTCTATGAGAAAGCGAAACGTGCAGCTTTTGCTGGTGGTGTGTACGGTGCAATAGCTGGTGGATTTCAAGTACTTTCACTGATGTGGTTAAGAACTGTCATCAACTACCAATACCGATATGGGTGCTCCATGCAAGAAGCTTTTCAAGCTTTGTTCAAACAAGGTGGAGTTCAAAGATTCTATAAAGGAGTGACGTATGCCATTATTCAAAATCCGTTGTCGAAATTCGGATCTGTCGCGGCGAATGAAGCTTCACGAGTATTGATCGATCAAACGATTCCTCTCTCACCGGTTTATACTTCAGCTCTTGGTACCCTTTTATCTGTGATTTGGAGAGTGCTCATTGTCCCTCTGGAAACGTGTAAGACTGTTCTACAGGTTGATGGAAGTAAAGGATTCGAGAAACTCTTGACTAAAATTAAGCAAGGCAACCTATTTGTTCTTTACCAAGGCACTTCAGCTACTATTGCTTCAACCTTTTTGAGTCATTATCCGTGGTTTCTAGTCTATCATTGGTTGGATCGTTTAGTTCCAACAGATAATCATCTGCGAACATACACTGTCTTACGACATGGATCAATCGGATTCGTTGCCACTGCTTTCTCTGACACTGTTTCTAACTTCCTCCGTATTGTAAAGACGATGAAACAAACGTTGGCAGCGACTGAGCACATCACTGTTTCATATGAAGAAATAATAGTTCAACTGTACAAAACAGGTGGATTGAGCTCACTTGTCACAAGAGGATTAGGGACTCGCATCATTGCAAATGGTCTGCAAAACTTTATATTCACAGTAGTGTGGAAGCTTCTCCCTTTGTATATAGACTCAAGAAATAAGAAGAAGGAGAGCGAAAGTATATCGATAGAGCAAGAATCTGTAGATAATGCCGAGGAGAGTTAGATACTGTGTGAAATTGAAGTAGACCTGTAAATATTTTTTGTTATTCTAATGTTGATATAATTTCATAACAAATCTCTTGCTTAGTAGATTTTATGTTTAGATAGTTAATAAATGGTTCAGAGAATAGCTTTAGTTTCCAACAATTCAAAACACAAACAAATCTACATTAGTACATGGGAAATTTATCTTGTTCTCTAGTTACTCTAGCTATTAAAGGGAAAACTTGAAAGATCAAAAATGATATTATCGGTAGGAAATATTATCGATCATCCATTACGATCGAAGAGGAAATTAAATTCAATTGAGATCATAGAAAACAGTTTCAGAGGTAATACAACTTCCTGTGATAGCGGAGACTAATAAGACAAGTCCCTCAGAAAACACTTAGAAGTCTCGAAGAAGTATCTCCTTTCGCCTCGCAAAAAATCCCTTCAACAGAGCCTTCTGCTCAGATCTGAGTTGTGCTGCAATAGTTTCAGTTGTAGCTTTCTTCCATTGTTCTCGCGTGTATCCATACCATTCATAAGGAGAAACAAACTCGGAAAATAATGTTTCCTTCGGATAATGCGTCACACTCTTCCATCTCTCTATCTGGGTCACTGTATGGATCAAGTTATAGATATTCTTCACCAAGAAGACTGAGCTCACTGCATTGTATTTGATCCATAAAACCACACGCAACACAATCGCACCTGAATCAATGAGCACTCGGAAGGTTCTGAGGTAAGCATTCCATCTGACTAGATCGAGAGGAGTGTCATCATGGCCACCAGATAAAGTCACTTGCAAGGCAAAACACTGACAACCATTAATAATCTCTAATAAACAAAATAATACGATCGCTCCATTCACACTGGCTGGAAGATCATTTGCTGCAAGTTCCATTAAAGTGGCACAACTTAAAACGTCCAAAGCACCTTCAGTCATTGTGGCAGTTGCAATCAATTTGATGGTTGGATCATGTATTCCGTGATAACTAAGGAAAAGTGATCTCAAAAGAATCTGTACACTTCATGAGGGAAGCAAACTTACTTGTTGGGTACTGCAGTGAACTCTTTGCGGAATAGCATATAGCCCGTCGACCAATAAAGATTGTAGAAAGCTATTGGAATTACTGCGAGAGAAACACACAACAAAGCTTCACTGTAATCATCTCCTGTCTCTGAGAGATCGCAATAGTGATAATAAATGCCTGGAATCCTTGCGAATAATAAACTGCAGATCATTGCACTTCCTAAAACTATTGCTAAAGTTGAAGGAAAAGCTAAGAATTTTTCTCTTGGAAAAATAAGCCAGCTGGTATCATTTCTTTCCTGTCAAAGAAGCATCGGGATAAACGCACGGGCAATAGAATCCAAAATTCTTACCGATTTTATATGAATGTTTTGACAATAGACAAAGAAAATCACAAGTAAAATTAAATCAAACACTAAATTAACAATCCATTTAGTCGATGCAGAAGTTGTATCGACAAGGATTGCCGTCAGAGAGACACTAATAATAAGATAAAAGATCGTAAACAACCATCTCAAAATTCTTAATTGAGTCGCTCTCTTTGGTAGATGAATAGTAAAATACTTTAAATCGAATATTCTTGTATTCCTATATTACATCAGAGAAAGAATAAATCAACATTAGTCATTATAAATCAAAATAGAAAAAGAATTGAATTTTACCATTTTCGACTTGATGTGGAAGAATACTTTGCATAAGCCATACCAAAAGAAATTAAGAAAAAGAAATTTTTCAACATCATTTCTTGTTGTAAACTATCTAACTGATCATTCGACCAAAGAAAAATACGGAGGATCGCCGCATAGAAATCAGCTCCAGCCATTATCATGATGACAATCGATCTAACCGCGAGAAAAAGTTGTAACAAATGATCTGATAAACATAGCTATGATACCTTAGTCTGACTGCTTGTAAAGTGCGATCAACAGTCAGCTGTTTGGCAAGTTGTAGAGGGTAGGTAACGAATAAAGGATAGATCGGAGAAGTTGGTTTAAGATGAGCAATGAACATCAGTCCAATCCTCGCTCCAACACTTAAATACCAGATCACCATTAAAGCCCTCGCAGCATTGGCAGTCGTGTCAGCGAGGGTGGAATCATCCAGTAACTCGAATATAGTAGAACCATCAATGGCATCCCAACATACTGAAACCACTTCCAACTAATTGAGAAATTCATGAAAACATTCAAAACAATGGAAAATACTTACTTCTAAGATGGTTCGCATTGGATCAATGCGGTTCGCTGGTCGAATGATACGATGCA
>VFQN01001038.1_pt1 | contig 48831 bp, 79 predicted proteins | sample 3512371 | NCBI WGS metagenome assembly VFQN01 (sample SAMN10412370, study PRJNA504923) | tailings metagenome | isolation source: Replicate 2 from Balatoc abandoned mine | place: Philippines: Itogon, Benguet | collected 2017-08-28
CGCCCTAGAAAACGCCCTAGAACGACTTTTGGGGTCTTCTAGGTTCTAGGCTAGAAAGATTTTACCTAGAATTCTCGTTCTCGGGCCCGTGCCAACCCTACTGGCGGGCATAAACATTTCGTACTACGCCACTCTTGGCCTTCGTGGCATGGGACAGCTGTGGCAGGGTGGCAGGCATGCATCAGTGTGCTGCTCCTTCTTTGCCGCGGTGGCACCTTGGCCATACTGCTTTTTTTGGGATGCACAGCAGCCCAGCACCGGTACTGGTTGCCAGTACCGATATTGCATCCTGCGGAGCTATGGTGTCACGCTGTGTGTTATGTGCTGTACGGCTTGTCTGTGGCAATGTGATTGACAGTGCCTTAGTCGCTGTGGCGTGTGGGACTGTGACGGGCGGCCCACCCTGGTACTGCTCTCTTGCTGATACCGAAGCGGTTGGGCCGTTCCTGGTCAAGTTGTCGTGTGACCCAGTATCCAGCACAGGCATGACCATGCAGACATAATAGCTTCCTGGTTAAAAGACGAAGCAGATAGCTGCATAGCTCCTCCTCAACCGTCCTTGTCACATGGAAACAGAGTAACAGACTGACATCGGGGGTGGACGGCAAGAGCGATATGCTACAGACTGTCCACTAGGGACAGCATGTGATGTGGATGTCGTATATTGCAATGTTGTCTGGTGCAGCACGTTGGGCTCCCGCGATGCAACGATGAGTTGATGCCGCGCTCAAGGGTCACACGGCCAAGCGGTAGTTTACGCAGCATACTATGTAAGTAATGAGCACATTACTCCAAGCAACGTCAGTCTCAGCCGCTCAGCCTATTCTAGCCCAGCAGCTAGCGGCTCCCCAGGGCGGACTGGGGGCACTTCACCGCCGTATGCCCTCGTGGCAAGCCTTGCCTGCGTCATTCAGCACCCCCTAGACGCATGAGAATTACGTCAATTGATTACCACCACTGTGCGTTGAGCACCATCAATGTGCAATGCAGGCGGTGCCACCGGGAGGGCAGCACGTCACGGCGCCGGAGTGTTGCCACCCTCCTGCTTGCCCAGCTGTTGATCCTGGCGTCAGTCGTGCAACTGCCGGCACCTGCACATGGCCACCATTGGAACGAAAGCAGGGGGCACGCCACTAAAAGGCCATATGGGTCTCTACCTGCGTGGCTCGGTGCACCGCACGGTGGCGGTGCACGTGGCTTAGCGGCAACGGGGCACGAGCATCAGGGAACACAGCAGGCCTCAGAGCAGCTGTGGGCATGGGCACCAGCGAGCCGACATCCGGAGCACGGCGACCACACAGGCGGAACACGGTCACTTCAGTGGACAGCCATGCAGGTCCCCAGCTTGAGGGGCAGCAAAGGGGCCAAGGTGGCAGCCTTCTTCCGGCGCGGGGGTGGCACCGGCAGTAAGGGGAGGAGCAGCAGGGCTGGCGGGTCGGGGGTTCCGTTCACGCAGGGCGGCGTTGGCGGCAGCGGTGGCACGGGCGGCACGTCGGGCAGTTTGAAGGGCGCGGACCAGCAGGATAGCAACAGCTCTTGGATAGATGCCCTGGCGCTCGCCGGGTCAGGGGCAGGGACAGCGGCGGCAGCTGCTCCCCTGGTGGCAGATGGCAAGGCGGCTGAGGCGGCTGCAGCTGCGGCAGCGCCGCTGACGGCGACGGGGCCGGATACTACCCAGCATGCGGCAGGGGCAGCGCCGGCGGCAGCAGCAGCGGCGGCTCTCCTGGCGGCAACGGCCTCTACTGGCCCAGGTGCTACACCAGATCCTTCTCGCTCTGGCACATTTGCGGGTGTGGGCTCCGCTGCAGCTGAAGGGGGAGCACTGGGGAGCACGTCGAAAGCAACAGCTGCGGCGACACGTGTGCCACCTGCAGCCGCAACGCAAGTGACACGCGCCGCAGTAGGCGTGACGGCGGTGAGCTCTGTGGAAGGCCCTGCCGCAGGGACCCCGGCACCGCGCCCCAGCGCAGTGGTGACGGTCACTGGTAGCCCTGCAGCCGCCACAGTCGCCACATTAGCTACCGGAACAGCTCCTGCACTCCCCGCCGCTGCCGAGCTGACGCGTGCATCTACAGCACCAGGCTCCGGAATGGCTACTGTTGCTACTGCGGCTGGTGTGGCTGCGGCTGGCGCTGTGCGCCTACAGCTGCCGAACCCCTCTGCTGCACCGCGTGAGGGGCTGGTGGCCAGGGGAGTCTCTCTTGGTCCGGTGGGGCCGTGGGCCGCGGCCGGCGTGCAAGCGCAGGCGCCTGCCGCGGCGCACTTGGGGAGGCCAGGGATAGCAGCAGGAGGTCCAGCGGTGAGGGGCCTTGGTACAGGAGGGTCAGGAGGGGCAGCAGCAGGTGGGGCGCTGGCAGCAGCTGCAGCGGCAGTGGCAGCGGCACGCGTGGCAGCTCCCTTGACCGCAGCTGCGGGGGCGGCGGCAGGCAATGGGGTTGGTGCGGGCTCCACGCTGGGACCCAGCCGGAGCCCGGGCTCTGCGGCGGCGTCGCTGTCTCCTCCGCGCAGGACGTATCTGCCCCCGGGCTGGTTGCCTCCGCGCCAGCAGTTCCTGTACCCGCTCATGCCGTACGGTAAGACAAGCGGGGGGTAGGCCAGACACATGCGTGCGCCTTCGGTAGAGCAGGAGAGCTCGAGAGGGGCCAGTAGACGGACCGCGCGGAAAGCTTGACGCAATACTGGATAACTCTTTGAGCGGATTGCAAGCTCAATCGGCAGTGTAGAACGCCTTCAGCAGCTTGCAAGCAGTGTCTCTTGTTTGCGTCCCCAGGCCCCAACAACCAGATGGTTAGCCTCAAGGAGGTGCTGGCGCTGGGCAAGCTCATAAACCGGACGGTCATCGTGCCAGACATCCGGACGCACTACCTGGAAGCGAACGGCAGCATACCCAAGACGCTGCCATTTGCAGACGTGAGGATTCTCAGACCTTGTTGCGCGGCGCAGGGCGGGACGGCTGTGCGTACTGGACTGGCCCAAGCACTGTAGCCCGCTCTGTTTGGGCTGACCAGCACCGTGCTGCAAGGTGCATGCGCGGGCCATGGCGATGACAATGAGCGCAGAGACCATTCCTGCATAATTTTCCACATTTCCCTTACGCGGATACCCTTCTTGTTTGCGTGATCCGTCCGTTGCACATGCACTCCTTGCCTGGCCACTTGCATTCCACAGCCCCTGCCCCCCTTGCAACTGCGGTGCACCGAGGGCGCAGTGCTTCTTGCTGCTGTGCTCGTCATCTGGGCCCTTTACCCGCCCGCGCCCCTGCCCTCATGTTGGTTCCAGGTGTTTGACCTGGACCACCTGGCAAGGCACTACAGCGTGGTCACACTGGCGCAGACGCGGCAGGCGGGGTGGAGCAGCAAGGTCGGGGCCATGGTGACCTTTAAGAAGAAGGACTATCGCGAGGTGTGTAGGTGTATTAAGCAGCCGCTTTCCTGCATGCTGCTTTCCTTGCTGCAAGTGAACCTATATGCGGTAGCATGTCCTCTGGCGGCGCCAGGCAGGAACATATGTGCGACAGCCGAGGCCCGCATGGTAGGTGCCTGTCTGCTGCATGTCCACGGCAGGGCGGAAACTGCTAATCGGGACGCTGTACACAGCCGTTTGCTTACCGTACATGTTTGCGCATGCAGATGAAGAGAGTCATGAAAAACATGGGCATCGGTTACGCCGAGGCCAAGAAGTACGATGTGGGTCGGTACGGCAGTTGCGGCTCCAAGCTGAGTAAGATCAAGAGCAAGACCAGGGGCAACAGGGTGACGCTCGTCGTGGCCTACCAGACAATTGTGGCCAATGCAGGTGGGCATGTGTATTAGCGCGGTTGTGGGTTACGTTGGCAGCGTATGTTCAGCACCATAGCGCGTCCCGAGGTGGACCAACATGATCCGTGCAATGGTTGAGACTGCAGTAGGAAGAGAACATGTGGAGGGTGGGGGTGTGGCGTTACCCTGTGGCTCGTTGCCGCTGCACACCTGCCGTTTGACGCGTGGACCGTGTGCCGTGCAGGCCACGGCCTGGACCTCGCCATAACGGGCAACATGTGCCACGACGAGTACCTCAAGGTCAGGGGGTACGCGTAAAACGCGAGAAACCTTGTGAGGCAGGCGGTGTGGCCAATGACACGTGTGCGTCCTGCAACCGGTTGGGGCGCGCTCGTACTTGTTGCCCTATTTTTCAATGTCGGCAAATCCTAATGCAGCAGGGGGCGGTCCCACTGTGTCCCACATGCAGTTGGTGGGGAGCTATCGCCGGTTGGTGGGCAGCGCAGTCCAAGTGTAGCTGACGCTGAGGGAAACCAGTGCAATCACGCCAGCAACCTGCACAGCGTCCTCGCTGCTCGTCTACGTCACAAGAGTCGGGATCCTGGAGTGTGTCGCCCTGCAAGGGAGGCAGCCTCCTCTCAGCTGTCTACTGCTGTGACCTATTTAGCTTCCTGACGCAAGCACGCTTCGGTTCGCAGGTCTGTCAGCACGTGGTCAAGAGCGCAAAGATTGTCCGCCTCGCCGCTGACTTCATCGCCCGGCGGCTAAACGGCACCAAGTACGTTGCCGTACAGATACGGCCGTACCCGGATGACTGTGAGGAAGGGCTGCCGGACCGGCCTCGAAGTGGAGTGTTGACGGTTTCGGGTTGCGGGTTGCGTTGTGCGCTTGGGAGGGCCGCATGCTGTGCCCACATGCCGCAAGTGTTGCCAGCTCTTTGCACAGACCTTCCCTTGACAACGACTCGATCTCTCAGTTTCCAACTGGCCGAATTTGAAGGGCTTTGGCACTGCTTGTTGGTTACGGTGTCTGTCCATTGCAGTATAGGAGCCATGCGGGTAAGCTTGGAGGTTGGCCAGTGTGTGCATTTCACCTCCGGACGAGTCACCAGAGCCCAGGAACAATCAAAACATCCCGCTCTTGCCATCCTGTTCTGGCCTGTCCTGGCCTAGGCGTCGACGAAATGCTGAAACCGGGCTTCTCCATCAAGAAGGCCGGGAAGCTGTGCAAGAACGGCGGCATCCTGACTGTATTCGTCAACCAGACCAAGGCGGCTCTGGCCGCAGCTGGGACGCACACGCTGGTGCTGTTTGCGCCGCCAAGCATACGGCACAAGCTGGCCACGATGTACGAAGCTGCGGGTGTACGGCCTGTGATGTACGACGCCAGGGACCTACGGAGGGAGTTCAACCACGTGTGAGTTGCGGCCGGGTGCGGGGCTGCTGCCACGGCTGGACAATGACATGGCAAAATACCAAGGTTGAGCAGTGGGCTGAGGGTAGACGTGGCTACGAACTGACCTCTTTAATTGATTACCGACCCGCAGCCTCCAACACCCCATGCACACAGCCACTGTTGGCGCGCAGTGAGGGGCATGGTGCCATCGGTCCTTGTTGAGCCCTTACCGCATAGCCTTTGGCCAACCGCTCCAAACCCGGCTTCCTTGTGCCCTGCCGCAGCTCCAACACGCTGCTTGGCTTCGTGGAGGAGGAGATCGGGCTGCGTGCGGAGGTGTTTGTGGGCACACACGACAGCAGCATAACAGGCATGATCATACAGGTGGGTGGCCTTGGCATGGCGCGCAGTGTGCCCAGCGGTGTGTGGTGGCAACTCCACCAGAGGCCACCGTGACGTGTTACCTCCCGCTTGCCCGCCCACACGCAAATCCATTACAGAACCATGTCTTCGTCCCTTCCGGATACTTGCAACTATTGCGGCAGTGGGTTTGGCCGCATAACTTGGCTGCACGGCATTGTGGTGCACGTGCGCAGGAGCGTTACGCGCACGGGCGGCCGAAGGCGTCGTCGTACACGTGGCGTTACTGAGGATGTACAGCGGTACAGGCGAACGGGAGGGCGTGCGCGGTACAAGATGTGCTAACAACGAATGGCGTGCAGGGTACTGGCAGTGGGCAGCTAGGGTGAGCTGAGAGTACAGAGAGCGGTATGGTGGGCAGTGTAGAGCGTGTGCGTCCCTTGCAACAGTGGGGTGCAGTGGGTGAGGAGGGTCAAAGCGTGCAGCAAGAGGGTATGAGGCTTGGGTCTAGGAGGGCGACCGCTTGTGCGGGTAATGGGCTACTGTTGCACTTGCAAAGCATGCATTGTAGGTGCCTGCAGGTGCTTGTACGGTAGTGGGCGATGCTTTCCTCCGCCTGGAGTCGAGCGCTATGTGCCTGTGCTTACCGTTACTTGGTTAGTAGGAAATACACATGATGGTTGCAGGGCGCGGTGTTCACGTTGGGCTGGTGAGATGAGCGGCATTATTTGTGCAGCGGGTGAGGCATGCGTATTAGTTTGATGCACAATAGGGATAGCTTGAGGTCAGAGTTCCCCTGTTGGTGGTAGGCCGGCGTCCCTGGCTGCTTGCGGGGCATAGGGGCACTGACTGGTCGTGCAGGTTGTACGCATGATAGCACGCGTGTGAGAGCGAGGCTGAGAGGGAACCAGCATGCAAAGCGTACGGCGTATTACCTTCGGGCATCACCGCTTGGTTTGCTGGTGTAGCGGTGTATGGTGGCTTATAGTTGAGTTGTACTGCTTGGGTTTTGGGGTATGGGGGGCATAGGGCCAGTCGGGCGTGCGCAGGGGATCTAGGCATGGACTGAGGTTTCTGTTTGTGGCCGTCAAGAAGAGATGAGGCTATCATATCAGTGGGGCTGGCAGTTCACTCAGAACCTGGCACAGCGCAGTACGGACATGTTTTCGTGGCCAGCGCACGCCGGCATTTGTCCTAGCTCCTAGGCATGCTGGTGTGCAATGCGAATGGCGATGCAGGGTGGTGTGGGGTCAGTGGGGAGAGGGCCCTCCGCCGCCGTTGCCGCCCCTGCATTCAGCGCATCAATTTGATGCCGTGATCGCTACCCTACATCAACCTTTGTTTAAAATGGGGAGCAGGGCCACGGGGACGGCACCTGGTGAGATGCGGGCTGCCGAGGAGCAGCCGCACGGAGCTGTCGCTGTACCGGTAGAGCATGTTGGGGAATGTGGGGGATGAGACACTTGGTTTGCCGTGCACCTTCGTGTACCCCTTGCTGCTCCTTGCGCCTTCGCTGGCTTGGACCGACCATTTTCTGACACGAGGATGTAATGCTTCGTTTCCTGCTTTGCTCTTGCCAGATGCCCAGGGCGACAAGGCTCCCGGATTATGCTGCTGTCACAGGTTGTAGCGTTGTACTGGGGTAGACCAGGGTGATCTGGGATTCGTCTGCCGACTGTTGTCACGTTGCCAGCTTGCCACTTAGGGGAGCTCCCCTACCGTACTTGCTTACCATCCTGCTCCTTGCCCAGGGGGAGCTCTCCCCTGCCCTCCGTCATCAGCCTCCTTCTGATCAGCCTGGCCAGCCGCTGCTAATTGCGTCTACTAGAAAAGCGTACCGCAGCCTGGCTTATGGCGCACAAGGTTGTGTTACCACCGGAAGAAAGCTCTTGCCTTCGAGCCAGACTGATGGGCCAGTGAGTTTTGCCGTACGGTGTCTCCTATGGCGGGCACCCGGGCGGATGACTGAGGACAATAAAATTGCATTGCTATCAAAATCTAGAATGTGTCAGTCCAACCCACATGGCAAGACAATAGTCCAGTAGGCTACGAACAGAGTAACAGGCCGCGCATGCCCGAGCCGCGAGCGCCTACGAGTCAGGAAGCGCTACAGTCATATTGGAGATATACTTGTGTCTGTCCAAGATCAATTCAATGAACATACCGTGCGTTTCAGCGACCGTCTGGCCCAGCGTTCGGCATTTGCCATGCCGGCCAGTTACTTGACAGGTTGTGAAGCGCATGTGGTGATTAGCTTTGACAGCTGTTCATGCGGCTACGGTCTTATGCAACTGCGCGCCAACAACAGCTCTTCACAGGTCGGACGGAGCGACAGTTGGCCTTGCACGCGTGCGTGGCTGGTCGCAGGCGGCCAGGTGTCAGACACACAGCGAGGCGCTTCGCTCAGCAGTACATACATTTGCGCCTTGCCGGCCACCAGTATGCGTGGGGATTAAGGCGTTGCAGAAGGTTTGGACGTTGGCAGAGGCGGTCTGCCAGCTGACTGTCCAGGGCGGCCATGCCCTCACCGGTAGGGACCAGCCGGCATCCTACGGGTCTGCTGCATGGCCGCCGTCAACTGCATGGATCCTACATAGCTGTGGCACTTCTCTTTCTGGCACACGGCCACCTACGGCTCGTGTGTGCAGCTGCCGCGTCGGGGGCATGGCACGTGGCAGATGCACGTGGCCTGCAAGCCACCGTGTCAGGGGCGGCGGCGGCGGCACAATCAGGTGCAGCCAGTACAGCAACTGCAGAATATAGCACATTAGGCATGAAGGAAGTCCTTGCAACGGGAACCCCATTAGCACCTGGCAGTACAGGAACAGCAGCTGGTACGGACAAGGCGGTACTCAAGGGGTCAGCCGCACCAGGCAACTCCGCGGCTAAGGCCACAGCAGACACTGACACCCCGTACAGCACCAGCTACACCGCTCCAGGCGACCTCCAGCGGCTGGTACGTTGCCTCAATGACCACCAGCGGACCCACACAAACGGCACCCGCTGGTCTGAGGCCCTGGGAGACGCCCCGCCGCGTCTGTGGATGGTGGGCGTGTGGAGCCCACCAACCTCACTGCGCCCAAGCAGGTCAAACTCCAGCAGCAATAGCAGCAGCAGCAATTGCACCACCGCAGAGACTCTGGCAGCAGGGGCAGCCGCGGCAGCCATGGAGGCAGCGCAGACTGGATCTTCCACCGGAGCAGCTGCAGCAGCCGCGGCGGCAGCGGCGTCCGGCGGCGTACCGCTGACGCTGACGACGCACCTCACGTGGGACCGGCGGTGGCACCTCAAGACCATGTGCCGCAGCTGGCCGGGGCCCATCACGGCGGTGCTGCACGTGGCAGCGCTGCCGCACCGCGCCGCGGGGAGGCTCACCGCCACGCAGAGGGCGGCGGGGGCGCTGCCGGACGCCAGCGAAGGTGGGCAGCAGCGTGCGTCTCTGGGCTCGCGACGTTGTGCGTGAAACGCAGCTGGGACGGGCGTGGAAACATACCGGTAGATGCCGCTGAGGCTGCAGCCCAGACGTGGAGGGGGTGCTGCCGGTCGCCGTTGACGGTTGGTGGGCAGCAGCGTGCCCTATCTTGAGCCAGCGCTGATGTGGGCCGCTCATATAAGCAGCTTACTATGTGGGGTAGGGTTGCAGGGCCCGAAGCTGTGGCGCTCGGTTGGACAGGGAGTCGTAGCTGTGAGCAGCCTGGGGGAGCACGGTAATATGCAATGCACCTGTTCTCGTAGCGTGAGCTGGGGATCCTGCAAGAGCTGGAGCCCCATAGCCAACGGCACGTCACGTCGTTGCTTAGCCGTTCCTGGCCGTTCCCTCGCCCCTGCACGTGTTCCACTCCCGGCTCCTGCTCTGCGTCGGCCCATCATGCAGCCTCCCTACAGGCGCTGCGTGCCAAGGTATCAGAGTTCCACACCACCGTGTCGAAGTTCGGTAAGCAACAGTAACTGCTGCGTGCATGCGCTCAGTTGATGTCGCACCTCGTTGCCTGCGTTACCAGGCGGGCGGTACCGCAGGCTGTGTTGCGGTAGAAGCATTTGCCTATGTTAGGTCAGAAACGTACCAACCAACCCGACTCATCCGTGCATGCACCTGTGACGACTGGGCAGCCCCAATAGCAATACCTTCGTACCCCATGCCTCAGGCTGCCGGCTGGACCTTGCGGTGGTGCTAGAGGTGCTGCTGGACGACCGCTCCATGCTGCTGTACCCCGTTAACACACTGCGCAACATCGCCCGCCTCATGGCCCGCACGCCGCTCATCGCCATCATCGACGTCGACTTCATGGTCAGCGCCTCGCTGTACGACGAGCTACATACGGCCGCCGGCGCCCTGCCGTACATTGACCTCGCGGCCGCCGCCTTGGCGGCGGCGCGGGACCCGCCCCCGGAGCTGGTCAGTACGGGTGCCTCAAGGACAGAGCGGTTGGGGCCCAAGGGCGGTGTGCTGCCGACCAGGAACAAGACACAGCTGGGGCAGAAGGAGGAGCAACGTCATATGCTGCAGCAGCATGGGCAGAGAGGAGTACGGATGGGACCTGGTGGAGGTGAGCAGCGCAGCCAGGTAGATGCCGTGGCGACGGGGAATAAAGCAGGCAAGGACCGTGTTGTGGCGCTACAGCTGCTCGGATATGGCGGTAGCAGCACGAACAGCAACGACCATCGAGGTGCAGCACAGCAGGGCGCCGGGCGCGCGGCGGCAGGGGCGTGGGTCGTGGGCGTGGGATCTCCCCTGTCCCGGCGCGTACTGCACGTGCTGCCCACGTTCCAGCTGGCGGGCCCACGTGACAAGCAGCGGCAACAGCAGCGACAACTGCAACAGCAACAACAAGTGGACCAGCAGTATCTCAGCTCACAGCAGGGCGGATCACAGCCGTTCCCAGGGGTACCACAGGGGCCCCAGGGCGGCGGTGGTGTACTCAGCGAGAAGGTTGCTACCCGGCAGCAGCTGCGGATGGCAGAGGCGGTAGCAAGGGGGGGCAAGAGGTACCTCCGCGACCTGTACGGCGAGGGACAGGTACGGACGTGTAAAGTGCATATGCGCACAGACGGGCCATGCACGTGGCGCTGTGGCACGAGGGGCTGCCGTTGCGCGGTTCAAGCCTGCACATGGACCGCACTACCCGTATGTCCGCGACGAGCACCCCGTTCGTCGGGGCGCCGATGCAGCCTTGCGTGCATCCAGGGTGCTGTCCACTTGTCCGCCACCTTTAGCCAAGTATGCGACCTGAGAACCAGTGGCGACTATGCATCCTGTGGTGCAGGTGGAGGCGTTCAACCCTGGGGGAAAGAGCCAAGCCAACACGCAGTATGGCTTTTGTAAGTTGCGTGCCAGTGGAGGCGTTGACGCATAGTGACGGCATCTGGTGACTGGCGCCGACAGGCAGGGCCTAGGGGCACACCGTGCAGTGCGTTGCGGCTGGCGACCTGAAAGTTTCCGACACATTGCTTCCCCTCGCCCTGGCGCAGGGTTCAACTCATCCATGCCGTACACCGTGGAGTGGGGCAGCAAGTACGAGGTAGGACAGTCGCACCATTATAGTCATAAGGATTTGAACTGCAAGATAGCCAGGGAGCTGGGATGGCGCGGGTCAGCCGGCACGCTGCTGGCAATCGCCTTGTTGGCGTGCTTACGGTCGCTCCCAGCTCCACCCCTGCTGCTGCCCGTTCACACTCATGCTGTAGCCTTTCATCATCGTTGACCGCTTGAGCGCCTCCTGGGCCGACGTGCGGTTCCGCGGGTACGGCAAGAACAAGATGGTACTGCTCCGTACCATGGCGTACGACGGGTACGAGTTCCGCGTGCACCCGCTGTCGTACCTGCTGCACCGGCCGCACGGTTACAGCGGCAGCAAGGGGGCGCACATGGCTGCCTCGGTGCTGGGCAAGGGGGAGAAGGACGCGTCGCGGGACATGTACTGGCACAACTACCGGCTGTATCAGCAGGTGGGTTAGGGTGGCATGGCAGCAACTTAGGGCAGCCCCGGTCACTTGATGTGATGCACCCGGTCGCTGTCAGTGTTTATGCTGGAAAATGAGTGCTCTTGTGCACCTCTGACTTGTGCAGAGCCCTGGGGATGGGGTCACCGTGCACGGTTGGTCTGCGTACCTCAGTCGGGACAGCAGCAGACCGCACGGCCTCAGGGGCCTCTGCAATGGACCTTGGACCTTGGGCTCAGCACGAGTTGGGTGGATGAGATGTCGACCGCCTTTCACGCCTGCCCCCCACGCCAGGTGTCTGTGGAGATGGCGGCAGGCAACTACACGCCGGCCCTGGACCAAGCCACGGTGGCCTGCCGCCGGCTGCTGCCTTGGTGGGCGGAGGCGCCGCCGCTGCCGCCGGCCCTGCACGGTCACCAGCGTGTTGCGCGTGAGCAACAGTAGCGCCAGCAGCAGCAGCCGTGGCGGCGACAATGGCAAAATAACAGAAGTGGGTAACCCAGTATCAAGCAAGCCAGAGCGGCAGTAGTGGCACTGTACACAGAGAGAATTGTCGTGACGGGGTGTGTACGGCGCATAGAGCATCAGCGGAGGGGAGGTGCAGCAGTGACACGGAGCACCTACGAACAAAGAGACAGGCTGAGTGAGGTATTGCAGCACTGTACAGCCCAGATGTGGTGTGTTCCCAACTCGCAAACACCATCCGTACTCCGACGAGCCCTTGGCGCAGTTGGCGCGGGTGGCGTAGTAGTCGCAGGTCTCTGGCGCCGTGGTGTCCTTGCACTCCAGCTGCAGGGCCCGCGGCGGCGGGGAGGGCGGCGAGGGCGGGCGCGGCGGTGGCGGCGGCCGGGCAGGCCTGCCGCGGCACTGCTCGCAGGAGAGCTGCATGCGCAGGTAGGGTAGGGGCAAAGCAGATGGGGGCGAAGTACTGGCAGTCAGCCCCAGGTGTCAGCTGGCGTATGTCAACCATACGCCAGTGCGGTATGCCTGATGTGGTCCTGGGAAGCGCAAGCACCGGGCATCTTTACGGTATGGGGCAGCGAGCACTCCTTCTACTTTCGAGGGCCCGAAACTCTGCATATTGACATCGCTCTCATTCATGCAATATCAAGGTAAACGCGCGTGCCGATGCTGGCGAAACGGAAGGCTAAAGCCATGGCAGGAGCGCACCGACCCATGGGTCATTCAGCCCCACAGCTTGGCCGTGCTCTTGTCCCGCAACCTGGGTAAGGCACATGCCGTACATACCGACTGCCAGCACACCTTCCGAACCCACCTTGCAGTTCTCAGCCATGTACTGCTGCAAGTTGGGGTCCGTACAGTAGCCGTACCCTTGCAACTCGCGGCACCTGGTGCTGCCCGCAAGATCGGTGCAGGAGCTCTCCGGAACCTGGCACGGCGCGACGCGGGTGTACGGCACTACGGCGGGCGTGGGCCGTATGTCGTCCTCCAGCCACCACGCCCATGTCGTACGGCACCTCAGGCAGTCGTCCGGGAACCGCCAGGGGTTGTTGCCGAAGGCCTGCAGCGCACACACAAGGGCACGTAACACAGCGCGTTACTTCTTTTCGTAGACTGGTGCACTTGGGTGCAGCACGCAGGTGGTAGCCCTGTGTGCAGCACACGAGCACAGCGCCAGCTGGACCTGTGCTGCAGAGTACAGCAACATGTCGCGAGTTCAACCATGTGACCTGCAGCAGCAGCCTATCTGATAAGACACATGCAGGCGTACTTGCCTACGTAATGGATCCACGAAGCGGATCCACAGATAAGACACTATGGCACCAAACGAAGCACCAAAAGACAGGACCATGCGTAGGACACACGCGCCGCGTCGTACGCATGGGCCCTTGGCACCCTTGGTTGCACATGCGGCCCGGGTGCACCGCACACCCTTGCCCCACACCCACTCACCATCTCGACCATCTCCGCCACGCCCCTGTCGCGCCGCCGCAGCCTGTCGTACCGCATCAGCTTGTCCATGGTGTGATCCCATTGCGTGGCAGTGAAGTACAGCTCCGTGGCAACAGCAAAGTACTCGAACTCATTCTGCATCATGTAGGTACCTGCAGGCAGCAGCGCAGCACAGCGCCACACCCCAAGCCGGTCGTTGCTTTGCCAGCTATGCACCCTACGGTGTGTTTTATGCATGCACCCAGGCGTTATAGCACGGCAAGATGAGCACCAGCTGCGGGTGGTCATCGCAAGAACGCAACGTGCAAGCTCTGTCATCAGCCAGGGGGCGGTGACCACGGTGTGTAGGCTGCCAAGGCGCCCTCCTGTAGGGACGCAAGCCGTACAATGTTGCAGTGAACAAACGCCTGTTGAGTCCGCACACCAGCGCCTGGCACTCACTTGTGTCGTACGCTCCCGATGCGTACGCTTGTTCAAAGCGCTGCTCCAGCTGCCGCAGCTGGCAGGGGCTGAAGCCCAGGATGTGTACCACGTGCCCGAACTCGTGCACCATGACACTCTGGCCGGCCACGAACCTGCGATGTAATATAAATATTTTAATAAGATTATATAATACATGTATTGTAATATAGCAGCCGAAGGGAAGCAGGTAACGTGCACCATGACGCTCTGACCGGCCACGAACCTGGGGGCGGTGCAGCAGGCAGCCGAAAGGAAGCGGGTAAGCAGGGCAGCAACAAAAGCACTCAGCGGTGGGGTACCTCTTGAGCGCGGCTGGTAGCAAGAGGGCCCTGCCCAACGGGCCTGTTGCAGTAACGCAACGGGCCGCGGCCGCCGCCAAACACATAACCATTTTTTTGAAGCTAGCCCGCGAACAGCGTGCACAGGATGTGTTCTTCCGCTGGCTGGATAGGGACGCAGGACCGGGCTAATATCGTCACTGATTGCAGGTGCTTTGGGATTGCAGGTGCTTTGGGATTGCTACCCAGTGCCTCACCCGCCCACGTCGTCCTCCGTCTCCAGGATGTCCTCCTCTCCCACCCCGCCCCAGGGGTTGCTCAGGACGGGCCCGATGCCGCGGACCGTGGCCCACAGCCGCCCATCAGCCGTAGTGTCCAGGTCCCTGCCAAGGACAGAGCGGCACGGTTAGTTGCGACGTCGTTCACCTTTTGGTGCTACTTAAGATGTGTGCTCGTTACGGGGCACGCAAGTAGCAGCAGGTGCACAGCATGGGCGTTGTGGGTTCGAAGGGATGCAGCGTCCCCTCCGACCGGACCAGGCGCGGAAACGTGCCCCCCCTGGTAGCCTCTCCACACATACGGTGCAGTACACGGAACACGGCTTGCAATCGTGCGCATGCGCCACGTGCTCAGGCTCTGAGACACGCCATCAGGAAGCATCATCGCCATCTGTATGTGGCATGCGAACATGCAGGGCGCCCGATGCAACCCATGGGACCTGCTGGCAGCAGGCCGGAGGGCCCCACACGCGCATCCCTGGACGCACCTGAACGGCGGCAGTTCTGTGAGGTTCTGGTGGGTGCCGATGATTGCAATCCTGGGCCGGAAGGCGCGCATGCGGTCGCGGATGGCTTGCGGTGTGCGTGCCAGCATGCGGGCGCAAATCGCGCCTGCGCGCTGCACAGCCTTGGGGCTGACGGAGTCGTACGCCTGGGGGTGATGAATAAGGCATGACGGTGAAGACAGGTGAGGAAAAGGCATGGCGGTGATGACAGGTAAAGAAAGGCACGACGCAATGTAGGCGAACCGCAGGGTCAGCTATGCACAGGCAGCCTCAGCGGCGGCATTTGTGGCGAGCTGCCCAAGCAACCTATTCCCAGCTTACCCAGATTTCGATCAAGCCGGCCGACGACACGCCACGCCGCCTGAAGCCCGGCTCCCCCGGCCAACTAGAGCTGTCCTCCGGCGGGGCCGCAATAGCCCTCGCGGATATGCCAGCTGTGCCTGTGCGCTCCGTGTCTGCGGCGTCTTGAGCATCCGTGCTGCTGGTTGTGAGGGATGTCCCCTGTTCCATGCCCTGCCGGTAGTAGTTCTCCAGAAGCTTTGTCACCTCAGGAGAGATCTGCTTTGGCGGTGCTATCAGGCTGCGGCGATGAAGAGCGTTGCCGGAGGACGTTGCTCGGAGGCGCTGGTCCGCTGCGGGTGTGCAGGCGGGAGCATGTTCGTGAGGTGTGACCAGTCGCCGGGGCTGACCAGCGTCAGGTAGGAACTGCTCAACCCCGATGTTTGTGTGGTGTAGTTTTATTTTGTAGCGGCTTACCGCGCGCGGCTGCATGTTGGAAAAGCGTGACCTGCAGCACAAGGCAGAGCACGCCGCAAACGGGCGCTCCGCGCATCCTCCCTTAATCAGTGTATGTTCAGTATATATCGCTTAGGGCACCAACAAGCATATACGTTGTGTCGGCGGCGTGGGGTGGTTCCGGCTAGTGATAGTCCGTTGGCGCGTTCTGTTCTGCAGTGTCGAAGGAAACACCCGGTGCCACAAGCACCGACACTTAATTTGCAGATACCATATGCCAACAAGCGAGCGCCAGATGCAGCATTTCCTTTGGGCCCAGGATCTGGCAATGGCCCAACCGGTCCCAACCGCAGCAGGGTGTCAGGCAGGCACTTGACCGCTCTGAATGCGGCTCTTTTACAGCGCGTTGCGCCTTAAGGTGAAGTCCCAGAACTTGAGCTGTTGCGAGCTGTGCGGCATTGGTGTGTGCGGCAGCTGCATGACAGACGCGGTGGAACACGAGTGCACCCAGCCTGACCTGTCGCGCCGTGGGATGACCCAGGCCTCGACCATCACACTACTCACTGGCTCTCAACCCATTCAGGCGCCAAAGCCGCCCCCTCGCCTCCAGCAGTCGTCTAGCAGTGCGCAGCTTGCTGCATATGAAGCAAGGAAAGACGCTGTCCTTACCCCGCCATGCACAATAAGAGTGCCAACAGTCGTCGACACCAGGCGCGTGGCCTCTCCACACCGAAACAGCGCTGGCGGCAACGCGCAGCCCACACAACATAAGGTGTACCGGTGTACGCACGCTGCATACAGGGCATGCCGACACCCAAGTCCCCTCAGGTCCCATAACCCACCATTGAAAAAGGCAGCGCCCATGTAACAACGCTGACATCTCCCCGCGTCGCCCCTGATCCTCCCTGGCCGTGCAGGTCTGTGACAGAGCGTCGGTGTGCCCGGGCCCTGCTGGTTACCGGTACGTTGAGTGTCGGTACCCCGTCAGGCATCAATGCCTACTGCCCACGTGCCCGGCCCTAACGCTGCCTGTGCACCACCCGCCCAGTCTTGCCATCCTGCTGGCCACAATACAGATATCCCCCGCCCGCCTCGAGGGTAGCTGCTGAGCGCCGGTCCGCCGGCCCTCGGCTGCCGTACCACCGCCGTACACGTCGTGCTGCATCGTGCACCCACGGCGCGCCCCAGGACCCATGCGAGAGGCGCAGCTGCAGCTGCTTCCGGTTATCCCCTGCCGCAGACGTTGCAGCTCTTCCGGCAGTTGAACATCATCCAGCCGTGGCTGTCAGCGCCCTCGTTGCACTGGTCGGTGCCGACGAATGCTCTGCAGTCAGCCGCCAGGTCCACGCAGGGGAGTCCCCACTCGCGGGGAGGGGGCGACGGCGGTGACGGGGGCCGGGGCGGTGGCGCTGGCGGGGATGGCTGGGAGCTGCACAGCCCACACGACAGCTGCGAGGGGTGCAGGTTGGGCAGGACTTGGTTTGTATTTCACATGACACGTGCGATCTCAAGCTCAGGACAGTGGCACTGGTCAGCTTTCCTGCGGCAAGTAGTACTGTGCGGTCTGGATGCGCTTAAGCTTTTGGTGCATTCTCGCGCTTCACGTTGCTTGCAATGTACCTGCTTAACGCCGCTTACACCCTTGCCTTACGGTTCTCAGATGGCACTTGCACTGCATACCGTCAAACTTGCCGGGTTGATATGCATACCGTCAAACTTGTAGGTGTGACATAGTGCCAAGGCCGAACTGCCTTGCCTGCCTTGCACATCGCATAGCACAACAATGCCTTCCACCAACCCACCTGACAGCTCCGCGCAGTCACCGGATCGACACACAGGCCCGCCTGCCGCCACTGCCGGCACGTGTCGCCGCCCGCCGCGTCGGCACAGGGGCAATCTGCCGTACCGCCGTCCCCGCCGTACGGCACTACGCCAGCTGCAGGCACCATGTCGCTCTCAAGCCACCATGCCCACGCCTTGCGGCACCTAGGGCAGTCGGTGGGGTAGCGCCAGCGGTTGTTCCCGGAGGCCTGTTTGGGGCAGTACCCGGTACGTACGGTCGCAGCAGCACCTGGAACGAAGAGCAACACGCCTGTGCAGCATCGGGTCGTGTCGCCCGTAGAGCCGCAAACTGCGGCCGTGGTGTCCTCCTCACAGCGCTTTCTACCTGTAGCTGTACACAGCACTGGTCATACACACATTTACAGTATTCAGAATGGCGCCTGGCCTGCCCAGACCCACTCACCGCCTCCACCAGCTCTGCCAGCCCCGGGTCGCGCTGCCGCAGCCTGTCATACCGCATCAGCCTGTCCATGGCCGCGTAGTTTAGCGTGGAATCGAAGTACAGCGCCTGGCCCATGGCAAAGTACTCGAACTCGTTCTGGATCATGTAGGCTTCTGCACGGTTGGTTAGGAAAGCGGAAGCCGTGGTGGCTGGGCGACGGGTCTGCTTGCCATCGGTGGGGTTTGCACACAGCCCAGTAAAGCCACGGCTTAAGCACGCTCAGCCGCAGCAAAGTACAGCGTTTCTTAGCACAACCAATGGCCTACCTGGGCTGTAGGCGCCAGAGGCCTTGGCTTCCAAGAAGCGGTCCACGACCAGCTGAGCCTGGCAGGGGCCCATGCCCAGCAGGTGCACCGTGTGGCCCATCTCGTGGACCAGCACACTCTCGCCAACGATGAAGCTGCGGGCGGGCGGACGGACGCACGGGGCAAGGGTTAGCGAGGGAGCGGCACCACGTGTGGCGCTCAGCAGCAAACGACCCTGCGCCGATGCCTGTACATCTGGGCAGGCACGGAAGCTGCTGTCTTGTGTTTGTGGATGTGGCGTGTCGCTGAGGCATTAAAGTTAACAATATATGCCCAAAGGGCTCGGCACTGTGCAGGTTCATATGCCATGGAGGCGGGGGAGCCCCGCGTGACGGTGCAGCATAGCTGCCATGCTTGAGCCTCCCTTGGGGTTAAGGTACACTCCTAGACGCATGCGCCCCGCCTCAGCAACGCATAGTAATCCGCAACCGCAACCGCAACCGCAACTGCGACAGCACACAGCTGTCCGCAACCGCACCCTTGCGGACGACGCACCCCTGCGTGGGCGCGTTGCTCTCCAGTATGTCTTCCTCCCCTGCCGCCATCACTGGGTTGCTCAGAACGGGACCCACGCCGCGGATGGTCGACCATAGCCGCCCATCGAATGTGGTGCCCGCCAAGTGCCTGTGTGCGCGTGCGGCAGACGGCGAAAGCGTCAGTGCATCCAGGCATGTGCACGGAGGAGTAAATGTTGGTGTGCGCCAGGTGCCTGCACAGAGATTCGGCTGCGATGGCGTCCATGTAACAGAACGGACAGTGAGTTGCACGCAACACAAGGCTGTTGCCTTGGCGCTCGCAACGTGCCAGATCCTGTACACGCAACGGACTGCGCTGTGGCAAACGTAGTGGGTCCTCCAATTCGTTAAGTTCTGAGCACAGTGTCGAATCATTGTACGGCATCGCGCATCCTGTTGTCGTACCTGTACGGCGGCAGGTCTGTGAGGTTCTGGTTGGTCCCGATGACGGCCAGCTTGGTGCCCATGGCCCGTATGCGCTGCCGTACGGCACGCGGCGCGCCCGCCAGCATGCGCCGTACAACGGTGGCGGCGCGGCGTACCGCCCTCTGACTCACCACGTCGTAGGCCTGGGGTTGGAGTACGGCGCGGAAGCGGTGTCATGGCGGGGCAAGAAGCGAAGGCGCCTGCTGGTGCATTTGGGCTTGTGGGTGGCGGCAGTGGCCCAGCCAGGTCCAGTTGCCACAGAACGCATGCAGGCTGCCCTGCCGCGTCGCGAAAGGTACATGCAGGGGCACATCACGGCCGGTGCTTCGGCTGGCACTCATGAACGCTATGGTGCAGGACAAAGGCCGGCTGGCACCCCACCGAGACCCACGCACGCGCGCCTGCTTTTGGACGGCGGGCTGTCCCACTCCGCTTACCCAGATCTCCATGTCTCCGCCCGCAGCCACCGCCCTGCGCTTGAATGCCGGGTCGTGCTGGGGGCAGCGACAGCAGCAGCCTTCCCGGCGGTGCCCGCAGCCACTTGCACGGCCCCCAGCCGTTGGGGTTGCGGCAGCTGCTGCCCCAGCCTGTAGTAGTCCTCCAATAGCTTCTTGACATCAGCGGACAGCTCCATGGGAGGTGCCAGCAGCTGGTCGTGTAGCAGTAGCGTGTGCTCGGCCGCGGGGCTCGGGTGAAGGGTAACCGCTGCAATGGCCAGGCGCGGAGGCATGTAGGGTTCTGGGCGGGTCAGCGTTCGACATCGAAGTACCAGGCAGGACCCGCTCTTGGCCACGCACGATTCTTGCCTAGCAAAAGTATGATGGCAGCGACCTACGTTGAACCGTGCGCAGTATGCAGCTCGCGAAAAGGACAGCCAGCATCCCGCAGCGACGCCCGGGCACTGCAAGTAGGGCTGGGAGTGACGCCATGGGGCGCTAAGCTAAAGCAGCCTACATGACTAATTGTCTGATTGGCAGATGTTTAGCTTAGAGGAGTGAAACACCGTTGGGCTTGGGCGACAACACCGATGTTCAGTGTTGGCCAGCCTACCGAGGGTCTAGGTCACGCTGGTAAGTTCCTAAAGTATTCAACAAGTGCTGCAAATTGGTAGTTCGCAGCCATCGTCTCCGTCAAGACGACGTCGTCGGCAACAGTCGGTAGACACGACAGGGGTCTCCCCTGCCGCGCAAGGCTTTGCCAGCTTAGCTGGTGCAACGCTTATGACATCGGTGTGCGAAATAACTGTCTAGTTAGGCAATCATCATTAATACGTATGCATTGACATGGAATGGCTCGGGGATGGCCCAAGCACCAGGGCCAAGGGGCTGGCACTCTGGCAGACACGTCATGACTAAGGGGCTCCGGAGCCTAATTAATTGGTTGCATGGATTGTGCCCCTGACTACAATGGAATTTGCTAGTGCTACGGGGTAGCTTCTTGTTATATTATAAGTCACTATCCTGGTTCCCTTGGGGATATGCGATGATGCCAACGTCGCATACGCGTCACTGACACGGCCTGCGTCTCCCTACCAGAGCGAATCATGTCACCGAAGCATGCGAGGACTCTATGTTTCATTTGCGCTTATTTAGTGCTCTCGCTGCAGTTCCTCTGCTGCTGCAGCGCTGATAGCGGCGATGTTGGCCTCTCCCAGGACAAGGCGGACGGCAGCAGTTTGTCGCTTGGCAACGTTCTGCAAGTCGGCCTCATGGACGCGTCCCAGCTGGCACGGGAGAGGAACCGTGTTATCGGCAACCGCTTCAGTGACAAGGAGATACGCGACGGTGTGCCTCCGGGCGTTGAGTGCGATGTCCTCACGCGGTAAGAGCCTGAGCACGAGTGCGCGCTCACCTACGCAAGCCGCACCACGCTTTAACAAGGCATCACCTGCTGTACTATGGCCTACGAGCTTTTAGTGCTGGAAACCGCTTGGCAAACCGTTCGCTTACCAGCCAACCGAGAGCTTCCCTAAGGGACAGCCCTTGCTTTAGCGGCCCACGCTCAACCGCCTTGCCAGCACCCTGCTGGTGATGTCAACCCATGCATGCTTAACCACACAATCCTGTGGTGTCCACATCCACGGCCAGGTGCGACAGCCGCAACGTGTGTGCGAGGGTGTGTGCCCCCGGCACCGTACGGCTTGACCCATGGCAACAGTGGGCGGTGGACTACCAGGTGAGCCCTATCCCTCCTAAGCCCGATGCTGATGAAACGCAAGCGGCGTGTAGCACTATACGGTCAGACTACGTGCCATGCCTTACATTCACTTCTCATTCAAGGCATCACCGGACCAGTTGAGCCCCTGCGGCACAAACCACCGCCCGCACATGCCCGCACCTTCCCCTACCGCACCTTGCGTCACGGCATGTGCACTCGTCGCCCTTTGGCTCTCTTGCGCCCCTCCTTATACACCCCTGTCTGCGCCTCTGCAGTGGTCTCTGGCCCGCCGCCAGCCCCTGTGCTTCGCGCAGCTGCTGGGCACACACAACAGCGCCATCAGCCTCACAGAGGGCTACGGCATGCACGACGACATCTTCACCTCCTACCTGTGGTACCTGGGCGTGGTGAGTGGGCCCCTGGGGTAACGCTCTGTAAGCTCCACATCCTGGCGGGTTTGGACTGCAGGTTGCTGCAGGCGCCACGTACGTCATCGCGTGCTCACACTCGCGCACGCGCCGGTCAGAGCAGGCGGACCACATGCACATACCTGGTGCCCTCCTTCTGGGCTTCCGCCAAACCATCACGGCGTGGCATATCAGCAATCGCTGATTCTCCCTCCTGCATCCACCCCAATGCCCCCCAGCCCGCCGGCAAGCGTGTGGTGACCAACAACCAGGCGCTGTCGCTCACCGACCAGCTGCGCATGGGGGTGCGCTTCGTGGAGCTGGACGTGCACTGGGTAAAGGTGGGAGCAGCACACACCTGAGGCAATGGCAGCGCAAGTGCATGCCCCTACCCTGCTGCCACCGTGCACCGCACCAGCGGGCACGCACTGAGAGCCCAAGCCGCATGCCCTCTGCGCACTTCCCTACTCTCCAGCCGCCCAGGGACTTGGCGCCACGGTTGGCACTGACTCTGTTTGCACCGCCAACTTGCGACCCACGCTCTCACACGCCGCATGCCCACCTTCCCCGGCACCCCATGCACACGCACCCTCAGGGCGCCCTGCGCATCGCCCACTGCGGCGGCTTCCACTCGCCGCAGCTCAACCAGCTGGTTGCTGCCCTCAACGCCCTGGCCGCGCTGTTCGGACACCCGCTGCAGTGGGACGCCGAGACGCTGGGATGCGACCCCTCCATGTCCTCCATTCCCGCAGGGGACCAGAGGTGCGTGGGACTCCCCTGCACACGGCTCAGCCGCGCAAGGCTGTGCATAGACTTGCGTGTGCAGGCGCACCCGTCATATGTGCATGCGTGCTTTGGTCTCCACACCAAAGACACCATGTGTTCCACTCTACATGTATACTGTGTGTGTGTGTGCTGTTATGAAGGCAGCTGGCTTTTGTGCGCACCTTGATTTATTTGTTTGCCGCAGGTTGTTTTCCGACGCCGTGTCTGAGGTGTCCTCGTGGCTGCTGTCCCCCGCCACGCCGCCCTCCGAGTTCCTGGTGCTGTACCTGGACAACCAGCCGGACCTGGGGCCGTGGGGCCACGTGGCGGAGATGCTACAGCAGGTGCGCGGTCCCATCGATCGGGGGTAGTGGTCGGGGTAGGAGGCCATGTGGGGTGACAAGAGACACCATCTAATGCTGGAGATGCTGCATATGCTGCAGCAGATGCGCGGCCGGGCAGGGCGCAGCAGGTGCAGCACGGGGGGGGGGCCATGTGGATTGGCAGCATGTCGCGTCAGCATCGTAGCCGTTTCCACTGACTGAGCAACGGCACGGAACCGTGAGCTGCACCCAGCGGTGTTTACAAGCCAGGGCGTGGGCGTGGGAAGGTGTGTTGGTCCGGCCCAGTTCCATTTCACACGTTCGCGAGGCGCACCCAGTGTGTTAGGGATTGTCGCATCACCATTCGTCCGCCCGCTAACCCCCAGGTCACGGACGCCATCCCCAAGGAGCTCATCCTGTCACCGCCGGAGCTGAGGGCTATCATGGAGCAGCGCCGGAAGCAGGCGCAGGAGCAGGTGGGGCGGGGCCGGGCTTGCACGGTAGTGGGGCTGCAAGCTGGTCAGCTGAGGCGGTGGTGGGTGAAAGCCGCTTGGTAGGAGGGCGAGGGTGGGTGGCGTCAAGGTTGTAGTGTGGAATGCATGGTATCCAGGTCAGTCGGAATGTACGGCTCTGCGGCCGGCCGTGATCCCGTGAACCAGTAGGTATCACGTGGCCGCTGAAGCACCTCTACACACCAGCTCGGAGCTCGCACCGTCACACCTGTCGTGTGGCGCCTACCGCTCTGTCCAGGTCCTGCCCCGAGCCGACCCATAATGGGACTAGCTCCCCTCCTCATTCCCTCCCCGCTGGTGCCCTGTCGTGTCGTGCTGCCCTCGTCAGGGTGCGACGGGCCCCGTGGCGCTGCCCTCCGTGGACGAGCTGGTGGGGCTGTACGGCAAGCGCGTGCTGCTCATGAGCGGCTCAGACTACGGCCACGAGATGGACTGGCTGGCCTTCAACCACCGCAGCCCCTGCAACTTCTCCGAGCCGCAGTTCAGGTGGGCTTGGGTGCAAAAGGTGCGCGAACCTGCTGCTTTCCAATGCTGGGCCAGGCCGCGCACACAACGGCGTCCCGAACCTCGCGTGGGGTGGTGCCAGCTATGCAGTCAGGGCAGTGGCAGCCCGGTTCTATGCGCCCGCATGAAATTGTACTATGGCAGAACGAGTGCCCAGCGCCGTGCTTACGTTTCTAGCCCTTCTACGCTGGTCTTGCTGTTTGGCCATGTTTGGATTGTGCGCTGCAGGGGCTTCGCCGCCGCGCCGTCCTGCTCCTTCGCCTGGTGGCGCACCCCCAACCGCACCATCCCCGCCATGGCCGGCCGCATGCTGCGCACCCCCACGTGCCACCTGTCGTACGGGCCGTACAACTGCTCCATGCAACTTGGCAAGAACAGGTGGGTTAAGTGACCACCTAGGGCCTCGCGCAGGCAGCCACCCAACCTACGCCACAGCACATCCTCCTTCCTGCACATGCGAGCTCACCTCGCCAGCTGCTAGCTCCTGAACCTTTGTCGAGACGGAACAATGTACGGACGGTAGTGCCCGCGAACATGCATCTCGGTGCCCTGGTGGATGTGCGATCCAATGGGCTTTGCTGTCGCTCATGCTGCCGGTGCCCTCCAGGCCGGTGCTGGACCCTCCCCGGCTGGCCGAGGCCACCACCTGCGGCATCAACGTGCCCGCCCCCGACATGCTGACCCCCGACCTTGTGCGGGAGGGCTTCCTGTGGAGCTGGGCGCCGGGGCACCCACCGCAGCAGGGGGCAGGCCAGGAGGCGGGCCAGGAGGCGGGCCAGGAGGCGGGGCAGGGGGCGGGGGATGGTGGGCTGTGCGGTGCCATGCGGCCGGCCGACGGGCGTTGGGTGACGGTGGCGTGCGAGAAGGTGGTGCTTGCGGCGTGCCGCTTGGCTGCAGGTGAGGGTGACAGAGCTTTAAATTTGCCGAGCTGGTGCAGTCACGGAGTCATGCTTGCTGTTGCTTGTGGTGTCGCCCTGTGACATGTTGCCCATAGTGCACTGGCCCAGGTGAGGCTCAGTCGATCACCGTGCATTATTTGATGCTTATGTATGGGTGACTGCGCTGCTACACAACACCGAAGCTCCAACGCCTGTCAACCCGCTGCCCTTTGCCCTGCAGGCCCGCAGCACACGGGCGGCCCCGACGCGTGGGTGCTGGTGGCACGTGGCCAGCCCTGCCCCGACGGCTACGCCCCCGGTGCGCCGCATACCGCCCGCGAGAACGGCGAGCTGCTGGCCGTACTGCGGCAGCAGCTGGACGACATGGGGCTGCCGTACGTGTACGACAGTGCGTCTACTGTACGGCTCGAGGGGCAGGGAAGGGCTGAGCACGGTGGGGGGCTGGCGGAGGCTGGCACGCTGGACCCGGCTGCGTACCTTGTTCGTGCGGGGTTGCGGGCGGCTTGGAGCTACTGGTCCAGTCGTGTCAGCAGCACTGGGACGAACCGTGGGCGGCTGTTGGCGGGGGCTGGGGGTGTGCAGGAGGAGGAGGGGGAGGTGCTGTTGGGCCTGGCGCTGCACCGACCAAGCTGGCTGCCTGCTGACCTGGTGCCTTGGGAGAGCAGCACACGCTGACGCCGCTGTGGCTTACACACGGGGGCTTGATCCTACTTACTTGGTACTGCTTGCATTCCGCTATGGACGAGTTACGGGGCGTGCGGTTGCTCCCATGCAACTGCGTGTGTTGTGTGCTGCATTGTTATGACTTTTGGCTAGTAGGTTGTATTGTACCACAATAGTCGTATGAAGAGCACGACGCCTTGAGTGGACATGAGTGTGCATTGCCTGTGACGCTGTGAAGGACTCGTCAGTGTGCAGGTGGGGAGGATGCCGCAATCCCCTGTGAGATGCATGAGGGGGGTGACCATTGCAGGTTGCACACTTGGTGCTAGGAGTGTCTTGTGTTTTAGCCATGCACCTTGACTTGACTCTGCCTACCAGGCCCTGGTTCCGGTGACCGGTGCCAGTGCTGATTAACCTACTAAAGCTCGCTACGCAGTTTCATGTCCACATGCCGTTTGGACACATGCATATTGGTGTGTTGCATTCGCATGAAGGCCACGCTTTATAGTGCACAATGTAACACACTAGCACCTCGAGTGTCTGTACGGTATGCACATCCATTTTAAGTGACGTGTGAGGGCATTGGTTGCTGTCTGTTGAGGTCTGTGGAGCCATCTGTGTAGCATCTGCATTAGCCTGTGTCTGAACTAGACCTGACCTGACGGTTTACCTGAGACAGCCTGAGGGCATATCGAAGTGGCACATGGGAGCTTCCCTGGCGTGGCACTAGGCGTTTCTGTGTCAGAACACAACCGCGAATGGATTGCTGTTGCGTAGGGTTGATAACTGGTTGGGTACTGTATCAACCCCCTGCAGGGCGGTGCGCTAGCGAACATCTAAAATGTGGATCAAAGTTGTCCAATTACTGTCAGATACGCCACACGTGTACATCGAGGCACGCAGCTCCGTGTGAAGCTGGTCACTTGACAGCTACCAGGGCAGTGGCTGCCAGGGCAGTGGCTCTGTGCTTTTGTTAAGAGTTCTTACGACAGAGTTTGTTAAGAGTTTGTTAAGAGTTCTTACGACAGAGTGCCATTACAGACCGATGGAGTCCGTACCAGGGGAGCCCCCGCCTGGACCGCACACTGACGGAGTTCGGCACGCGTGCAGCCTCTCCTTCGCCTGGTCTTACAAGGCATTCGGTCAGTCCGATTTGGCAAGGCCATATACACACCACGATATGTACAGAACGTTTGCGGCATGCGCTGAGCCGTGACGACCCCTAGCGTGTATCTCAACGCCGGCATCACGCCCGCTTCGCCGCTGACAGCACAAGATGCACCAGCACGCTGCCCCCTTGGCAGCAGGCACTGCCCGCGGTTACCCTTATGGGGCATAGGTCACTGCACCATCACACCAGATCACACACATCCGAGGAGCCCAAGGCACACGTGACCACGAGGTCCAACTAGCTGCTCCGCTGCGCCTCTGACTTGTCCTGCTCCCTTGACTGATCACGCAGCTACCAATGGTCCAGCCAGCCTCACAGTTCATAACACCTACCGCACGCACATCACACCTCAGCCTCTGCATCCCATGCTCCTCATGACCGTCAACAACCCGCACCCAACGCTCCCTGCCCAACGTGCATTCCTCCAGCACCCACACCGCTGCCCCTCCGCACGCCACCCATCCCTCGCACGCCCCGCACACACCAAGCGGCCCTTCCCTTTCCTTATCCCCGCCACTTCCACCGCCTCAGTACATGGGCGCCGCCTGCATGCCCGTGACCGGGTCCGTCCCAAAGGCGTTGACCCAGTCGTTCCACAGGTCGCGGATGGCGTTGAGCTCCGGCCCGTTGGCCTTGAACACCACGCGGTCGTAGCTGTGGATGGGGTAGCCGGTGACCACGCACGGGTCGTAGGCCTTCTTGCAGAAGTGGCACGTGAGCCCCGCCTCGTAGGTGGGCTTGCCGCAGTGCTCGCAGGCGCAGGTAGCGAGGGACTGCTCGGTGGCGCGGTCCATGCTGATCTCCAGCACCAGGTTGCGGACCTGGGGAGAAAGGTAAGGGGGGAGGGGAGATTTAGGCCGGATGGGTTATGGTGACAGGTTCAAAGGCTGGGGGTTGCAGGGCCTTGTGAAGCCATGTAGTGGCGTCAACGAGGCATGACTGTGGGCAGGTGCCGTACAGAATAAGCAGGGTAAAGGAGGAGGAAAACTGGTGATGTGAGTGCTGCCGAGGTGGAGGCAGAGGTGCGGGCTTGGCAGGGCCTGCAGGCCCAGCAGCTGTGCTCGCGGCTCACCTCCTCGCGCTGCGCCTCGTTGGCGTAGGGCCTGTCGGGGATGGTGAAGTCGTAGGGGATGTCCGTGTCTGCGAAGTCGGCGTTCTCGATGACGGCGGCGCTGCTGTCGGGCTCGTCCATGGCGTCCGACAGGTCCAGGAAGCGGTTGAGCATCACGAACGCCATGTTCTTCTTGCCCGCCTCGTACCAAGCCAGGCCAGCCTCGTAGAAGCCCTGAAGTCAACAATACAACCACGGCCAACATCATTATCACAAGCCACACGAATGCAGAACCCGTAGCTTGGGAGCGTCCGCGTGTGTCGTTTGGGGGCAGGTGTGTTCCGAGGCGATGCGGTACACCGTCACCCAGGTACGGTACCCACCCGGTCCGCGGGGATGGCGCCGCCCACGTATCTCAGCGCCGACGTGAGGCACATGGCCGCGATCTGCTTCAGGTTGGCCTCCTTGGCCTGCGCCGCGCACGACAGGTAGTGCGCGGCCAGGTAGTAGTTCTGGAAGGTGTCCGTGTCCTGCTTGTACTTGCTGGCGCCCCCGCCCGAGCGCAGCAGGTTGACCAGGCGGTACATCATGTCGCGCAGGCTCTTCTCGGCGGCCGCGTTGCGCTCGTTGAAGTTGGCGTGCAGCACGCCCTGCGCGATGGAGCGGTACAGCTCGAAGTACTGCGGCGAGGCCATGATGCCGTGCTGCGCGAACACGTCGGCGGCCTAAGGGGGCAAGAGGGGGAAAGGGAGGCAGGGCGGTTGGGTTTCGGGGCAATGCGTTTTCAGGATAGTCAGCTTCGTTTGGATGGTAGCTTTTAATGCAGCGAGCTGCTGATGTTGTGGCAGGCAGGAAGGCGATGCCGCCGCGGGGTGGAAGGCAATCAACCCCTGGGTGGTGAGCAGTGGCAGCGCACCCCTGCTAGGTGTGATAGCGGCGCACCCACCTGCGCGTAGTCTCCCTGCTTGAAGCGCCTCTCGGCGTGCTTGAGCGCGTACGTGGCGGCCACCTCGGGGCCCTGCAGCGCCGCCAGCTCGTGCACCTTGGCCCAGTCGTCACGCGACACGTACATCTCAATGGCCTGCAGGACAACAGCAGCAACAGCAGTAGCACTTAATGCACTGTCGCTCGCCAAACGTCAGAGTAACAGGACTGTGCAACAACCTCGGGCACAAAGCAGGGGTTGCAGATGGGTTGTGTCGTAGGTGGAGATCTGCGGCCTTCCTAACGGCCTTCCCAGAGGTGGCAAGGAAGACCTCCGTTTGCGGTCCACCCCCGCCCCCTCAAGCGCCGCCCACCTGCTGCGCCTGCGCCCCTCCGCGCATGGCCAGCTCGTCCGCCTGCTGGTTCTGCAGCAGGTAGTTGTTGTACTGGTCCTCGATGTAGCGCGAGAAGGTGGGGTTGGATCCGCCCAGCGCGCGGGCCTTGTCCCACAGCCGGCCGGCGCAGTAGGCGCGGATGGCGCCCTGGAGGTCAGGTCCACAGCAAGTCAGGTTCGCAAGGTCAGTAGGTGCGCGTTGTCATGCAATAGCTGCACTCCCACTCAGAGATACTACGAGCCGGGGCCAGCAGAGCACGCATGCGGCCGGAGGTACCGTAGTCGATTGGGGGCAGATGTCCCTTCCCCACACCCACCTGCACGTCGTCGATGCTCTCGTGCAGCTCCCCCGCCGCCTGGTGCCTCCCGATCTCCTGCAGCCGCTCGCTGACGGTGCCCACCACGTCCTTCATGCGGTGGCGCTGGTAGTTGATGGCCAGCTGCGCCGCCTGCTCCCAGCAGTGCTCCAGCTGGTCCTGGTTGGTGGTGTCCTGCACAGCCAACATTGCACACGGGGAAAAAAGCATCAGCATGTTGAGTACACTAAGAACCAGACCAAGGAGCAAGCAGTAGCACGGCTCATGCTGCGGGTAGGGTACGTGTAGCGCAGGTTCATATTGCAGGGTACTATCAGGGCTAACAGCACCGCAGGCACCAGCAGGCTCCCCGCTCTCACGTTTGCGCCGAGCGACAGGTACGTCTCGATGGCCCGCGCGTAGTCGTTGTTGCGCTCGAAGGCGCGCGCCTTGGAGATGATGCCGTCCACGCCGGCGCCGGCGCCGCCGCCGGACGCCGCCGCCGAGGATCCCGACATGAGCTCCATCTGCACCTCCCCCACCTTGGTGGGCAGGTACTGCTCGGCCACACGCAGCGCGTCGTTCCACATGCGCGCGTCGCGGTACATCTTGAGCGCCGCCTCGGGCCGCTTGGCCTTGATGTACAGCCCCTGCGGTACGACAGGCAGGAAGCAAGGCCATGTACGATCACAGACGTGGTTGTAGCCTTCCGGCGCATGGTTCAAGCTAGGCATGACCCAAATCAGGGTCATTGACACCGCTTCACGCAGGAAGCGCCTGGAGGGTGGCATGCTGTTGCTTTGTGCCGGTACGTTGCACTACACCTACAGTAGGCGGGGTGCCGAGTGGGCCGGTGGCACAGAGCTAGTCTCGATGCACCTTAGCTGCTCTGCCCTCTGCAGACGAAGTTCCGCATGCACGGATGTGCTGTACCTCTCCGCTAAGCACGCACCTCTGCCGGCAGCCACTGCTTGCGCTCCGCCGCCACGCGCGCCTGCGCCACCAGGATGTCCGACACCATGGTGGGGTCGTAGCGCTCGGCGATGCGCATGGCGGCGTCCCAGTCCTGGTTGTGCATGTACATGTCGCACGCCTCCTTGGGCTTGCCGGCCGAGATGAACTCCTGCGGGAGAAGCGACGCCAGGACGCCACCATGCGACCAGTTGCAGTAAGGCCTTTGAAACCGGATGCGCATGCTTGTGTTCCAGCATTGTGGCGTGGATAGCAGCCCCATCCCAGCAGCAGCCCTGTCCCAGCATGTAGGCTAAGGGCATGGAAGGGTACGGTACGTTGATGCTGCACGGCTACAGTCGCCGGGCTGCTTCCCCGCGCGCTTGCCTGCTCTGCCTCCGCGAAGCGCCCCTCGTCCTCCAGGAACATGGCGTACTTGAGGTGCACCTCGGGCAGCTTGTGCTTGGCCTGGGAGCGGCACATCTCGAACGCCTGGGGGGTGGTGGGAGACATGACAGAAAGCGTCAAGGTGTGTTGCCGGCTCGATAGCTCCTGAGCCTACAGCACCGGAGCAGGCTGTTAAGCAAGTGGGGTTTCCCCCAATCCCCACGCCTCCTGGGCGCTTGCTGCGGTCTAGCCAGTAGCGCGCAGCAGAACCCACGGCCCCACATACCTGCGCGAAGGCTCCGCTCTCCACGGCGTACTCTATGGCGTGGTCCAGCAGCCCCATCTTCTTGAGCAGCTGCGCGCCCTCCTCTCCGCCCAGCGTCAGCGCCCAGGCGTATGCCACCTGCTTGGAGGCGCTGACGCCGCCGTACACCTTGGCCACGCGCAGCGCCTCCTCCCACATGTTGGCCTGGCGGTACATCTGCACGGCGGACTTCCAGTCCTGCGGAGACGGATGGGCAGGGGGGCGACGGGGCATGGGTGCTTGAGCTGTGGTAGGGAGGGGAGCACTTCAGCTGGATTCCCCTCCACCTTTCGCAACAAACATGTGTTGAAGTCTGTGGCATGAAAGCCTGACTCAAGCTACACGGGTGGCACACGGGCAGAAGGCAGCTGCAACACGTCAAGGGCTGCTCGCAGCCTACCTTGGCCTCCACGAAGTGCTTCTCTGCGTCCCGCAGGTTGCCCTCCACCTCCAGCTGCTGGGCAATGAGGGTGTGCGCCTGGAGGGCACAAAGGGCCGGGGGAGGAGCACGTGAGTAATACACCAGCAAACTCTCCGACCACGCTCTAAAACTGGCCCAGCGTTGTAAAACCACGCAAAGACGGCCGCCCCCAGCTCTCAGTGCCCCGTCTCCCCCGCATACCGGTAAACGCTTCATAATTCCTCACGAATACCGGCACCACACCACCAGCAACACCCACCTCCGCCACCTTCTCCTTGCGGTAGTTGGTCACCAGGCGGATCATCTGGTCGTACATCTTGGCGCGCTTGTACATCGCAATCGCCTTGTCCACCTCGTCCCCGCCCGCCGCCACGTACGCCTTCTCCGCCTCGCGGAACTTGCCCGCCTGCTCAAACTCCGCAGCCTTGGCACGGTAAAACTGGCGCATCTCGTTCTCCGTGAGATAGCCGCGAGCCACACGCTGCGCCGCCTCCCACTTGCCCGCCCGGCTGTACATCTCAACGGCATCGCGCGCCATGTCGGCGCGGATGTAGTAGCGCTCTGCCTCGTCCAACGCGCCGGTGGTCTCGTAGTGCTGGGCGATGCGGCGGAAGTAGGGCATGGCCTCGCGGGGGTCCTGGGGTTTAGGGGTTGAGGAACAAGGTTTAGGGCAATGCGCGTGAGGGCCAACGAGAACGCAAAGGCGCCTTGTCATCGCGTGGTAGACAGCATACGGTATGATGAAGGAACAGGGAGAGCTGCAAGTGCTGCAGGAGCTTAGAAAGCAAGAAGGGTGGAGGCAGCGCTCACCAGCACTTCGATGATGCCTGCGGCCTTGGAGAACTGCCTGCACTCGATGGCCGCCTTGATGGCCTTGATGGTGGCGCCGCTCTCGATGAAGTGGTTGATGGCGGCGTCCATCTGCTTCTGCGTGACCAGCCAGTCGCCCCACTCCTCCTCGATGATGATGACCTGGGGGGCAGCACCAGGGCCAACAGCGCACTGCTTCAATCCACAGCCGATGCTTCAAACCACAGTGCCAGTGCGGCCCGCAGCCAACAGCATGGGCAAAGCGACACAGCCAAAACATGGCTATATGAAAAAACCCTGGCGCCTGCAGAACATGACGAAGGCAAGCGCTAGAAAACAGCACCGCACAGCAGCTGTCGCCGTGCCGATGAGCAGTGCAGGCACCGCCTCCCTGCGCACCTCGGACGGGAACTCCCTGCGCGCCAGGTCGATGGCCTTGCGGTACGCGTGGCCGCGGCGGTAGCTCTGCATGGCCTCGCCGCTGCGCGCCATGTGCTCGTACAGCTCGCCCGCGCGCTCGTACAGCCCCGCCTTGGCCAGCGAGGTCAGGATGGAGTCCAGCAGCGCCGGGTCCCAGTTGACGTTCTGCACCGACATAACCACCTGCACAGCAACAAACACATTACAAGCACAACACCGCAAGCATCAGACTACGTCATAGTGCTGAAGAAGCACTGACAAAGCACCAGCAGTACGGCAACGTAAAGGAGCTGAGACTGTTGTACTACGGGCCTTTGATTACGGTCCAAGTGCTGTGGCTGCGCACCTGCGCCGCGCGGCCCGGCAGGCCTCCCTTGAGGTACAGCCCGATGGCCGCCATGTAGTCCCCCTCGCGCTCCTTGACCGCGCCCGCCTGCTCCTCCTGCCCCGTCTCCATGAGCCACGCCAGGTACTGCTGCTTGAGCGCCGCCGCGTTGTCGTGGTGCGCCGCGTCGGCAACGCGGATGGCGTCCTCCCAGCGGTGGTGGTCCTGGTACAGCTGGATCACCTCGTCCACCTGCAAGCCGTGCGTGCAGGTAAGGAAACTGGTGTCTTGCGAGGGCAAGGCAAGGGTTGGGCAGGTTGTGCTGCATGTAAATGGATGCATTCGTTCTGGCCACCTCGGCCACCTGCACCAGCGAAGCGAAGACCTTTTCTTCTGCGTGCGAGAGGGCTTGGAAGGGCGTGGTTTGCAGCAATCAGGCAACAGGCGGGTGCGTTACAGCGCTTGTTGCTGGTAGACATGGTGTGGGTGGGGTAGGGGTCGGGCTGAGGGGTGCAGATTTCCTTACGCTGCCCACCTTGCCCTGCGCCAGCATGAGCGACTCCGCCACTGGCCACTGCTTGTTGAGCATGGACATGGCGGACCGCACCGACCAGCTGTCCATGCCGTCGCCGCCAAACTCCTTGGCAGCATTCATGGCGTTCTTGACCACCTGCGGGCCAGGGACGGGGCACAGGATGTTTGAGTGCAGAGGCGCAGGCGTGTGGGTGTCCCCTGAAACACGGTCTGCACTAGCGACAATGCGCAAAGTACGACCTATGTGCTGCAAACAGGCGAAGCGGTCAGCTCACTGTGCTGATGCCGTAACACCTCGGCCCACTACCCACCTTGTGCAGGAAGCGTGTCTTAGCGATGTCGCCCAGGGCGGCCGCGCAGCGCTCCGCAATGACCAGCTGGTTGGTGGCCAGCGCTTGCTCGGCCAGCTGCAGGGCGGGGGCGAGATGAGGACACACGGAGTAAATCACCTGCTCCACTGAACCAACACTGGGGCCCCTACCCCCTGCCCGTGCATAAAAGTGGCAAGGCCACAACCACACCGTGTGGCCCTTGCCGACGCTGGAGGGCCTGCCGCTTTGGCCTGGCATATGTCTTTCGCGCGCGTCGGTATGCGGTAACAAGGGACAGGCTGCTTCAAGGCGTAATCGGTCCGCACCCACCTGCGTCCACTGCGCCTCCGTCTCCGGCGTGAGCTCCAGCGGCTCCAGGGTCTGCACCGCCCGCTCGTAGTCCTGGTCCTCCAGCGCGGCGCCAAAGTAGATGAGCGCCTCGTCCAGCGCGTACGACACCGTGTTGATGCCCTCGTCCACAATCACCTGGAGGCCAATGCATACCGTCAGAGATTACCGCGCTTGCAGCACCAACCGGAGCAGGGTACGCTACAGCGTCCAAACGACACCCAAACGGAATGACAGTTCCATTCTAATGGGAGTAGGCGAGGGGCTGTACATGCCAACACAGCACATTCCAATTTTCATATCGGCCGTGGGTTGGGGCTGTGTAATAGGAGCATGGCTGTAGGCAGCGTGCAGGTTTAGGTGATGTAGCAGGCTGTGCGGTGGTTGTGTCGCTCAATGTCCACCACCTTTTTCAGGCAGCACGCCAAAGTAAGACATACCAGAAAGCAGTTTTCGCGCATGAGGGTCCCACCTCGGTGCGGTGGTTGTGTCGCTCGATGTCCACCACCTCTCCCTTGATTGGGAACATGGTCACGTTGTCGGGCTTGGCCACAGAGTACCACACGCACAGGTTGTTGCGGCTCTGCGCCACGATCACGTCCGAGCCGGGCACCCACTGCACGTACTGGCAGTAGTTGAGCAGCGTGGCGCGCTCCTGCGTGCTGATGTTGAACAGGTGCAGGTGGCGCTTCTTGTCGCGGAACAGCAGGTGCGTGCCGCGCTGGTTCAGCTCCAGCCAGTCGACCTATCGGGGAGGAGTAGAAGGCCGTTTGCAGACGGTCAGGTTGCTTGGAATGCAGCTTTGGCTGAACCCAGATGCGCATGGTACAAGGGGCAGCGCGGCTTTGAGCTCCCCTGAATACATTTTGGGACTTGCTGAGCAGGGACAGATGCGCATATGTTCCTTGTCTGGCCATGCGTAGGCTGCAGGCAATGCCGGTAGCAGGCGCCTACCCATAAGTCGTGGTCGCTGCTTACATCTTCTGTACCTGCCCATACTACCCTCGTCGCTCCAGTACCTGTTTGCAGCATGCTACATCTCCAACCCGCAACTGCACCGCTACCCACCCTGGTGTCGTGGTTGACGGTGGCCAGGGTGGAGCCCACAGGCGCCATGAGGTTCTGGATGCGGACCGTCTGCAGGTCGATCAGGTAGGCCAGCTTCTTGGACTCCTGCGCGATGCCGCGCGCCTCCTGCACCACCGCGCTGATGAGGTAGGGGTTCATGTGCTCCGTGCGGCACGTGCCCAGCACCTCGTTGCGGCCGTACTCCACGATGTGCAGCTCGCCCGCCGCGTGCACCATGCACACGCGCTCATTCTCGAAGTGGAACTTCTCCGTGCCGTCCGACTCCCAGGGGATCTCCGACAGCTTGCACGTCTCCAGGTCGCCCATGAGGAGGGTGTAGGTGGTGCGCGCGATGAGGTACCTGTCCGCGCGCAGGAGTTGGGACAGGGAAGGCGTTCATGGAGCTGAAACAGCCAAGTTGTCCCTATAACGTGACCAGGCAAGGCATGGCATTCTAGGCGTTGCCAATAATCTAATGGTGCTGATGCGCGTGGCCGCTGCCATGCGCCCCCTGCCTGGCCTCACCGGTCGTGGTAGATGTTGATCTTCTCGATCTCGTAGCCGTATACGCTCTTGAGCACGATGCGCATGCCCGTCTTGAGCGTCTTGACGATGACGCTGCTCTTGCTCACGTACGTGAACTCGAACTTGCCCTTGTACATGTTGCGCTTCACGCACGCGTCGTACATGTCCACAGCGCCCGTCATGGAGCCAACCGTCAGCTTGGAGCCGTCCGGCTTCCACGCGGCGGCCGACACCGCGTAAAAGTTCTCCACCTGCACGACACAGGGGCGCACGCATCGTCATAGTGGACAAGACATAGGACACCAGAAGCTGGTATCCAGGCCCGCTAGGCCATCTGCATAAGCTCTTAGTGGTTGGGAAGAGACAGATGGGAAAAAGAGCTGCAACAAGCCCTTCAACAACCTGAACCGTCAGTGTCACCACCGCTCCCACGCCTCAGCGGTGGCAAATCCCCATGGTGCCCATGCCACGTGTGCTACCAAAGTCACAACTTCAGACTGGGGGCGCTGCCGTGCACGCCCAGCCCCCTTGAGCAGCTGCGCGGTAAGCGCTCCCACCCCTAAACCACCTGCCCGCAAGGCCCCTAGCACTCACGTGCTTGAAGCCCACTTCCTCCCAGTCCTGGCGCTGGATGTTGAAGGTGTACATGTAGAATCGGTTGTAGGTGCCAAACACGACGGTGTCGCCCGAGGGGTTGAACGAGCAGGTGGTGAACTCGCGCACCGCGTCGTCGTTCGAGTAGTCGAACGCGCGGATCTCCCGCCCCGTCAGGTCGTAAAACACCACCCGGTTGTCGTTGCCCGCCGCCGCGATGCAGCTGCCCCAGCCCAGCGAGTACGGCACGCACGAGTGGATCACCAGCTGCGAGGAGCTGGGCGTGCCGCCCTCCTCGGCCGGGAAGTTGAACTTCCAGATGCTGCCGTCCATGTGGCCCGAGATGACGTTCTGGCCGTTCAGGCTGGACGACAGCGCCACCACGTACGAGTTCTCCGGGTGCGCGTAGCAGGTGTAGGACTTGTTCTTGTTGAGCATGCCCAGCCGCACCTTGCCGTCCGACAGGCCAAAGACCACCTCGTTGGGCCGGTCCTTGGGCCACACCATGCTGGTCACGGCGCAGGCCTGCGGGAACTTGTTGCAGATGCTCTTCTTGTCCGCGCCAGTGTCGGGATCCACCAGCCTGATGGGAGGCGATAATGCAGTTGCGGGATAGCGTGAGTGAATTGCAATACAGGCACCACGATAAACGTCAGCCTGGTGGGTGCGTGTGCGTGCGCCCGTGTCAGGGTCCACCAGCCCGGTGCGTGGCGATAATGCAGTTGCAGGATGCGAACAGCGTATTGGAGACATGTGCTAAGATAAGCGTCAGCCTGGTGGATGCATGCGCCATTGTGTCACCGTGTGCTGGCTGCTTGAGTGGGCCTGGGCAGCAGAGTGTGCGGCGTGCGCCGGTGTGGCCTTGCTTTAAGCCCCACCCTAGTTACTCAGGAGTCAGCGGAACCAGCACATGTGGTGCTTTGACGCTTGTCAGCTCCATGCAGTTGGGTGATGTGCATGGTTGCGTGTGTGTGACTGGGCGTGTCAGCAATGCTGATGAGGGCTATGGGGCAGGTGCTGCGTGGTCCCTATCCGCCGCCGGCTCAGACCTATCGGCCCACGGGTCACGCAGCACCCTTGCGTCGCCACAGTGCACCAATGAACTGGGACACTCGCACATGTATGCAAGCCCGTTGTGACTGCCAACACACGAGGCGTGCGTTATCATGGGTGGCAGACCCACCCACCTGTACACGAACACTATGTTGTCGCTCTGCGCAATTGCCAGCTTCGTCGAGTCCGGCGAAAAGGCCATCGCCCGGACAATGTACGTATTGGGGCTATTGGCCTCCGCTGGCTTGGTCTTAAACTTATCCCGCTTCTCTCCATTCTCGTCGAACAAGTACACAACCTTGTCGGTGGAGACGCCCGCAAGCCGCGAGCTGCACGAAAGCCACGACTATTCGTAAGTTACTGACATCAAATTACTTTGCAACATAGTAACATGCATTCACGCACTTGTTGGGCGCCCAGGTCAAAGAGGTAATCTTCTGGTATGCCTCCGCTGGCGGAAGGATCGACTTAAAGTATCTTAGCTGCATTTTTCGGTTGTTTTGTTACACGGTTAGTCCTTGACGTGCATTCCGGCCCAGCAAGGAAGACCGTTAGAACGCCGCGGCCAGGCGCAAAGACATGCGAGGCAGAAGGGCTCCCCAGGGACTCCTATCGTATGTTTGAGCAGCAGTGGTGTCCTTCTATCCATCCATAACTATGTTGTGAGTTGGTTGCCCACCGGCAGGCTGAGTCCGGGCTCGGGCACTGGGTTCGTACGACAGAGTGCCGCACGTCTAAGCCCTCTTGCGCTCCTTGCGCACTGCGCTGCTATCCCTGTGCGAAGAACTTTTATGACTCCTTGCCGAACTTAAGTGCTGCTGTTTGTTACCATAAATTGCAACATTGCTGGCCGCGGGAGTACCCAAATACTGCCTGAAGGTCACAGATGCCTAAGCTTCATTCTTCCATTTGACGGCTTTTAGCCAAAGGATATTAAGGCGAGACACCGGTCGTAGACTGCGGCACGCAGCAGTGGAGACATGGCTTCGACCTCCAAGTCCACGCTGAAGCTGCCGCGGTTGCGAACCAAGGATGAACTCCTGAAGGTAACAAGCAAAGTGGTATGCGTTATGAGACGCGCACACTGAAGACAGGGTGCTCAAGGTGCCCGTCCCTCACTGCGTAGACATCGCCCGAGCTCTGCAAGCTCCTGGGCGAGGACAGCGACGATGGACGCAGCATGTCCCCGTTTGCTGCGCCCCCGGCAGCTACGGTTAAGCCTCCGTCGCGCGGGCTGCCAGCAGTGACCTCCAAAACCAACAAAGGGCCAGGGATGGACACGCCACGCGGACTGGCGGGAGAGGAGGTCCTCACCGAGGAAGAGCTGCTGCGCTTAGAGCTCGAGAAGGTTAAGAACGAGCGGCAGGTGCTGATCAACTCCATTGCTGTCGTGAAGTCTCAAGCAGGTACGCTGGGGGTAGGACTGGGGGGGTAACTGGGGTGTCGAGGACGGCGTTCCACGCTTGTACCCGTCAGTACCCGTACCCGTACCTCGCTCCACGCTTGTACCCGTCAGTACCCGTAGTGTAACGGCACATGCACCCTGAGGTTACGTACCCGGCCCAGCGGCCTACACCGTGCTTGTTGGCGGTCAGCACGTACAGACATACTTGAATAGGCCTCACGCACGTCATCCTGTTCTCATGCAGGCACTGCTGGTGGCGAGGCGCAGCAGAATGACATCAAAGCGCTCCGCCGTGAGCTGGAGCTGAAGAAGACAAAGCTCAATGAGCTGCACGAGGAGGTGCGACGGAAAGAGAACACGCTCAACAAGCAGCGGGACGACACCACGGACGCGGTGCGGCTGACGCCCGGGGAGCTGAGCGAGGAGGGGGCGTACATCCAGCAGCTGCAGGACGAGATGAAGCAGATTGACGAGGAGCTGGTGGAGGCGGAGGCCAAGAACCGCCTCTACTACCTGCTAGGAGAGCGCACACGGTGAGACTAGAGCCGAGAGTGAGCAGCAATGAACCGCTGCCGGGTTGCGTGTGGGCGGCGGGGTAGAGGCCTGCCACGGTGCTGGTTAGCTCAGCACAAACCCTGCCAACGCATGGCTTGTACGCTACCGTACGCTTGTCCTTCTTGTCCTGTCTATATTATTGCCTGCAAAGAGAACTGGCTGTCCGCTGTGCCCAACTGCCGTACCGGACCTCAGGCGTGAGCACCTGGCCATGGACATGAAAGTGCGCGCATCGCAGCAGCTCAAGAAGGACAGCCAGGACGACCTGTACACGCTGACGGCGCACTTCAACGAGATGCGCGCCAGCAAGGAGCTGGCGGAGCGCGAGCTGACGCGCATGAAGCGCATGCTGGAGGAGACGCGCATGGACTGGCAGAAGAAGCTGCGGGAGCGGCGCAGGGAGGTGGGTGCAGCAGCGGGCGCCGGGCGGGAGTGGGGCACGCGTAAAACGCAAGGAACCGCGTGAGGCCGCGGGGGGTGGGGGGTGGGGATGGGTGGCGCACTGGGTGGCTGGGTAGGGCACAGTCGGCTGGGGTTGTCAACGCCTGTGCGGCGTGAATGGTCGACTAATGGTAAGTTTTTCGCAGCACGCCAGTGTCACAGTAGGCTCTAATTTTTTTGGCTCAAGGTGCAGGGGAGACGCACTGCATACCGCCTTCCACACAAGCAACCCCCCAGCCCTGTGCGAGGACCATAAGCCAACCCCCCATGCCGTGGCCCCAGGTCCGTGAGCTCAAGAAGCGGCAGCAGAAGCAGCTCGAGCGCGAGCGCAAGGTGCGCGAGAAGCAGCTGGAGCGCGAGCGGCAGGAGCGCGAGCTGCAGACCAAGCTCAAGATGGAGCAGGACGCGTACGAGGCTCGCGTGGCGGCCCTGGCGCCCAAGGTGGAGGCCATGGAGGCCAGCTGGAACCGCATCCGCACCATCAGCGGGGCGGACACGCCGGAGGAGGTGCTGGCGTACTGGGAGGGTGAGCCGGCGGGGTAAAGGGCGTCCATGCACGCCTGCGTACGGGGCCTGTGCAGCCACGCATGGAGCACGGCCAAGCCCCTGTGTTGTTCACGCATTGGGCACGACCAAGCCGCTGTGTTGTTCCCGATTGTAAGCATCGGTTAGGTCCTCCTGACCCACGCTGCGTTTGCTCTCCCTCTCTCGTCCCTCAGGCCTCAAGGCCAAGGAGGAGCAGATGCGGCAGCTGGTGCAGCTGGCGGAGTCGCGCGAGGCGGCGGCCAAGGGCGAGATCGCGGGCCTGCTGGAGCACCGCAGCGGCATGTACGAGAAGGAGAACGCCGCCGCGCCCGACGTGGGCGGCGGCGCCGACGAGCGCGCCACGCTCATCACCGAGGTGGAGCGGTCCATGGAGACCGCCAAGGCCAAGTTCAACAAGCTGCGCACCATGTGCATCGGCGCGGAGCAGGGGCTCAAGAGCCTGCTTGAGCGGCTCATGATCGCGCTGGAGGAGATCCACCCCGAGCAGCTGCGCGCGTCGCAGCTGCGTGGGGGGCACCACGGCAACCACGGGCACGGGCACTTCCGTGGGGGCAAGGGCGCGGGTGCGGGGGTGGGCTCGGCGCGGCGTGGAGGCAGCGCGCAGGTGCCCCCGCACACGCCGGACCGCGTCCGGAGATCCGCGGGGGCGGCGTCGGCGCTGGGGCTGGGGTCACGCAGCCAGTCGCCGATGATGGTACCGCCGTCGCCAGGCGGTGGGGAGAAGCCGTCGTCGCCGCTGCATGGCACATCGCCGGGGCCAGGGGACGCGGGGCTGGGCGAGAGCGGCATGCCGGAGGGCGCGGGCGAGGAGCTGGAGGAGAGCGGCATCCCCAGCCCGCTTGCGGGCGAGGGCAACACCATTGACGACGAGCACTTCTTCCCCGAGCTGCCCGAGCTGCTCACCAGCGTCACGGAGCGCCTCAACCGCATCAGCGTGCTGGGGTCGGAGCTGGATGCAACAGCGATCGGTGAGTCAGGAGGGAGTGAGTGTGCCTGTGGGGTACGCGCTGGCACTATGGCGTTTGGCAGCGTGGCGTGCAACGTCCTGTCTGCAACGCTTACCGGTATGCTTTTGCGGGGATTAAATGCAGATCCCGAAGACAGCATGGCAATGTCTGGCGCCGGCGTGGACGGCGAAGGCGGCGCGCCCGCGTCCCCGTCGCGTGTGCCCGACGGTGGGCTAACGGAGAGCGAGCGCACGCTGGTCAAGGGCATGAACCGCCGCACGTGGACGGGTGCGCCGCTGCTCGAGACCATTGCCGCCAACCCCGGGGAGGCGGCGCTGATCACCACGATGAAGCGGAAGAAGGGCAAGAAGAAGGAGCAGCAGGTGCAGCCCGACCTCAACCGCATCCTGGGCTACACCGGGAGCGACGTGGAGGAGGAGGTGAGCAGCAGGGGAAGGGGCCTAGCAGTGATGGCAGGAAGCCTGCCATCTTAGGCGTCGCCCAAACACCTTCTAGCAAGTAATGGACGCACACCAACGACTGAAATGGCTCAGGTACGCCGCTGTACCTCGAGAGGTTGGTCAGTAGCGCGGCAGCACGTCCATTACTTTGTGTGCTCCAGGCACGCTCTGGTCTTACCATTTCCCCTGTTCCGCCGTGCAGCCCGAGAGCGAGGAGGAGGCCGAGGACGAGGCCAACAAGGACGACGGCGTAGTGGACCGCGACTACATCAAGCTGCGTGCGCTCAAGATGAGCCAACGCCTGGCCAACCAGCAGCGGGCAATCAAGGTGTAAGGGGCGCTGCTAGCGGTTGGGACACGGTCAGCTGGCGGGTTCGGCTTGGGAAGCGTCAGGGGAGCAGGGTATGGGGGGTGGACTCGGTGGTTGAGGCAGCTGGGGAAGGTGGCGCAAGGGCGCCTTCTACCCCATGCTGGGGTTGCTGGTAAGCAGGATGTCTGGGCACTGTGGTAGAGACGAGGGTGCATCGTGACTGCAACGACATCGGCATCGGTTGACTGACCTTCGTGTAAGGGGCGCTGGGGGATGCTGCGGAAGCATCCTTGGCCTGCACTCCCGCAGTGCGCTCCACATCTGTTTTGGCACTCTGCGTGCGTTGTGGCATGCCAAACAGGACTTGATAGTGTAACGGTAGTGCTTGGTTGTGTTGAGGCCAAAGGGCTCGTGGCCCATCACATACGGTTCAACTGCATATTACCGGTGTGGTTGAGTTGGCTTCGGACTGAAGCGGAGCCGTATGAACTGTGCAGCTTGTGTGTTCTAGCCAGGTACGAGATATGAGCAATGCATGTGAATCCGCTTAAGGACATGAAGCAGATCACTAGTCACCAAAACTGCGGGCTCGTACGTCACAGAGACCTACGGCACGTGCCGTATCCGAGGGCCAACGTGCATGCGTGCACATCTGCACAAGGATTGAAGGACGGCCAGCCGAAATGTAAGGCCATACCATACCATACTCCTCGCCTGGCTTCTCGGGCTTGCAGTTGGGGCTGGGTTTGAGTACCGTGGTCATGGACAGTCGCCTCAAAGCCTGTTGCGCCGTTCAAGGCACACGGTTTCTCGCGTTTTACGTTTGCCCCGTTCAAGGTGGACATCGAAGGGTGCAGAGATGCTTGTGTGTACAACAGTAGGAACTTCCTGTTTCCTGCAGTACACAGTGGCTCGGTCTTCGGCTCTTCGTCGGGCGTTGGGAGCGTCCTACCCCATGTTAGGGCGTCAGGGGTCAGGCCTGGCAGTTTTTGTTGTACGTCCCACCCCCTTGGGTTTTCTCCGGGTTACAACCCAGTTGGTCATGGGCGCCCCCTCACCCTAAACCCATCAACTCCGCTCCAGAGGACTCCTTCTTACTCATCCAACCAAGGGTAGCGCAACAGTCGGTGTCGAAACACCATACGGCCACCAGGGCACGCAGTGAGCCAGTCTCGCCCCACCAGGGGAGGTCATATGGCCCCTACCGCCGCCGCCGCACCTGGGACAACAACCAGGGGAGCTGCCCTGACGGCACCTTCAGGCCGAAACGAAAGCACCCGGCGCATACGTCTGACGTGGGGTTTACAGCACGTTCAGGCCGAAAGCACCCGTACGGTTAGCCCTCGTGCCCTTGACGGTTCCCTTGACGGGGAGCTTAGCACGGCAGAAAGACTTGCTGGTTGCTGAGATAGGGCAGGGAACGGCAGCAATGAACAGCTGGCCTGCGCGCCCCTAACCGCCAACAGACCCTGCTCGAGCCGGTGGCGATATTGGCATATACCGCAAGAATGCCATGGCTAGCAACTTAGGTCCAGTTGAAGATATACATAGGATTGCGCCTGGGATGAGTTCCAACGTTTTGGCGCGCAATTCGCGATGCCCCCAACACTAGGGCCAAAGGTCCTTTGCCCTGACATCGTCAATACACTTTAGATATAGCATATCAGCAAGGTACATATAATGAGCAAAGCTAGAGGGTGTGCCGTTGGTACGCCAGGACGCAAGCCTCCGCTGGGGCTGCTGACGCTGCTGCTACTGCAGCTTCTCGGGGCTTCCAGGCTTGCCTGGAGCACCCCACTACCCCGTGCAGTCCTTCACGTGGGACCCCACAAAACTGCCACAAGCTTCACGCAGGCAAGGTCGTGTGGGATACGATACATGCTGTCCTGGGCCGGGCATGTGCTAAGTTGCACCTGTCACCAGCAAGCACGTTGCACCAGCCGCCGTTTCACCTCTGCCGGGGGGTTATCTACGGAGGGAGAGAAAGTTAGTGTCAGCATGCGTGCACGTCAGGCCAGCGTTGGACCGTCCCCAGCTCAGCACACATGAGTGGTAGTATGCTGACCCACACAAGCGTAGCAAGGGAACTGCGTTCCGTTCCGCGCTCCCCCCTTCGCGTGCAGTCCGCTGTGTGTCGGCACTTGGACCACCTGCAGCGGCACGGCTGGGTGCTGCCGCTGTGCGCACGGTGCGGGCAGCGGCAGTGCATTAAGAAGGTAAGACGACGTCATTTGCGTCTCACCACTCGTCAGCTGGAGACCGCTCAGCGGGTTACGGACAGGGACACGTGCCGAATGCAATGGGCCGGCTGGCCACGTGTCCCCGCCAGCGGCGACAGTTGACGCACACAGGGGCACAGTGTACTGGCCCTTGCGAAACTGCGGGTGCACAGTCGGCCAAGTCGACATCGGTGCCTTGCTGTCGCATGCATACGGTACTTAGTACAACGGCACGGCTTTCATTTACACTGGCAAGTACACTTATTGCCTTCTCTCAACCCCGGGTGCTGGTCAGGCTTTTGCACCGCTGGCATGGCAGCTGTGTGAAGACGAAGTGCGCTGGGGATGCTCGACCGACGCGGTGAGCTGCTTCAAGGGGGCGCTGCAGGAGGCACGTGCGGCGGGGCGGCACGTGTTCATGTCGGCGGAGGACCTAAGCTACCTTGAGGCTGACAGGTATGTAGCAATGGGCGATATGCAGGGAATCGGGTTGTGTTAGCCGGATACAGGCAAGCTGAGTTGGAGGTGGAGGGCAGGTGCATATGGGGCTACGGGTCGGACGGGAGGGCGGTAGAGCGCAGTTGTGGTGGGTGTCACGCTCGGACCGCCAGGCTCCTGTGCACGAGTCCTTAGGCTGTGACGCTGGGATTGTTAGACTGGAATCAGCAAGGGTGATTCGCGGGGGGTGGGGTTGTATGTATGAAACTGCAGTCTGGGACATAAAAGCTGGGGCGAGGGCGCCGGGTGGTTTCCCTTGCAAGCCCGGGGGTTGGAAGCATGCATTGGCATTGCCAGCTGCCAAAGCAATTTTCCACGCCTACTGCACCACAGCACCAGCGACTGTATGCTACCCTTGCATGTGAACTACCCACAGGGTGCAGTATCTCGCTGGGTTGCTGCAAGGCTTCAATGTGTCCATCGTCATCGGTGTGCGGGATGCCCTTCCCTTGCTGATGAGTTTGTACTACCAGGGCCAATCGGGTGGGTCGGCGCCTGGCGGGACTGTGTGGTGGTAGCATGCAGGCGGCGACGGGTGGACGTGTGTATGTCAGGGCTCAAGGTGACTGGTCGGACAAGTAGGCACTCAAGCTGGTTCACAGGATCACTGCTTACGTGTTTGCCACCTCGGAATCGGCAGCTACAGGAAGCTGTGCGTACACTCTTAGCCGCTACGGACCGGCCCAGTCGCCGCCCTCGCCACCCGCACTCCGCCCCCCATGCCACCCGCACTCCGCCCCCCATGCCACCCGCACTCCGCCCCCCATGCCACCCCGACCGCTCTCGCGCCCTGCTGCAAGCGCCCTGCCCTGCCAACATCCCCCACCCCCACTCCACCCCCGACCCGTAGACTGGTCGTGGTACGAGCCCGAGTCCCTGGGCCGCTACTTTCTGCGCGCAGCGATGCATCATGGCAAGGCCTTTTTCGATGGCGGCTACGGACCACTGGTGGCGCGCTGGTCAACGGCATTCGGGTGCGTGCCACTGTGCGAAGGGCAGCCCCCGACGCAGCAAACTCCTTTACAGTGCATGCAAGCAGCGCGCATGCGTATCCCCAAGAGGGGAGACTGGGAACGCGTGTCGAAGCCACGTGCAGCTGTGCGCGTCCGGCTTTGCGCTACGTGCACGCGGCCCCTGGCGAGCCACTAGACTTTCTTGTTGCAATTCCGAAAGCCGGAAAACGTAGTGCGCATAAGCATAATCTACAACTCGTGGTGCAGGCACCATTACTAATTGCATTGCATTCCAGCACCCCTTTGGTAATCCCACATGCCCTCCGGCATTCCCAGCCAGCGGCATCCAGCGAAGGCCTACCAGCCCCGACTGCCCGCCCATGGGGGGCCTCTGAACACCAAGCACCTGTTCATTCGATGCCGCGCCGCGCTTGTGCCCTTGACACAGTATCGCACTCCTGGCCACTCTCTTGTGCTCGCCAACGCCCCCTCCCCTCCCTGGTCCCTGCGCCCACGTTCATGCACACGCAGCGAAAGCGCCCTGCACCTTGTGTCTTACGAGGGCGTGGTGGCAGCTGGCCTGGACCCCTTCGTGGTCCTCCTGGACCGAGTCATGGGCCTGCCACCCGTGGACGGGTATGAGCGCGAGGCTCGGGTCCATGAAAAATCAGCCAGCCGTGTGGTAGCTGCCACCACCTTCCTGATTCGCTTCATACGCACGCGGTCCGATCAGCCAACGTGGTTTCGGTTCCGCTGCGTGCGGCCCTTCGCGGAGGAGCAGCTGCTGCCGCTGCTGCCGATGACGTGCAGCCTCTTCGCAAACTGGACTGCGGCGCTGAACGCACGGGAGAGGGCGGCGGTGGCGGCTGTGGCGCCGGGGGCGCACAGGTGGGCGTGGGATGCGAGGAGGTGTAGTGGCGCAGTTGCATGGATGGCAGTAGCGTAGAGCAGGGCGATATCCGGTGAAGCTGGTGCACGGGGGTGTGGGCTGTGGGCTAGGGGACGCCGGGCAGTCGTTGCTCAGAGCGTGAGGTTCGGTAGGTCGGTGCATAACGGTAACGCACATGGGATGTTGGCGCCGTGGAGGGAACCCGATCGTCCGGAAGGGAGGCGCGGCGCCCGGGGGCAGGGGGCAGGGGTTGGCGTTGCGCTGTACGGCAGGGGAGCTCCCTTGCTGTACGGAGCTCAGCGCCCAAGGGGCAGGTAGGGGCAGGGTAGACCAGCAATGCGGGCTGGCATCGCGATTGATGCTGCGTTTATACTACAGCTGGGCGGGGCCCTGGACCTGAGTGGGCATCGGGCGGAGGATAGCTACAGTACCGTGTAGCTCTTCACCCAGAAGGGTGGCGTGACGCCCTGCGCCAGAGGCTGGCATCGAGCTGTACGGAGCGCAGTGGGCAAGCAGCAGGCAGGGGCAGGGCGTACGTGTACCGTGTAGTGTGTAGCACCGTGGTAGCTCCTCACAGTGTGCTGTGTGTGTGAGTGTACCCTGCCGCCGGCAGCTCCAGCTCCCCAGTCCATCCATCACTGCCAACCCTCCCTTCCCAACACACCCGGTGCCGGTACCCCAGGCACTACTTTGAGCACCTGCCGGAGGTGAGCGACCTCCCGGAGGTGTGCGAGGTGGAGTACCCGGAGCTGCACAGGCGGTGGGGGGAGCTGCTGCCGGCGATAAGACACGTGGCGGCGCAGGCGGTGGCGGCGTGCCCTGGGTCTGGGTCAGCGGTGGTGTTGCCCATATGGCGTACCAAGGGGGTAGAGGTAGCACAGGAGAGCATGAAGTCCCGGGAGCTGGCTACACGGCAAGCCGAGGCGTTGCAGCAGCGGTACCGCCGCAGTGTGTAGCAAGATGCGGTGAAGGGGCGTACAACGCATGTGACAAAGCAGGGCTAAGAGGACGAGACCGTGAAAGCACTGCAGTGAGTGTCTTAGCATGGTGTGGGGTGCAAGGGGGACAGCGCATACAGTAGTTAGGCCAGGCGTGGCGCTCGGTGGTGGATAGCAAGTCGGTTCCATGATGGAGGTGTATGTCTTAATCAAATAGCTTCCTCTCTGTAACATCTTCGACCCCTTTGGACGGCCGACCGTGAAGGCACTGCAGTGAGTGTCTTAGCATGGCGTGGGGTGCAAGGGGGACAGCGCATACAGTAGTTAGGCCAGGCGTGGCGCTCGGTGGTGGATAGCAAGTCGGTTCCATGATGGAGGTGTATGTCTTAATCAAATAGCTTCCTCTCTGTAACATCTTCGACCCCTTTGGACGAAGTGGCCGAAGCCCACGTGGCCCTGGTTGTGAGAAGGCTGCGTCCATGGGCAGAGCTGGCTGGTCAGAGCACCCTGCCAGCCGCCAGCTAGGAGTTTGGCCGCACACATGGTTTAGCCAAAGGGGGAAGGGCTGACTGCACATGCCATTATATATATCCCTATTCGCCCTCTGATACGGCACCTACAGGTGCGAGCCTCCAGGAGGACACTTTGTAAGCTTACATTTATGCGATCTGCGGAGCGTGGCGCCAAGATGGCTCAACTGCTTGATAGGGCCGGGTTGGCACTGGAGTTATAGTTATTTGGTCGTACTGCAGGGGTCCTGTGAGCCACCAGGTGGCTACGCAAACCTGCGCAAACCACCTTTGTCCAGACCACGCCGTAATAGGCGCACACTGGTGTCACAGGTCGGGGTGAGGTGCTGTTCCTAGGCAGCCCCATTGCCCAGGCCCTTTACCTGTCCGCATTCCTGTCGGATCCGTCCGTGCGGTCCATGCCAACACATTCTAATGGCATCTGTCGGGAGCCCCAGATTCGGCAGAGTGAAAGGAGCGCCGCGCACCATGGACAGATGGACTTGGGTCAACTGCTGCTCTGCTCTTACTCGCTTGCGCCAGGTGGTGGGAAGGAGCAGGTGGAGGTCTCGGGGCGCTACGTGCGCTGCTGGCAGGGCAAGGGCCGCTCGGATTGGAACGTGGTGGTGGAGGTCACACCCTCGCAGCGGGAAGCGTTCTTTCGGGCAGCTGCTTTCCTGCGGCAGCAGGTCGGGGTCGTGGTGGGTCCGTGCCTGACTGCGCTGGGCTGCGCACTCCGCAAGGAGCGGCAGACCGTGTTCAACTCGCTGCTGCAGCAGGGCCTGAAGCCCCGCTGGCGGAAGGGGGTTGAGATCGAGTTCTTTTCTGCAGGCGGCTGGATACAGCACGACTTTGAGTACTTCGGTGGCTGATCGTTGGCTAGGTTG
>VFQN01001040.1_pt1 | contig 48703 bp, 74 predicted proteins | sample 3512371 | NCBI WGS metagenome assembly VFQN01 (sample SAMN10412370, study PRJNA504923) | tailings metagenome | isolation source: Replicate 2 from Balatoc abandoned mine | place: Philippines: Itogon, Benguet | collected 2017-08-28
ACAGGCAGTCAGGTTGCACGGGCAGAGCAATACAGTCATGGCACCCGGACAGCAATAGGCACCACCAAGGGCATTAAAGCATAGACTGCGGCCCAAGAACACGTGGCACCTGCTAACTACCCCGGGCGTCACCACTCCGCCGCACACTCGGACGAGTCAGTCAGTCACCGTACATGCAGAGGGCAGGCATGGTATGTAAGTAGCAGTACTGTGTGTGAGTAGGATCGATCAAGGCCCACTGCATCCATGGTTCCATGCACCTAAACTTCGCAGCACTGAGGATGGAAAGCGCGCCTCCACGGCTTGGGACACCCTAGCCTTGAAGACCGGATGCGCGCCTATCTGCCTGCAAGTATCGTTTTGCCTGGTGCTACTTCCAATATGCGCACATGCGTGCCTGCCTGCCTTTCTGCCTACCTGTCTGCCTGCTACACATGTGCACAGTTGTACTGGAACTTCTTGCACACCTATCCACTGCACACTGCGCGAGAAACCGCAGTTCCGTGCCACCGCAGCCCCGTACCCTGTCCGTACGTCTCATTCTCCCTGGCCCCCCCCCCACACACACACCACCTCTAACGCCTCGTGGCAGTACCCGAAATCCCTAACCACCTGCACTGGACGCAAACTTCCTCCACTTTCCTTTCACCGTGTCACGACGTCCAGGGCCCACGCCTCGTGTGCAAGCACGTCCTCGCGCCCACCGAGACCACCTGCTACCACCTGCTCCGCAACCTCTGGCCCCCCAGGTGCTTCGACGCCGCAACGTGCGCTCTCCCGCCGCCCCCTGTCTCGGCCTTCTTCTTTTTATGCTTTATGCTTTATGCTCTTTTTATGCCTCTCCTTCTTCTCGCCGCCTTCCTCCCCCGTGGTGCCGCCCCACGCCACGTGCTCCCCGCTGACCACCACGCGCGCCCCCGAGCCGTAGCTGCCGGTGTAGGAGCGATACACCTGGTCAACCCACGCCACCTGCACAGGACTCCACGGCCACATGGCATGGCATGTTTGTTGCGCACAAGACGAGCCGCATCATAGCACTATGGCTGGGGGTGTGCGGTACAGCTAGCGGCATAAGCCTGCGGGGGTTTGCCCACAAGCGGGGGAGAAGGGCGCACCTGTAGGGATGCAGGGCACGGCAGGCCCGCAGCCTTCACCGCCACCTCGTCGGGTTGGCCTATGGCGGCAGCACCCGCTTGGCCGGGGCCCGTGGCGCCCTGCGTCGGGAGGTGGCCGTACAATGCTTATCAGGGCCTGCCAACCGGAACCAAGGATGGGCGAAGTGCACGAGCACCACCCTTGAAGCACACCGGCAGGCGGCCGGCACTGGCAAGAACCGCCAACGAGGTGGCCAGAGCCGATGATCAAGTCCAGTATATGCATTGCGATCCATATCCCAAACGGCCTCTATATTACGGGCTTGAGGTACGACACGTTCATGTCCGACAGGTGCACGTGGCAGCCCAGCCGCAGCAGGTCGCGTGACAGCTGCAGGACAGGGTGTACAGCACACAGTAGCGCATCCACTGTTAGTCCATTCGACCATGATGGATGATATGGCTGCTGGCAACATGGCAACTACAGAATCCTCCTGCTCCCACCACCAAGAGAAAAGGCGCATCGGAGGCTACCGGCACGTCACAGGAGGCAGCAGCTTGACACCTCCGAAGAAAGCTGGGCCCGGTGGAAACGTAGGCTAGCAATGCACAGTCGCCTTGTGCAAGAATCCCCGTTCAGCAGCATCGGCGCGAACAGCACCCGCAGCAACATTCCAACCGTAGCCTGACCGTAGCCCACACCTTCCTATGCACCTTACCTTGAACTTGGCCCACCCAATGAGCTTCCGGTCAGTGGAGGGCTGGAGGCGTGGGCTGTGGCGTTGTAGCACGGCAGGACGGCAGCCGCAGCGCCAGGCACGTGTCCAACGCGGCGGGCGTCAGCGCAGCAACCACGTCAATGTCGGCCTGGCCGAGCACGCGGTACGTGCACAGCGCGTTGAGCATGAGGCGGAAGGAGTTCTCCTCGGCAGAGTACGTCCGCGGAGTGGCGGCGCTGTAGACAAAGAGGCTGCTGTGGTAGGGCTCTATCTTGTTCAAAGTGGCTTCGTGGCTTCCGACCCGAGCAAAATATGTCAACGTGCTTCCACGGAAGTTGCGTGTGACAAAGCATGGCAACGATATCTATATTGCGCAGCAATATGGGATCAAGCAACCATGCACTGCAGAGATAAGTTGCGGAGGTGGCGGAGGTGGCATCTGGGATTGCGGTGCGACGAGCGGAGGCGGGATGGACCTGCTACCTGGGTGTCGAGTCCTTAATCCAGACCAGTGCACCATTGTCAACGCGACACTTGAACATGCTACGACACTCTCTGTTGTGCTGTCAGCGTGTGCCGACGTTGAAGCCCCTTTCCGCGTTCAGCATTTCGCCACCAGCGTGCTTTCACAGGCGCCAAAGCACCGCTGCTCCCATTTCCAGCATCAAGGCGCGCAACATCAGCATGGCGGCCACTGGCAATGAGCGCAAGTTCGGCTCCGGCGACCCGCACACGCAGAGCGCTGACGACACCCAGGCAAGTCGTGGCCGACAACCGGACGTGGCGAGCAGGCCGCCAACCTCAACTCGCCTGCCGCATTCCTGCATTTGAACATTTCAGAAGCATTGCGGGGTGCACGGCTGCTATGAAAGTCGCAGTTCCTCGACGGCTGCATCTGTTCTGATTGTCCGGTGACGCCACCGGGCCGACCCGTGGGTCTGGCGCAGCGGCGCATCTGCCCTCAGTGCGCCTCCAGGCCCTCCAACCCTCCTCCCATCGCTCCTCCCTGCTGCAGCCTTGTCCCATGTATAGCATACTGCCGTAATATGGTAACTCCAAAGCGCGGCATATCACCATGGTCACCCAAGTTCAGCTCCGGACTGTAGCTTGGTGCTTTGCTGCTCGCTGCTCGGTTGCACCCTCCCTCCGTCGCCCACCCATCCATCTCCCGCAATCTGTTCACCAACTCGCAGGGCATCGTGACCGGCTGCGATGAGCTCAAGGAGGGGGAGCCCGTGCCCCGCGCCATGCAGGACCTGGTGCAGGACGTGGTGCAGCAGGACCGCGCAGCACACAGCAGCCCTAATACACAGCAGCAGCAGGCGCGCCCTAACACACAGCGCGCCTCGGCACAGACGGGCCAGGGCGAGAGCAAGGCGCAGGACGAGCAGTACGGGACACGTGACGCGTTCAATGTGGGCATGACGGGGGCCCCATCCGGGCGGGGCAGCGGAGGCGTGAGGGAGGAGGACGCTGCTGCTGGGACCAGGGCGGAGATGACTAGTGGCTACATGGTGCCGTCCAGCGGTATGGGCAGCGGGGGCGAGGGCGGGGCGGGGGCGGAGGAGCGGGCGGCGGGCAGCGGCGGCAGCGGCAACAAGGGCCAGACCAAGACTGGGGGCTCAGTGGACACGGGGTCGGCCGCGGCGTCCAACGCGTACGGCAGCACCGAGTAGTGTGTCTTAGCAACTATTTCGTTGCCGAGACCCTGGAAGGGTGGGGCGGGACCAGGCGGGACGTAGGGAATCAAATGGTCAGAGAGTTGGTGGCCTCGCTTGAGTTTGGTCTTACCTGCGCCACTGGTTGTTATTGGTGGTGTCTGGTGGTGTACGGAGACGCTGCGCCACGCTGCGCGACTCGCACCAGGGGAGCTCCCCTGACTCGCACAGCGGTGCTGGGTCCTGAGTGTCATGGCTGCACTGCTTGGTGTTGCGTGGAAAAGGGTTGCGTACTTGCGTTGAAAACTTATGCTGACGACCCTCTAACTGCAGTGTACCCTATCTAGTCGATTTGGCCACTAGCTTAGGGCCAGGGCCCAGGGGCCTCCCCTGCGTAGGGCCATGGCACCGTACCAGTGTACGGCAGGCTAGCAGGTGAACGGTCGCTTGGTGCCAGCCGCCAATCCCTAGTGATGCGCAATGTGTATGCCCCTCACCAACACTGTAAAGCTGTCGACACTGGCTGTACGTTCTGCTTAAGCCTTGCCGAGCTTGGGGATAAGAACCAAGGCCAACGGCGTCGGACAACAAACAGAATTTTCAGACGTACCCGGATGTGTTGAAGGAACTCGCAGCACGGTATGCAGGCCAAGGAATGACTGGAAAGCACACCTGCTATGGGCAGGTCGCCCGCCAGTGTCAGCCCACACTCACACACATACGCAACAGCATGAGGCAAGATGAGGCCAACGGCCCAAGCTTTCCTCAGCCACGTCCAATGCAACAAGATGCGCAAGGAAAGGATAAGGCTCTCCTTGGCACCTCTGCAGCTAAGCCCAGCATGGTTGATGTCACGTTAGCAAGGCAGTAAAATTGTCCGACGGCGCAAGGGGTACACCTGATGGGTGCTGCCTTGCCAGTGTAGCCCGTGCTAGCCCACCAAGTGTCCCCCATGCATGAATGCGGGCAACATCCCTAACACACCAGCCGCATCTGCATGCGCTGCTGCCACCCAGCACCGCACCACTCACCCACACAGCTTTCCACTAACCACCGCCCACACGCCACGGAGTTCTCCTCCTGAATTGCCCCGGCCTCAAAACCAACCCTCACAACGTCTTCGCCCGCCAGTCAAGGCCCCCCACGCCCGCCCCCTCCGCCTCGCTCTCCTCCCCACTGCTGCCCTCCCCGCTACCACCACCCGCCCCCAGCGTCTCCGCCAGCACATCCATCACCCTCCGCCGCTTGCCCGGCAGCACCGCCAGCTTGGGCCCCTTGCGCCTCCGCCCATCCTGCCCCCGTTGCCCACCGTCGGCCTCCGTCCCCTGCCCTTGCCCCTCCTCCTCGTCAGAGTCTGTGAGCGCGAAGGCGGGCGGCGGAGCTTCCCGGAGCTCCTCATCCGGGGGTAGCTCCGGAACCGGTTCCGATGCTGCCGCTGCCGTACCGCTTCCGTTGGCTTGTGACCCGCGGGTCAGCAGCAGCTCCTTGCGCCGCTGGAGCAGGGCCAGCCGCTCCGCCTGGCGCCTGTGGGGAGCAGCAACAGAGCGACCAGCATACATCGCGTGGGTTAGCTGTGTGAGGCTGGCGTGAAGGTGGGCGTCTTGCATTGCGGCACCGTGTGCTGACCCTTTCCTATGGCAACGACAAGGATGTAGTAGCGAGCTGCGAGCAGTACGCTGACTGCAACAGGCTACCGGATGCCGGTACCTAGTGTTGTACGGCTCCATAGGGCACGGCAGGAGCGCAGCGAGGCAGATGACTAGCTGTCTGATGTACTGCACCCCCGAGCGCCCGCAACATGCCAGAAGCCTTTCTGTTCCCCTGGCTACGGCAACCTTGCAGTCGCACCTTAGTAGGAATGCCTCGCGGTCCGCCTTCTCCTCCGCCTCGAACTCGGCATCCTCCGCCTCCTCCGCAGCCTGCAATGCGTTTAATGCACATCCACCCACAAACAAAGCATAGCCTTTTACACCTAGAAGAGTACAAGCAGGAGACACTCTCTCACACTCCATGCCACACTTTGCCCGCTTGCGGACCATGAAGGACCTCGCACTGCCAGCGTCGAGTTGGTCCCGTCGCAACGTCGTGCAGCCGCACCCAGAGCCTGCCCAGGCCCAACCCGCCCCTTGCTAAGACACACGCGCTCACCTGTACTTTGAGCTCCTCGTCTATGGCGGCGGTGAAGGCCCTGAACTCGGCCTCCCGGTCGGCGGCGGTGGGCAGCTTGACGCCCCGCGCCTTGGCGTCCGCCTCCTTGTCCGTGAAGAAACCCTGGGGGGCACCAGCAATAACAGCAGCAGCAACAGCATTAGCATTACCAGCAGCAACAACAACAGGAGCAGGTGGCATACAGCACTCGTTGTACTGCACGAGTAGTGCGGGCAAGGGCTGGGGTTGATCGACTTGCAGCGGCAGGGACCGCTGAAGGACCACGCACGCCTCCGGTGCACCTGCGACGCACACCGGACTACGAGAACTCTATCTACCGTCGTGCACTGCGATGGACGCCTTGGAAGGCCGCCACCGCAGACAAGGCGGGCGTTGTCGTACTCAACCATAATGATTAGGGAGTTACCTGGTACGGTAGTCACGGACACGCTCATGGCCTCGCAGTCGCGCAAGACCGCAAGTAGGGGCAGCCGTGCTCTGCCACAGTGGCCCTGGCCTCACCTCTGGTAGCGCAGCGGAGGGCCCTGCCGCCCCCGCCGCCGCCCCTGATGCTTTACCCCCTGGGGCCCCTGCCGCTCCACCCCCCGGCCGCTGCGCCAGGGCAGCTGCGGCAGGCCCGGAGGCCGACACTGTCGCAGCCTGCAGCAGGGACGCAGCAACGGGTCAGACAAGTGGGGGTGACGTGGGGCAGGGTCCACAGCATAGCCGAGGTCCCCGTATGGGGCACGCCCTGTGGATGTAGTACGCATAAGTCACATGTACCCCATGAAGTATGTGACAGCTACTCAAATCCGTAGGACTGTGTTGCTGCAAGCGTTGTCGAAAGGGCAGCTGGGAGCCAGTAATCCATACCAGAGCGCGGATCGGGTAATCCAGATGGTTCCCGTCCCGCAAGCCCTTAGTGCTCTCACACCCCAGCCCTGACCACTGTTGTACGTTTCCCCAAGGGCGTACAGTGGCATGCTCAGTCGTTGACGTCGCACGCTCCCTGCCGCGCACTGACTGCATGGCTTCCACCAGGTGCCCCGTGGTCCCCACCTTCGCTGCGGGCTCAAAGAAGTCCGCCGGGAGGTCTCCCTTGGCGCCGGCAGGAGCCGCCGCCGCAGCAGCAGGCCCTGGCGCGGCTGCCTGGGGCCGGGCCGCCGCTGCCGCCGGCCGCGCTTGTTGCTGTTGCTGCATGTGCACAGACGTACGTCGTACAGATGCGTAGGTGACAGTGCAGGAGGAGGTGGGAAGACGGAAGGCAGCCGCGACATGTGCATGCTGCTGCATAGCGCGTGTGCTAGGCCAGGCCCCGTGCGCACACCCGGGCAGCTTACCGCTGCTGCTGCGGCGGCTGCTGCCTTCTGTGCTCTAATGGCTTTGAGCTGGTCTTTAGCCTGCAATCGGTAACGGCGTTGTCTTGAGTAAGTACGCCACCCAGCGGTGGCTTGACGCAGGTATGGCGCCTGGCGGTGTGTGCTGGTCCGGCGTACCGAGAGGACGCCTCGCTGCGCAGCTGCAGCCCTGAATTTTGATTTTAAGTCTTCTGACATGTTGGACTTTGCAGCGGAAGCAGGGGCGTGGTGCCGTGGACTGGTTTGCTTTTTGGGGTACTGAGTGAAGAGAGTCAACCGATTATGAGCAGTGGGACGCGATACAATAAATTGTTTAATGTTGCTACAGTAAAGAGTACAAGCACGTGCGTGTCGGCTTTTGAAGAAAGCAGGAGCCATGAGGAGGACGGGTTCGGTAGAAACGGTCCATGGGGCGATTGGATCTGGCCTTGCGTCTTGACATACAACCCGCATACAGCTTACACCATAACAAGCATCAGTCCGTCACCATTAACGTCACAGTTCTGGACTTGCCGCCTGCAGTTAGCGTGCTCCATTTTCGTCACGTTAGCATACCAGGAGCCCCGATAGGTGCTGACCATGCCACAAGATGGCCCTAGAGCAGTCGCAGCAGTCCGCCGGGGCGCCGGGCGCGACCACTGGGTGCCGAGCGAGGACTCGGTTGAGGCAGAGCTGGGCGGCGAGTACTCTGAGGCCAGCCTTGAAGCAATCCGCAGCCTTGGGAAGAAGAATGCGGCTTTCGGAGAGGTAGACACGGAGGAGCTGGCCGCCAGCCTTCCTCCCTCGCAAGCAGCGGTCGATGCTGCCAAGGCGAGGCTGGAGGAGCTTAGACGCGACGCCGAGGCGTTGAAGAACTACGAGCCGACAGCTGCGGAGCGTGAGCGGGTGTTGAAAAAGCGCGCGCTGGTTGAGCAGCTCAGCGCGGACGAGCTGGCATGGGTGAAGCTGCAAGCGTACCACCGCGGGCTGGAGGCAGTCCGCACCGCCCGCGGCATCGCCAAACCTGCCCAAGCAGCATCAACAGCGGCACCCGCAGCAGCCGCAGCAGGAGCAGGGACGGGGGCAAGCGGGGCCTCTGGCGTGTCGGAGGGGCAGGAGGCGGGCACGTCCAGCAGCGCCTTCCCGGCGCGGGACGCGGTCCTCCGAGCCGCCATGGCACTCATTCCCTCCTCGTCCAGCGAGGAGGAGCAGGACTCCAGTGCATACCTCACTCGCGCTACAGCAGCTGCTACTGCGGCATCGTCGTCAAGCTCTCGGGACGGCAGCAGCACCCTGCTGCACGTGCGCCTGCCCGCCGGGGCCGCGTCCGCACGGGGGCAGCAGCAGCAGGGCCAGGACCGGCACGTGTCAGAGGACGAGCTGGCGGATGGGCCCGTGCTGTACCGTGCTGACTACGTGGAAGAGCAGCGCTTGACGAGCAGGCTGGCCAGGCAGCGGCAGCAGCGGTCAGCGGCGTTCGCGTTGAGTTTCGCGGTTGCCGGTGGCCTGTACCTGCTGAAGGCACTGCGGCGGAAGCGGGGAGGCGCCAATGGGCAACAAGCAGCCAAGCGGCCGGCGCCGCAGGTGTCGGTGACGTTGTCGTAACGGGCACGTGCAGGTAGTTAGGGTGGTTGTCATGGGGAGGTGGTGGTGACGCATGGGCTCCTGGACGCGTTGGGTGCGATGAGGGGAGTGCGTTGGGTGGGTGGAGCAGGGGGAGGGGCAGCAGGGGGACGTTGCGGGCTGAGAGGGCCGTGGGGGTGGGGGTACGCGTGAAACGCGAGGAGCCGGGTGCGGGGGCAGGGGGTTATGGGGCTGGGATGGTTGCAGGGATGTTGGAGCGGTATTGTGAAATGGGTTGTTGATGTGGGGTCAGCAAGCCGCGACCGACGGGCGGAATGGCGTGGTGCAAAGGTGGAATGAAGCAGGGGAAGGTACTCTGCGGTGCAGACGGACCATAGGCACGCAGCATACAGAAGGCTTCGTCTTTTAGTATCTGTTGGGCTGCCGGAGGACGACGTATGTGCATATGCCGTTGAACATGCATAGATGATTCTGCCAATGTGCGTCTGTAAAGCGCAAGGATGCCAAGCAAGCCCCATGGTCAAGCATGCGCTCTGCGTTACCACCGTACACTGCGGAGCTCGAGCTAATTTCGCACTGCATGAAGTGGCCTGGGTGCGTTCCTGAGTTGTAGCCTTGCGACGCGTGATTTGTGTACCACGTTGGCATTGAGCCGCAGAGTCCTCTGTGTGTTACGGGCGTACGGTGCTGTGCCCATTTGCAGGAGAGCGCTCCCTGTGGCCAGCTGATGTAAGGGCTGCTTCGTAGCAAGGTGCAAAGGTGCACACAGGGTGCAGATCCCCCAGGGCCCCAGCGGGCCCCTCGGGCCTTGAACTTTAGACCGGCAAGGCCGTACCTGGCCGTACACTTCGGCGAGAGGCTACCTTACAGTTCAAGATGAAGGATTGTGAAATCCGGCAATCGTGATGCACCGCCGCACCCAAAGCAAAGTGTTACCAGTAGCAGTACAGGGCTTCCCAACAACAGATAGCCCCTGAACAAGGTCAAATGGCAGCCCTCATTGTATATGGGGCGCCAGGGCACAAGGCGGCCAAAAGAATGCTAGATACCGAGGTGAGGCCGAAGCGCGGCACACTCCGACCGGGGCGGAGTTGCCTTGCAGAGCTACTCCGAAAGCCAAATGCTGTAGCCCTGCCTTGGAGGCAGAAAAAGAACGCAGCGGAGAGCAACGAACCTGAAAAACCGACCACAGATCTTGATGCAACATGGTCCCGGCACGCCCGTGCCTCTCGTGCCTTCCTACACAGCAGTATGGGACGACGTCACAGCGGCGAATTGCGACCGAACGAGAGACGACGCAGTGCATGGGTCTCGTGCATTCCCGAGCAGTGCGTGAACCCCTCGGCCATAGCCAGAGACGCCCCCGCAGACTCAGCAACCCCACTCTCCAGCACAACGAACACAACAACACGGATGCACGACACGTTTAGACAACCGCGCTCACAATGCCCACCCCACGCCGCTCCTCACCACAGCTTCCCATGCCATTCAAACGCCATGCCAAGCGGCGCTGACGGGCGCTGAGCGCACCCACAGCCACCTAAACCTCCTGCCCGCGCAGTGCCACAGTCGGGGCGAATCCATAGGACCTGCCACTGCTTTGCTCCCTCAGTCCACACATACCTACACCTCATTACGGACATGCCCTGATGTAGCTGTTTATTTTATTTGCCGCAACATGCAGCGCCCGGCACCTCTAACGCTCAATGCACCCTGGCGCGCCACATGAACTAGGACTGCCGCTCAAGACACCTTGCAGCGTAACCGGGCGTAGCTGCGTCGTTGAAGCATCAAACATTGCCTTGAAGAAACGAATCATGCAGAATGATAGTGTACAGGTCTTTTGACCCCACACAGCGCTCTCGGCTCTGGCATCCACAACACACAGTCACTAGCTCTGCATTCCTCTTTCGACAGGTGTCTTGATCAGGCCCACCTCCCCTGCTACCCCACACCGGCCTCACTCCCTCGCTGCAGCCCACCAGTCACAACGGAGCGTCGGCTCGGTACCCCACAAGCGCAGGCAACGGCCCGTACCCCCATCTCTTCACGCAGGCCCACTATCACGATCCCACACTGGCTACCGAGCCACGCCCCACTGTGGCTTAACATCCTCCCTGCAGCAGCTGCTCCAGCAGCCGCCCGCGGTGCTCCCCGCGACCGCATCCGGCTGCACCCCACACATCGCGCCTGACAGGTGCTGCTGCTTCTGCTGCTGCAGATTCAGCTGCGGCCCACGTGTCACTTGTCACGCCGATTCAAGCGCGGCCACGATGGCGGCCGCCGCCATGCTGTTCCCCTGCTGCTGCAGCGCCCGGCTGAGCCCGCCCGCCTCCACGATGGCCAGGCGGTTGCGCTCCTGCAGCCCGATGGTGGCCCCCATGTGCACGCCCGGCTCCAGGAAGCCCGTGGACTTGAGGATGGCGTTGCGCGCCCGCAAGCGCTCACGCTTGATGGCCACGCTAGGGGAGTCTCCTGGTGTGCAGTGAGGCGTGACAAGGGGCAAAGGAGGCCGGTGGCAGCTTAGCAACGCTACTTATATCAACACAAGATGCCCCTGGTCAGTGATACCTTGGAGACAAGCAAGCCAGGAATGCAAGTACCGGGGTATCCTAGTAGAGGTGGTGTGCTTGCCCTGCTGCCCTTCCCTGACGCAAAGGCGTGCGACCCCTGCCGGTGCGCGCTGCTTTTGCAGCAGTGGCACTGACCTGTGAACGAGAACGTGAAGTCGTTGACCTGCGACAGCTGGTGGGGTGGTACGAAGGTGGCGGGAGCGTGCTGCGTGCTGGGACTGTCGGGCGCTGCATCCTGCTTCTTCCACCGCATGGGGATGCTCACTGGAACGGATGAGCCCTGGGGTGGGGAGCGCCAGCAGGTGTAAGGGTTTAGGTGTCAGGGAACAGCACTACCTGTGTAGCTCGCAGTCACGCTGGTACTCGTAAGTCAGGAGCAAGATAACAGCATTGTAGGCGGCATTGCCACATTGTGACAGGGCGCGGGGCGGGGCACGCTCACCATCCGTATGTGCCCCGTGTGAGTAGGCATGGTGTGGGCCAGACCCCGCATTTCCGGCACCTGGTCCTCCTCAACCTCCTCATCTCGCTCTTCCTCGCGTCGTGGCCTCTCTAGGGAGATGTGGATGAGGCTGCTTTTGGCGCTGCTTCCTCCAGCGTCGTCTGCATGGCACACCAGGGAACGGTGTTTAGCGCGCAGCCAGGACGTGAGCTTGCGCATTGAAATCCTATACAAGACGTCAACATGGTATGACATGCATGTAAGGGGGCATCCGAGGGGAAAATAGTATGCAAGGCGTCACGATTCCCATGGGAGTTGGAGACCGCCAAAACCGCCCTTTGCCGCAAGATTTGTTTGCTCATAAATTGCATACCTGGAGACGCATGATGCTCTGGTTTTTCTGGAGCCTGGCCTGTAGCTCTCGTTGTCACCTCCGCAGAGCTCACGCTCGCTGCGTCATCCACAGCGTCTTCTCCATCGTCATGAAACAGTAGGTCAGCGTCCAGTTCCTCGTCGATAGGGCCTAGGCTCATCGCGTGCAGAAGAAGTGATAGTTCACTCGGCGGCGGTGAAGGCGCCTGAATCGCCTATAACACTAGAATTATTGCTTGGTAGTGATGTGTAAACTAGTGTTTCACTTGTCTTCAGGTGCAGTTGAGATTAGCGGGCTGCCAATGTTTGTGCTTTGTGAAACTGCTCGGCTCAGCGCGTCCGCAAATGGAACTTTGGGTCTCCTTCAATCTAACCCTGTATTCAACAAAGGCTTGAGTCAGCTTGAACTGTGTTTCGATCGGCCTGAAGACTTGTGAGAGTAGGGTCTGCCACACTTGATCGATAGCAAGCGCAAAGGATGGCGAAAGGAAAGTATGTCGTAATAATAGTTGTTTAACTTGGTACAGAAGAATCGGGTAAACCTAGAGCCCAAACGAGGAGGCCGTCCGGCCGTGGCGCCGTGCGCCAGGCTGCATCGGGTGTCGGGCTCCCCACAGGCCGGCGTGGCGCCACCGCGGCATACGAATTCCTTATCGAACAGCGCGCGCACACACCGAACCAGCCTGCTGTCACGCCGACGTGTTCAGGGCTACACACGTTGGTTAGCGACCCATCCTGTTCGAACGTCCAACCGCTCGAAAGTCTACCGAAGGCACTCGACGCGTCCCTCGCCTCGGCAACTGCCATACCGCTAAATGGCCATACAGCAATGACGTGTAGAAGCACAACAGTACAGTGTGTTAACCAAGTCGTTGTTAAGTGCCATACAACTTTGTGGCCTTGCCCAAGCTCGTCGACCCCGCCTGCCGCACCGGTCGTCACAAAACTCGCAGCTCACAGTACCCCATCCCCATAATACTACTACATCGCACAACGCACACGAGGCCCACACCTCCCTCCCCACAACTCATCCCTCCTGCTGGCCGGCCCCCTGCTGCATCAACACCGACCGCGCCTGCTGCTGCCGCGACGCACCCCCCTGCCCCCCACCCCTGCCCCCGCCCCTCCCACCAGAACCCCCTGCCCGCCTCCCCTCCCCTGACCCCCCGCCGCGCCCGCCTCCCGATCCCCTGCCCCCTCCGCCTCCCCCAGCAGCAGCCCTCGACTGCCACCTGGCCTCCTGGTCCGCGGGGTGCACCCCTCCATGGGCCTCCCCGTGGTTGACATGGTGGCCTTGGAAGTGCCTGTGCCCGTGGTGGTGGTGGTGGCGGTCCCCGCCCCTCCTGCTGGACACCTGCTGCCACTTGGCGTCATCGTCGCCCCCCTGCCCCTGCCCCTGCCCGCCCTGCTCCTGCTCCTGCCCCCCAGCCGCCTGCCTGTCCCCAGCCTGCTGGCCCTGCTGGTGCTGCTTCCCTCCCTGCCCCCGCCCATGCGGCTGCTGCCGATGGTGCCCACCTGCGCCCTGCGCACCGCCTCCAGCGCCCTGCTGCTGCCCCTGTCCCCCTCCGTGCCTGCCCTGCCCGTGCCCCTGCCCCCCATGCGCGTGCCCCCCGCTTACCGTCGACGAGTGCGCCGACTGCGCGCGTGAGGCCCTAGTCTCGCCGCCTTGCTCCCCTGCACCCCGGGCCTCCCCCGCCGAACCACCCCGCCCCCTGTGGTGATGGTGGTTGTTGTGCTGCTGCTGCTGCTGCTGCTGCTGCTGCTGCTGCTGCTGCTGCCCGCCCTCGCGGCCGCCGCCGCCCTCAGCGCCACCTGCCCCTCCCTGCCCGTGGCCGTGCCCGTGGCCATGGCGGCCATGGTGGTTGTGATGGTTGTGGTGATTGTGGTGGTTCGACCGCGCGCCGGTGCTGGTGCCCGCCCCAGATTGCGACGACGCCTCCGCGGCAGCCGCCCCTCTCCCCCCGCCCCCGCCCGCACCGCCTCCGCCCGCTCCTCCCGCAGCTGGCGAGCTGGACACCGCCGACCCAGGTCGCTGCCCCGCACCGCCGCCGCCGGCCGGCAGCACGCCGCCCGTGGGTGTTGCAGACCCCGAGTTGGGGCTCACGGGGGCGATGTTTGTGGCCACCGCTGCGAGGTAGCTGTTGGCTGAGCCGGACAGGGACGGAGGGCGGCTGGGCACGCCGGGGCTTGGTGAGGGTGCGGCCGTGGGTGTGGGGGAGGCACCAGCGGCCCCCGCGCTCAGGCGGCTGGGGGTATGCTGCCGGCCCTGGGGGGCTGCGCCTGCGGCGGCAGCGGCCGCTGCCGCTACGGCTGCTGCCGTGGGCGCTAGGGGTGTGGTGGGCGCGTCAGCAGTGCTGCCAGGCTGCTGCTGCTGCTGCTGCTGCTGCTGCTGGGGCTGCAGGCGGTCCCGCGAGCCGCTCCGCTTGACGGCAAGGGCCAGCGCCTGGGTTACCTCGGCGGGAACAGGCAGCTGCACCTGCGCAAGGGGCAGGGCAACAGTGCAGCATAGGGTCAACAGTTTCCAAGTGCAAGCTATAGTCCTGATACCAGCCCCACACTGCGCTACCAGTATGCGTCGCAGTCCCACATAGCACAACAATCTGCAGCGAACAGAACCGCAAGCGTGCGCGGGCGTGCAGCAGGCAAGCGGGCATTCCTGGCATCCCTGTTGACCCAACGGTGGACACACCTGGCTGCCTCCCTGCCCGGCACCACGCGTGCCGGACTCTTTATGGCCGTCTGGGGGAGTTGGCGAGGCAGCACTGCCCCCGCCAAGGCCTTGGCCTCGGCCTGCATCCGCCGCAGCTGGCGCCGGCAACCCCGGGGGGCCATGGTGCGCGGGCAGCGGGTGCGCGGGCGTGGCGAGCTGCTGTGGGTTGTGCAGTGGGTGGTGCGGGGGGCGGTAGGGCGCTGGCTTCTTTGCCTGCTGCTGAGCAAGAGCGTCTGCACCCGCTGCGAGGGGGGCCTGTGCGGGAGCGCCGCCGCCGCCGCTGCCAGCTTGGGCTGCGGGCGGCACCGCACCCGCTCCGGCTTCTGGAGTGCTCCCATCCCCGGCCGCCTCGGTGGCACCTGCGGCTGCCGCTGCTGCGTCCCGGTACGGCCTCGCCGGCACGGCTGCGCGTGCAGGCGGTGGGGGTGGCGGCGCTGCATGGCCCGCCGCCGCCGCCATGCCAGGCCTGCCCTCCCGCGCTTGCCCCTGCTTTCCACCCGAGCCAGAGGCCGAGGCGCCAGCCGACGGCCCCTCGGCAGCTGGCGGCATCGAAGCAGCTGCATGGGCCGCCGGCGGGGCCCTGGGGGCCATGATGCCGGAGATAAGGGACGCATCCCGCTGCTGTGCATCCATGGCAGCAGCCAGCAACGCTTGCGCCGCACCGCCACTGCCGCCCTCGCCCCCGCCGGCTCCGGACCCCATGCCGCCCCCAGCCTCAGTTGCGCCGGTCGCGGGCACGACCTGCGGCAACGGCCCCGGCACGATACTGGCAGCGGCGCCGTCGCCCGACCAACGGAACCCTCCAGTCGGGAGCACCATTTGCCCGCTGCCACCGCTGCCGCCACTGCACGCTGAGTCTGTCCGCTTGAGGCCACCCGCCTGAGGCACGACCGCCGCAGTGGAACTCGGGACAGCCACGCCCCCTGATGCGGCTGCATGCACCGGGGCCCCACCGACCGGCATCAGAGGCCTGACGGCCGCCGCCGGGGGCACGGCACCAGCGATGGACGTGGCCGGCGAGTTGGAGCCAGCAGCAACGGGCCCTAACGCTGCGGATGTGGCCCCAGCAGCAGCTGCTGCTGCCGCCGCTGCAGCGGCAGCGGAGCCTAGGGGGTCGTACCGCTGCGTGCTGACGACGGAGGGGGAGCGCTCGGGCTGCGGTTGAGGGGAGCCAAAGGGGACGGGCGACGGCGGTGTTGCTGAGGTCGCGGGCGTCAGTGGCGATGCCGCGGGGCTGCCGAGCGATGTCACAGACAGCAGCGGGACGTCCCCGCTGGAGGCCTGTGACAGCGGCTGGTAGGGGGGCAGCACCCTGCTGGTACTGGTACCAGTGGAAGTAACGGGGCCGGCGGCCGCGGGGGCTGGGCTGCCACTAGCTGCTCCGTGCGGAATCAAGGGCACGGGGAGCACAGGGACCACAGCCGGAACAGCAACGGGTGGGAGCACTGGCCCGCCGGGAACGACGGGGACCACAGGGGTCAGCACCGGGATGTGGACCACGGTGCCGGCCTGTGGCGGTGGCGGCGGCAGAGGAGTGAGAACGTTCGGCGGTATGGGTATGACGATGGGCAGGCCCTGGGGGCTGTTGGACAGCGGCGTGGATCCGGCGGAGGAGAGGGAGGTTGGGGTCAAGGCGGGGGGCGTGAGGTGCTGCAGGACCTCGGGGCTGGTGGAGCTGCCGCCGTGGGTGCCGGCGGCCTGGCCGGCTATCGCACCCGCGGGGTTGACACCGCCGCCGCTGCCGGCTGCCATGGCAATAGCCGTCGTGGACGGGGGCTGGGACACGCCGTCGGCTGGGAGCAGCCCCGCGGACAGGCTGGCTGCGGCCGAGATGGGCATGGCTGCAGGTGGAGCGCCATGCTGCTTGCTGCTGCCGCCACCGCTGCCGGACGCTGCCGCAGCGGCGACCTCCGCCGCGAGCGCAGAGGCGGCTGCGCCGCCGCCGCTGCCCTCTGCCCCCTGCGGCCGCCCCTGCGGCCCAAGCATCCCAGCGGCCCCGTTTGCCAGGGCAGCAAGGTACATCGTGTACGGCTGCATCGGCGGTTGCGCCTGTGCCTGTGCCTGCTGCTGCGCCTGCGGCTGCGATGGCTGCGAAGGCACCTCACCCTCGCCAAGGGCCTGCCCCTCGCCGCCTGCTCCACTGCTATCCGGCGTGCCCTGCCTCCCCATGCCCTCATTGTACGACACGCGCTGATGCGAAGAGGACGAGTGGCTGGACGAGCCCGGGCCGCCTCCGTCCACCTCAAACAGCAGCTGCTCCTCCAACGGCAGCGTGCCGCTGGCCTGGGCCGACAGCGTGCTCTGCCCCGCCGCCCCCTTGTCGCCCCCGTGGCCCGACAGCCATGGTGAGGGGCCCTCCCCTGGACTGGACCCCGAGTGCGGCCCAGACGGTGATGACATGGACGCCACCATGGCACGTGTGTACTCGAAATTAATGAGTTGCGGATTGTAGCTGTGGCTGCTCCCAGGACTGGTCCCAGGCGCCCCACCGTGGCCGCCGGCGTAGGCGTGCTGCTGAGACTGGGATGCAGCTGTGCCGTGCGCCCCTGCAGAGGGCCCGCTAGACCCATGAACCAAGGAGGACCCCCCTGCCATGGCTACACCCGCGCCAACGCCAGGGTGCTTGCCGCTGCCGGCAGCGGGGAGGATGCCTCCAGGGCCTGCCGCAGTGGCACCGGCGCTCTGTCCGGCGGATGAGCTGAATGACTGGGACGGAGGGCTGTGTCCGGTCGAGGAGCTGTGACCCCACAGCGCCTCCTGGCCCGCCTTGAACGTGTCGTACATGTACGGCAGGATGCCCATGTTGCCGTGCCGAACGTGGGCGTACAGCCAAGAGGGCGGGGAGTGCTGGATGTTGTGCGCGAGTGCGGGTGGCGGGGGAGGGGGCATGTTGCCCACGAGGTGCGGGGAGGGCGGGGAGACGCCGAGCAGCGCGTCGTGTGCGAGGCCCGACATGCGGCTGTAGTGGATGGCAGCGGCGGGGTGAGGCAGCATGCCGGCAGCTGCGGCGGCCAGCTGCTGCGACATCGCCGCGGCGGCAGCGGCGGACGGATGCTGCTGCCCCTGGTTCGGGCCCATGGGCGCGTTGGGCCCTGCCGATACCGACGCCTGGTTGCGACCTGCCTGGTTGGCGTACCCGGGCTGCGGGGCGATGCCAACGGTCGCGCCGCCGAAGGGAGCCCCCGCGCCAGAGGTGCTGGTGGGTCGCTGGGGCTGGCCTGCAGCGGCGGGGCCCAGGCCGCTGGGAGGCGGGGAGCCGCCCCCGCCGGCGCTGCCGAACCCAGCGCTACGCTGCTGCTGCTGCTGTTGCTGCTGTTGCTGGATTGCCGTTTGCATCCCCGACGTAGCACCGGGCTGCGGCGGCATGCTGGCCTGCAACTGAGCGTACAGCGCCTGCAGCTGCGTCACAAACGGTGGGGGCGGCGGCGGCGGCGGTGGCTGCGACATGGCCCCGCTCGCGCTCCCACTCCCGCCATGTGGAAGGGCGGTGGCCTCCGCCGCGGTCTGCCCACGAGCGCCGCTGGCGCGTGGACGCTCCACCGCGGCCGCAGGAGCCGCTACAGAGGCAGCACCCGCGCCCGGGCCTGCGCCATCGCCAGCCTGCGCGCCACCACTCAAGGCACGCATCAGCTCATCCAGGGTACCCCCCTCCCTGCCGTCCTGCCCCGGCGGCACCCCTCCCCGCGGCGGCAGCACCTCGTTTCCCGACCCACTCGTCCGCTTGCCTGCCGCCGGCGCCGCGGCCGGCGCCGCCGCCGTCACACGCTGCGCCGCCGGCGCCTGCTCCGGCGTGGCGTCCGCATCATCATCCGCATCCCTGCTGCGGCAACCCGCCGCCGCCCTGCCTCCGCCGCCTCCGCCTCCGCCACCGCCACCGGTTGCCGCCATCCCAGAGCCGGAACTCGACCCGGAGCCAGCCCCGCGGCCCTCACCACGCGACGGCAGGGCCCCTTGCTGCTGCAGCGTCAGCAGCTGGTCCGACACCGCATTCAGCATCGCCCTAGTGGCGTCGTGCCTCGCGTCGTGCCGGCTGGCGGCGGCGTTGCCGCCGCCCTGCCCCTGTCCCGCCATGCCCGCGGTGGCGGTCGCCGCCGCCGCCATGGCCTCCTGAACCCTGTGGTACCCTTGCGGCCCCTGGATGTAGCCAGGCGGCCCTGGCTCAGGGCCGGGCCCTCGCCTCATGCCACCGCCAATGCTGCCAACAGAGCTGCGCTGGGTCCCGCGGCCCTGCCCAGTCCCGGGGGCCGCGGGGCTGCCAGTGCAGCCTTCGCCCTCCTGCTGCCCCTGGCCCTGTGCTGAGGCATGCTGGTGCCTCCGAGGCAGCGCGTCTGGCGGCATGTGAGATGGGCCTGGGGCAGCGCCCGGCCCGCCCGCTATCCCGCCCACAGCCGGAGGGGCAGAGTGGTATGCGTGCTGTGGCTGCTGCTGTTGCATGGCCGGGTAGCCCACCACGGCGCTTGCCGCAGCGACAAATGACGCTGCATCGAGAGTCTGTGCAGATGAGGACTGAGGAGAGACCGGAGGTGGCATGTGCGGCGGCGGAGGAGGAGGCGGCATTCCGTACGGCAGGTACGGGGCTGAGCCCAGGAAGCCTGGGCCGGTGCCGGCGGCAGCCGCCGCGGCGGCAGCGGCGGCGGCAGCAGCTGCTGCGGAGTGTACTCCGTGCGGAAGCATGCCGCCGCCGTGGGGTAGCATGCCACCGACATGGGGCATGAGGTGGCGGGAGGCGTACGAAGCCTGCAGCAGGTGCAGGTTGTTCGTAAGATGCCCCGCATCCAGGGGCCCCATACCCGGCCAGGACCCTGGCGGAAGCACGCCACCGTGGGGCGCGGGGAACGGCAGCGGCGGCAGCGGGTGCAGCAGCATCCCGCTGCCGGCGCCGCCACTGCTGCGGCCCGGGCGGTTCTGCCCTGGAGACGCCAGGTGCTGAGGGTGGCCGCGGGGGCCGGGGTGGCTGGTGCCCAGGAGGGCCTGCATTGCGTTGGGCATGGACGGGGAGGTGGATGTGCTGGCGGGGGTGCTGAATGCCCCGAGCGCGACTGCGGGGTCGTGCAGGAGCAGCTGGGCCAGGGGGTCCGTGCTGCCGCCGCCGCCGGGCACGCCTCCGACTGCTGCCGCCGCGGCAGCCGCCGCTGCCACTGCGGCGGCGGTCGGGTCCCGGAAGTCCATGTTCTGGCTGTAGGGGTGATAGCCAGACGATGAGAAGGCGGGTAGCCCGGGCGCTGCATCCCTTGTGCTGGCGGTGCGTGAAGGGCCAGAGGTGGCGCCGGAGGAGGACGTCCCGCGAGACTGGTGTGCGCTGGTTGCATGGGTGGGCCCGACGGGGGACTGGGGCGGCGGGCGGGTGCCGTGCAGCTGCTGCTCAACTTCCTCGGGCAGCACCAGAGCGACGGCGTACGGCAGCTGCATGCCGGAGCGCGACGCGCTGGAGCCCGATGCGTCCTTGCCGTCGGTGGGGGGCGGCAGCGGCACGGCGCTGGGCGCGAACGCGGGCGCCGCAACGGGCGTAGCGGTGGGCGTGGGCGTTGAGGACAGAAAGGGGGACGCATGGCTTGCGGTGGGAGACGCAGCTGAGGGGGACGGCGCTGCAACGCGAAGGACAGCAGCCGCGCCGGCGGGGGCAGCAGCGGATGGAGACGCTGCGGCGGAGGAACCAGCACCGCCGCCGTCGGCAACGGCTGCGCCCTCAGCTGCATCGCCGGCGGCGGCGAGGGACGCGCTGCTACCGGCCTTGGTGGCGGGGCTGCCTGCAGCAACCCCCGGTGAAGGAGCTGCCGCCGGCGACAGCAGCGGCAGCGGCAGCGGCTGCGCGCCACCGCCAGCCGAGCCCGTGCGCTCCAAGTCGGCCACATCTGCCGCCACCCCCGCCGCCGCCAGCGCAGCCCTGCTGGCCGCCGCCGCCACCGACGGTTGTTGCGGGCCCGGCACCTCCCCCGACGGCGATGGAGACTCCAAGCCCCGGCTGTCATCCCCGCTGTCCCCGATAGCGGTTTGGTAGTCCTCCTCTTCCTCCTCCTCCTCCGCCTCCTCCTCCTCCTCTCCGTCCTCACAATCTAATGTGTCACCGTCCCCGCTGGTGCTCTCTTCACCTGCGCTGAGCCCGTGCAGCCCCCGCTTGCGTGGCGACACCGCCCGCACATCCGCCACCGTGTCGGGACTCATGCCCTCACACTCCGCCGCCACCGCGGCCGCGTCCGCCGCCGGCCCCTTGACCTCGGACGGCATCCCCAGCCGGGACAGCTGCCTCCGCTCCCCTTGCAGCTGCTCGCGCGCCTGCGCCTGCGTCGCGGCACTGGGGACCTCCCCTGCCGCGAGCCCGCCCGCGGTGGCGTCCATTGGCAACACTGGAGCTGACAGCACCCGTGGGATTTTGCTGCCATCCATGCTGGCCAGCGACAGGGCGTCCACCCTCCCCATCGCCGCCGACTGCACCTGGGCCTGTGCGAGCTGCTGCTGCTGCTGCTGTTGCTGCTGAGCCAGCACGTACGGCGTCAGCAGGTTGGGCAGCATGTAGCCGCCTGCGGCCTGGAACGCCGCAGCAGCAGCCGCAGCCTGTTGCTGTTGCTGCTGCTGCACCGCAGCGCTGAGGGAGAGGCCTGCCTGCCCTGCCGCCGCCGCGGCCGCCGCCGCAGCGAGCCCTGGCATGCCCTGGTACGCGTGCGCGAGCAGCCGCTGGCGCGTGCCGGGGTCCAAGCCAGAGGTGGCAAGCGCGGCCGCAGCAGCCAGGTTATCCGCAGCCTGCGCCACCTGCGCGGCTGTGCCACCCCCGGCGCCGCCACCACTCGCCAGAGTGGCAAGCTGCGACAGGGTCAGGATAGCGTTCGCGGCGTTGGTGGTCCGCAGTAGCGCCTCCATGTCCGCCGCCGCCGCCACCGCCGCCACGCTCGCGGGGCCGTCCCCAGCAGCCGCCGGCCCCTGCTGCTGCCCGCCCTGGCCCTGCGCGCCGTGCATCCCGCCCACCAGCCACTGACCCACATGGAACGCCGCAGCCTGGGAGTCCAGGCCCACAAGCCCCGCGCCGCCAGCCCCTCTCCCTGCCCCCGCCGGCCCGTGCAGGTGCCCCCCATGGCCCCCGTGCCCCGCCTCCTGCCGGCTGCGCACCATGTGCAGGTCCCCAGCAGCGTTGCCGTACACCAGGCCACCCCTGCCCATCCCGCCGCCGCCAGTTCCGCCGTATCCAATGCCGTACCCGCCGGCGCCGCCACCGGGGGGCATCCCCGCGGAAATGCCGCCGGTGACCGGCGGCGCGGAGGTGCTCGGCTGGGGCGGGCTGCTGACGTGGGACAGCGCGGCGGGCACGGGGCGCAGAGCCACGGGGTGGTGCAGCCCCGGGTGGCCGCTGGGGTCGCCGCCGCCCGCTCCGGCCGCCGTGGGATACTTGCGGTGGCGCTGCGCATTCCAGACCTTGCCGAAAAAGTTGTCGAAGCCCTTCACGGCCATTAACGGGCCCAGCTCCTGCGACCCAGGCACAAGTAAAGAACCACATCACTTGGGTGCAGAGCCGACGCCCCACTGCCCCCGCTTATGCGTCCCAACTCTCATGACGGTGACGTGCTTGCCAGTAAGAGCATCCGTGGATAAGACGTCGAGGCTATGCCGGAAATACATCAGCCGCACACCCACGCGCGACTTGCGATCGTCATGGAGCACACCCGGCCTTAGCAATTGGCGCCCACATCCAGCACCGCATGCCCAACCCCACCTTGGCCTGCTCGGCGATGTCTGCCAGCATGCGCGCGCCGTGCTCGAAGGCCCGACGGATGCGCAGGTAGGACGCCTTGGACACGGAGCGGCCCAGGTTGTTGTTGGGCAGGATGGGGTCCATCACGTTGAGCTGCTTCACCGAGAACGGCTTGGTCTCGCCGCCCATGGCGGCCAGCTGCGGCCAAGCACGGAACAGCATGAGCAAGAACACTGAATGTCAGGAGCAGTCATTCACCTCGAACACTGAGTTTGATGAACAGACGAGGCGTTCCTGCTCTGCACTGTGCTGTACCCATGCAAGCAATGCGCTGGGTTCTGGCAGAGCGGTGCGATATCTTTAGCTCTCAGGCGAGCACGTAGGGAACATGGCACGGGTCGTCTACCTGCGGCGCTGTGTACTTCTTGTAGGCCCGGGTCATGAAGTGCTCCTCAAGCAGCGGCTCATGCACCGGCTGCACCGGCTGGGGGTGGAGGTTGGGGTGCGGCTGCGCGTGGGAGGGATGCTGCGGAGATGGCGGGTGGGACTGCGCCTGCTGCGGAGGCTGCGGCGAGGCCGTCGGTTCGGCGTTGGGGTCCGGCACTGCGGACGCAGGGCAGGGGAGGATAATGCCGTTGGGGAACATGGCTTACTGGCTATGTTAGGCCAAGGCTATGGTAGCTACACTTTGCTACGGTAGGAATGAAAGAGATTACGCAGGAATGGAAGCATGCATTTTGCGTCTGACGCTGCGACCCACCTGGCTGCTGCGGTTGCGCTTGCGGGGGCGGCGCCGGGGCCGGCGGCGGCGCTGCCAGGACCGCCAGTGGTATGGGCCCCTGCAGGCTGAGGCAGTAGCGCTCCCAGTCGAAGCCGCTGCACTCCACCAGGAACTTGTACAGCACCTGCAGCAGCAAGCATTGTACACTTGCTGTCACAACACCACGCATGTGTGTTACCTCATGCATGTGTGTTACCCGTTGACAATAGCCCTTAGCCACCACCAACGACGCTAAGAAGCAGTGGACCAGGGCACAGGGCACAAGACGTGTGTAGAGATGCTGTTGCGGGAATCGGGATGCATAACCCGTCTACAGGCAAGACCAGTTGTTACAGAGCAAGCAGGGCGTGTGTGCTGTCTGCCCACCTGCAGCGGGTTTGTCAGCTCCTTGTGGTAGCGGTTGATGACGTACAGCACCAGGGTCTCCAGCGCGTAGGTGGAGATGAGGCCATGGTGGGCGCCCAGCACGCGGCTCTCGTAGTAGCACCAGCCCTTGACCTGTGCGGCCCGGGTGTGACGCGGGAGCCAGTCAGGGGAGTACCCCGTGCTGAAAGCAGTCTACAGGGGCTCTGCGTGGCACCTACCAACTCACGCTGCCAGGTGACCGAGAGGCCTGACAACGCTACCAGGCTGCAAGGAGCATGCGCAGCATGACCCATCTCCTGGCACAGCGTAACGCCTCTTGCGCAGCATGACGCTTCACTGCGACCCAAATCACACTCACCGCGTCCCATCAGTCAGCATGCAGCAATCCAACGAACGACCGCGCATACCCATCCTACGCATCAGGTGGCCTTGTGCGGCCCTACCAGTATGATGCTGTCCTTGAACAGGTGCCTCCGGCCCTGAATGCACTTGTCCACGTAGCAGTCCACGTCCTCCAGGAACTGGTAGGTGTTGAGGCCGCCGATCTGGAAGAACGATATGTCCACCACGATGTTGTCCACCAGGCACTTGAGCAGCTTGACCTGCAGGGCCAGGGGGTGAGGCGTGCAGGGCCGGGGGGTGAGGCAAGGAGGGGTGAGGCAAGGACCGGTATGTGAGGGGTCTGAGGCAGGCGCTGTGGAGTATTTGACTTGATGGAATCGTATAACGCACGCAAGCTCGTCGTTACAATGCGGTGTGGGGTTTCGGGTGGGCTGCGGAAATCGGTGCATGTGCGTTGCCAGCAACAGTTCCTGGGTCACATGTTGGGTTGAGCTGGCGTGGGGGGTCAACGACTATGAGGCTGCCAGCTCGCAACGTGTGCCACAGCAGGACGCAGGTCCAGGTGTTCATGACCCAGTACGAGCTTACAGCGGAGCCTCAAGGGCACGTGACGCTTCCGTACCGGCGAATAGGATACAGACTGCGTACGCCGTTTTCGCCACCACACACACACACACCCCTCCCACCTCTGCGTGGATGACCTGCACGTTTGCCACTTTGAGCACTGCATGCTGGTTGCTAGCCTCGTCCTCCAGGCATGCCTGCAGCTGCGTGGCCCACGTGTCCTTGAGCGCCTCACGGATGGACTGTGCCCGCGGGTTGTGGCTGAAGATGGACAGGTCGATGTCCCCGTCAGGCAGGTACGTTTTGAGCGGCACGGAGCCGAATGCGACAGCTGTAACCTGCGATGCGAGCAGTTTCAAGGGGGGCCGAAACTCCGTCAGTGGCAGGGGTAGTTGTGCTTGTGTCAGCTCGAGTTGGAAGGCAGGAGCCGACAGGGCAGCTGACGAGGGTGGCGAGGGAAGGGCAGCTGCTGGCACCGGGAACGGATCTGTTACGCAATACCACGCTCCAAACGCGCAGGGGGCTCGCGCTTACATCATGGGGGCTGAAGCACCGGCGTATAATGCTGGTTACGTGGTCGATAATGAATGTCCGGCGGTTGAGCGACAGCGTTGTGGGTCGAATACGTGAGATCAGGAGGTCAGTGCGATTGAGCAGCTCCTCTGTAAACTTTGGGTGCAACGCAGCCAGAGACGCTGGATCCGAAGGATAGGGAGCACGGGGTGGAGGGGTGTCGCCCATTTGTCCCGTGCCCCTTGTAGCTATTATCTATCACATATACATTTGTTTTCGGTCACCGTAGTTTTGGCCTTCGAGCCCGGGCCGCAATGTCGGGTTAGCAACAAAACAATTGAGTTGGGCGCACACCGAGACTCCTGTGGTCCTTGCTTTATGTAGGTACGGTTATTACTACTGCTATAGCCTAGTCGGCAGCTGCACCTACCTTTTGGTTGTTGCTCTTGATCGGCACATGTGATTCCACTCCATTCCGCTCCTTCCGTGATCGGCCCTGTAACTTCGAGGAGGCTGCAGGACCTGCGGGAGGAGGTGTGCTCCGTGGTGCAGGGGATGGTGCATCAGGGCGGGGAGCAACAGGAGGGCAAGGGACACGGGGGAAGCAGCGCATCGGGTTAAGAAGGCGCCAGTGTCACAGACTGGGAGCTGCACGGTGGCGGGAGCAGAGGAGGACGGTGTTGTAAGGGTCACGGCAGCCACACCTGTGCCAACTTGCATTATCAAAAGCTTGTCAGTAACACCCGGGGATACCGTGCCTGAGCTGCAGTGCACGATGGATGCGGTGGTGGAGCTGGGAGGTGGGCGGCGGGTGGCGGTGGAGGTGGACGGCCCGGGGCGGTGGCTGACCAAACACCCGCACACGCAGACCCGGACGGGACCTACGGAGCTGAGAATGCGATAGCTGGAGAGGGTGCCGGGGGCGGGCAACGCCATGGGTGTGTCTTACTGGGCGTGGGAGGAGCTGGGTGGGGACAGGGGGCGGCAGGAGGCGTGGCTAGAGGCCGGGAGCGGAGGGTGAGGGTGGCGGCGGGGTCAGGGGTCGGAGGACGCGGCAACGGCAGCCCCGGAGGCAGAAGGGTGAGGGGGAGCAGAAGGGGGCTGAGGAGCAGCGGGGTGAGCGGGGACCAGGGGAGGAGGGTGGCGCAGGGCAGCAGGCACCAGGCAGCGAAGCGGCGATGGAGGCCGCGAAAGTGTGCAGCATGGGGTGAAAGCTAAGGGGCTGCAGCAGGCGGAGGAGGAAAGACACGCAGCCGGCTAAGGAGGCTTGGCCTGCCTGGGCTACACAACAGGGCTAGCTTGTGCTGGGGTGAGGTGCAAGCAGTAGCGGTTGGTTTGCGGCCAACGGGCTGCACGGTACGTGACGATACTGACTCTGCTGGCAGCGTGCAAGCGGGACTTCCCCTGGCGCCTGCTGTCCGCGTTAGCTAGGAGGCACCACCGCCGCTCGCACGGGGTAATGTGACACTGTGTGACAGTCCCTGGGGAGTAGACAGCAGCATCAGAAGCTGCTTCTTGCAAGGCGTGGTGCGAGATGCGTGGGGGAGTTCCTGCTGATGCGCAGGTCCTTACTCGCCTGCCCACACGTTGGCCCACAACTGGTGTACCATCCCTGCAGGAAGGGAGGAGTGCGGATCATGCCGAGAGCGGAGCTATGAAGCACGAGGATCTGGGTTGCGTGGTGAACCAGGGTGAACTGGTGATGGGCGGCGCTTGGGCTTGGGCGGGCTGCAAGACTGTGCCCTCAGAGTACCGTACTGGCTGTTGGGCGGGGTGTGTAGGCGCACTGCAAAACATCGTGTTCACGGCATTTCGAGCAAGCAAGTGGCACACGTGCACTTGTGACGTGGTGATGGCGGCAGTTGCATGCTCGACAGTGCAGCAGCGTCAGATTCCGACGTACGGTCGGCACGTGGCTGCGGCACGCACACGTACCCGAACGGTTGTGGGGTTTTGGGCGCGCATGACGCAGATGACGCAGCGCCGGGCTACCCGAAAGGAGGACAAACGCTCCTGCTTGTCATCCGCTGGCGCATGAGCGCATGAGAGTCGGGCGCAACGGGCTTCAGCCTGAGCCTTAGCCCACGTCTGCTTACTCGTGTGGCTGCTGATGCATATGTGGTGCGAGTTGCCATGCCTGCTCTTCCCAGCTGGTGACTGACGAGTCTTAGTGTGTGGCACGCAGAGTAGTGCTGTGGTGGCGCCTGCGGTCTGCAGCAGGTATCAGGGGCTGCATATCAGGGCCGCCAGGGGCCGCAGTCCCGCAGATCATGCATGTACACGGTGTATGCCATTGGTAGTCCCTACTGCTTGCCGACTGCAACCATGCAGCTGCTTCGTCTTGCCAAGCCCCATCCCTTGCTCGTTGGCTGTCCGGTGCAGGGAAGTCCTGGTGTAGCAGGATGCGGTGCAGGGGAGTCCTGGTATGGGTGATGTCTCCTGCACCTACTACAGTTTATTTGCTGCCGTGCTGTATTCCTCCATGTGTGAGTGCCTACGGGTATCGGACCTCAGCCAACACCAAGCCCATGCTCTGGTACTGCTTATTACCGTCAGCAGACCTTAGCCTATAACGCTGCTCTGTAGGTCTCCATCGCTGTGTGCGTTGGCGATGCAAGTCAATGACATTAGGACAAGACGGGGACACAGGGGCAGTGACCTGGGGTCGTCGGGGACCGGTGTACGCCCTGGTTTCAGCCATTGAGCCCCGGCTCACTTGCGGATGGGAGAAACCTCACTGTGTAGTGTGTACAGTAACACTGACGGACCTGAGGACTGCAGTCGGAGTGCCTTACATACAGGATAGCAGGCTCAACAGCAACACGAGAATGCAACCTACAGCATTCGGAACACTGCTCAAGTGGCAAGGCCCAAGGACGACGTAGTACGGCATAAATAGGACTGCTCCCGTCGGCATAGCTGCACCTTGCGCTGCAAGCCACAGCCTGCTCAATACCGCACTGCACCCAGAACAGAGGTACAACTGGGTACAGGCCCTACTCGCGCATGCAAACCCAAACCCAAACCCACCCAAACAAACATGCCAATCTGCCCACAGTTGCTGGACTGCTACACTCCACGCGAATACAAAGCAGCAGCGTTGTAGCAGGCAGAGGCACAGTAGCACACATGTGGCCCCCATCTGACTGCTCTACTCGAGTACAAACGAAAGATGAGAAAGGTAATGCATGCCTAACGCCATGCCAAAGTGGCCTGTAGCCATTGGGGGCGGCACAAGCCCTGCCCGCCGCAGCCCTGTTGCTATACGCCTCCAGTCCACCGACCACGCCACAATCAGTGCAATGTGAGGAAGGACACGTGCCGCCCACCCGACACGGTGGCAGCACCCACCCACACACCCTACACGTCTAATCTACACGGCGGGTGGAAAGCGCAACAGGCACGGCACATGGCTACATGGATAGGAGTTCAGTACATAATGTCCAGGTCCGGGCGTGACCGCCGTGCGCCCCCACGTGTGCTCCTCACAACACTGGGGAACGGACTGCGCAGCGAAGAAGGCCTGACAGCATGACAGGTCATCAAATGCAGGGCGACACCTTGACCTTCGGCAGTTCGAGGAAGCGTCCTAGCTCACCACAGCTCTCGGGACTTGACCCTCTCAGATGGCAAGGAGCGGGTACACCAAGCCGCCCGGCTGCAAACACAATCCATCGCGCTTTGCAACCAAGGCAACCGCTGCAGCTTAAAAATATGGCCGTCACGCTTGATGAATGTGGGCTGCGCCGGCCGGTGGCAAAGCGAGGGACGAAGCCCTAGTTGAGCTAGCGGGACAGAACCTCAGTCCGCACGTAGCTCACGAGAGTCTTGAAGATACTTAGTCCTGCTGCCGCCAGAAGAAGGACCGGAGTCAGCAGTGTCATCAGGAGGGCCGCTAGCGTCTCCAGAGCAGACTCCATGGTAGTCGACAAAGCTGACTCAACAGGCGAAGCCACAGCCACAGACCGCTTGTCCATCGTGCTTGACATTCTGACCTGCGATGCAGCAGGATGAAATAGGAACTCCGGCCATCAAGACAAGCAAGCTCTTGTTTGATAGGCTCCTCCGCAGTCAAGAGACCTGCAACAAGGAATTGTACTCTTGCGCCGTTGTTACCTTGCGGTATATTCCAAGGCTTGGAATGGCTGACTTCGCCTTGTGCACAGTTGCTGACGTGTGGAGTGGTGTCACAGCCGCGTCGCTGTGCTACAAAGATAGCACGAGTACAGGAGCTTGCAGACAAACAAACAGCGGGTACAGCTGCTGCAATACCACAGCTGCATCGACCAGAGGCGGCCCAACCGCTCCAATCCGGGCTGGTCGGCCTCCAACCGTACGCCACACTGCAACATGTGTAACCGCCAAACTCAAGTCCGCAAACCCTACCAGGCACGGTTGCCCCACAACGACCCCTCGGTCAACGCACAGCCGGGGGCTGGGGCGCCCCCTAGGCCCCACCAGTTGAGACCGTGCCAAAGTCGCTCTGCCGTGCGGCTCCTAGCAACATCATCAGTCTTTTGCCCGACCACCGTGCTACTCCTCTTGAGCCATCGGTCCGGAAACCATCATCCACAAGTGCTTGACGTCACCAACCCTGTATTGCAACTTCCCTTGGCGCGCAGGACCCAAACCGAAGCCCATCAACCGCACGCTCCCCCCTCAACCACCGCCCGCGGTGCCATAATCCTCACCCCCACTTCCATCACGCCGCCATAGCGCGGTCACCATAGCTAGAATGCGCAGATAGCGGCCAACCCTTGAATGAGCTTCTCGCGCCACCTCTGCTGACTCGGGGCTAGGCGGCTGTCCCTCAGCGCCTCTGCCTCCCTCACCCGCTGGGGGCCGCCGCCGCAGGCTGCTGCCGCGCTTCGACCCCGACGCCCCGCTGGTGATGGACATGCGGCGCATGGCGAGGGTTGGGCCCTGCAGGCCAAGCCCGCAGAAGCCGGCGACGCCTCGCTTCCTTGCCCACGCTCCTTGTGCGGACCAGGGGCTCCGCCTCCTGCCCCCCGCCGCATTGCACTTCAGCCCTGCCCCTGGCCCCGCGCAGCTGCCGCCTTGAGGCTCCATCCTGACCCCTGTCTCCCCACGTCCCGCCTCTGGCCCTACACCGCTGCCTCCTGCTTCCCATACCTACTGCATGCCACCCTACCCTCCATTTCCTGCAACGCCCCACGGGTCCCCTGCATCCCACCCTCCACAACTCGGCCTCCGCCTAGGCCAGCACCTGGCACCTGGCGCGCCGCCCTACCGCCGGCGCCTACGCCGCTGGGCCCCTCCCTTCCGCCTCTCTCCCTCCCAGTCTCCGCCTCCCACGCAGACTAGCACCGGGAACAGCACCAGCGCCAGCAGCGCCGGTGCCCGCTGTCCTCCAGGGGCGCACAACGCACCGCTGCACCCCTGATGCCCTCCCGCCGGAACCTGCAACAGGAGCAGGCCGTGGTCTCCCGCCCCCAGCCCTCCCCAGCCCTCCCCACCCCCGCCGCGCCCCACGCCTGCGCTTCCCGCCTCCTTGCCTCTCCGCCGCCGCCTCGTGCCTAAACCGGCACCTGGACGAGGCGCAAGCTGTGGTCCACGCCACCCGCCCTCCCCACCCCGGCCTCCCCCAATGCCGGCACTCCGTGCCTCCTCGCCTCTCCGCCGCCGCCTCGTGCCTAGGCCGGCACCTGGAAGAGGCGCAGGTTGTGGTCGCCTGCGCCCACCAGCAGCGCCCGCGCGTCCGGCCCCCAGCGCAGGGCCGTGGCGCGCTTGGGCACCTCCGGCAGCGCCTTGAGCTCCGCCCACTGCTGCTTCTGTGGGTGGGAGAGAATAGCGAGCGGAGAGTAACAAGTTACCAACACGGTAAGTAATATTGGGCTTGCAACTGGAGGTGTTCGGCGCCTCCGGCAGCGCCTTAAGCCCCACCCACTGCTGCTTCTGTGGGAGGGAGGGACACGTCCACGCGCACCGCGGGGCCCCCCACCGCCAGGTGCTGCCTCCGCCTGTCTGTGCACACCCTCTCAGGGCCATCCCATCAGTCCGTCATCCCCCCCCCTGCCCTCACCTGTCCGTACACGCGCACGGCGGGCCCCCCCACCGCCAGGTACTGGCCGCTGTGGTCGAACGCCACGGAGGCGCAGGGGCCGTCGCTGAAGGGCTCCAGGGTCCTGCGGGGAGGGCGAGGGTTAGGCGGTAGGAGGACAGACGAAGTTTGTTAGTCGACAAAGGGAGGGTGGGCGGATACGCGGAATCGTGTACTCAAACGAAGTGGTGTTACGGTAGTACAGTGAGGATCTGTTGCTTGCACAGGACAGCACTCGCATGTCCACCAATTCCCTAGGCCGGGAGCTGGAATCGTCCTCTCCCACCCTTCCTGCAGCTTGCGCAGCTTTCACCCTACACACTGAGACGAAACCCGAAGCCCCCTTATGCCGGCAGCCGCTTCCCTTTTCCCTCGTCCGGTTCCCACTATCTAACCGGCCCCACAGCTCGCGCAGGTGCCGCAGCACATTGTCACGTGCCGCATGCGGAAAACATGCATACACCACTGACACGGCTTGAAGGGCCTGCTTGCGTGTTGGTGTACACGTATCGGTACTCCCAACGGCACCCCATGTCGCCCACTTGAAGTTCTGGATATGGCAGTGAGTGACACCTTCCTATTGTGTCTGCTTGTCAGGGATTATACACATCCCATCCCCGCATCTGCACGTGCTACCCACTTGAAGTTCTGCAGCTTGCGCAGGTCCCACAGCTTGACGCAGTCGTCCGAGGCGGAGGCCAGGTGGTAGCCGTTCTCCGAGAAGGCCAGGCAGCGGATGGGCGCAGCGTGGCCCTCGCAGGCCGCCACGTTCTTCTGCTGCCGCACCTCCCAGATCCTGCATCACAAGTAGGTGGTTGTGCGTGTGTGTTATCTGCCGCCCGTACCACCGGTAAGTTACGTGTTGTGCGCGTGGCGAGCGAGGGACGCCGAGTGTCTGCAGCATGCATCCGCGGTAAGGGGCAGCGGCAGGGAAGGGCAGAGGGGCCCCTGGCCCTTGCCCCGCCGGAGGGCAGTCTTTCAGTGCGCGTGCCGCAGCCATGGAGCGGTGGAGGGGATACGGCAGGCTTGCCCCGATAGGGCAATAGCCAATTCACGTGTGTGCATTCGCTCCTGTGAGCAGCGGGGACCCCTCCCCACCCCATGGCGTTGCTGAGGCCACCCACGGCCACGCCCAGCACCTCGCTCCATCCCGTGCTGCTGCACGTGTGCAGGCCGCGGGCACTACCCCTCTGCGCCCTGCCAACAGCGCCTTGCCTGTGCCCCGTCTCCCTTCCTTCCCATAGCTGGCCTCCTCCTGGCCACGCATCTGATGGCACGTCATCACACTACCTCCCTGTTTGTTCCATATTCTTCCAGTAACACTGCTCGCCCGCGGCAGTCTCCGTTCCTGGCACGCTTGCCCTCCAACCCCCTGTTCTTCCCACCTGATGGCCTTGCTCTCCGTGCCAGTGCCCAGAATGAGGCCGTCGGGGTGGAAGGACAGGCAGGTATAGGTGTAGGCGGAGGGGTCGCCGCCCTCCTCGGGGCCAACCTGGGCAGGGAAGCGTGAGGGATGGGTCAAGCTGGGGCCAAAGGGTATGTGATGTGCGCCTTACGCGCGGTGACGCATGGGGCGCGGGCTCGGGTTTGCGAACGCATCACACCCTGGTCGGCAGCCGCCGCGTCGGTGCATTCACGTGCCTTCGGTGCTGCGCGCCCTGCTGGCTTGGTGGTGCAGACATGTAAGGCAGGCTGCTGGGCGGGCGGGCGGGCCACCAGCGCCTACAGCCTCTTGTAACCGCCCGCTGCCTAACTGAATTTGTCCCGACCGTGCAGTATGGAGTGACCCGCCGATCCCTGCGCCTTTGCCGTCCGGACTGCAGCCCCGCCCCCCTGGAACAGCCTCCTGCGTGCCTGCCAGCACTGCACGTCCAGAGCCGCTGGCACGTACCCAAAGCCCCGACATGCATTCCCACGGTGCTTGCACCGGCTCCCCACCACCCGTCACCGCGGCACACATCCCAAAAGGCGCGAGGCGTGCCTAGCCGCCTCCCCTCCGCCTTGCCGCCGCCCAGCCTCCGATCTGGTGCCCAGGCCAGATAGCGGAGCCCAGGACCTTCCCCATTGCGCCGCATGGCACTGGGCCACCGCATGCGGGGTACGGCAACACTCACGGCCCGCCACAGTCAACGCCCAGACTCCATACGCTTTCGGCACAGTGGAAGGCCTTGGGCCTTGCGTGGCTGCGGCACTGATCACCTGCTTGATGCACCCCACGCCCATCCCTTCCCTTCCAACCGAACCCAGCCCCCTCTTGCTATGCACGCATGAACAACACACGCAAGCTTCTGCCCGCCCCATCCCCTCCGCCTGTGTACGTTATCCCCTGTAAGCCCGATTTGTCGCTAAGACTTCAGCCTCCAGCAGCACATAACGCGATGTAGCTTTGGTAGCCTCAACGTCCACCTCCTCCACGCCACAATCCCCCATCAACACACCTGCTTGAGGCACACCAGCGAGGCCAGGTCGTAGAATGCCCACGTGGCGTCCGCGCTGCCCGTCACGAAGTACCTCCTGCTGGGGTGCACGGTGACGCCCACCACCTCCTTGCCGTGGTCCGACAGCGTGGCCGCGCATGACCACGCGCCGCCCTCCCCCTCCCCGCCCTCGGCCCCTTCCGCCCGCCGCCACACGCGCGCCGTGCGGTCTGCGCTGCTGGACAGCAGCACGTCGCCCTGGGCCGAGGCGAAGGCCACCCCTGTGGCGCGCTTGGTGTGGCCCTCCAGGCTGGCGAGCACGCGGCCCTGAGAGGGAGGGACACGGAGGTGGTGAAGGGAACCAGGGTGATGCAACATAGGGGAGGAGTGAGGGGTATAGGTGGTGCGGCAATCCAGGCTGGGAAGGACGCGGCCCTTGCGGGGTAGAGATACGAGGACAGAGGGGGGCGGGAGGTGTGCGTATGATCATGCAATGTGCATGGCATGAGGGAGGTACGGGATGGGCATATGGGTGTTGTGGCCATGGCTGGCCACAGCACGGCATCCCAGAAGGGGAAGCAGGTGGGCTGGAGGGGTGCAGGGGTAGTGGGTTGACGATCAGGTGCCGTAGATGAGGGTCAGGAGTAGGGAATGAGCATGAGGAGTACAGCGGCCCCCTAATGCACGGGTGTGTGTTCCCACGCAAAGTCCATTTGCAGCCACGGTTGGCAGCCCGAGGTGAACCCCAGACCCGGACCAAACCATTGCGTGTGCACGCAGCCTCCACCCACACTGAGAGGGACCCTCGACCTACACCGGAGCAAGCAGTCTACCCCCTGCCGGCCCGCCCGGGCGACACACCACCGCCAATTTGCCCTGCCCATCCTGCGGTACTTGGGGGCTACCCTGAACCAGGGCCATCCGTGCACCCAGCCAGTCAACCCCAATGTGCCGCTCCCCAATCCCGTAGCCAATCCGAGTCGCGCAGACATTCTCGTATTCGCTTCTTGGTCTCTAATGTGTTTCCTCCCTTTCTCCCCTGCACACCTGCAAGTAGTCGAACAGCTGCACGCTGCCGTCCACCCCCGCTGTGGCAACCACGCCCTGCTGCGCCGGGTTGGCATCGATGGCGGTGATGCCGCCCGCTGTGGTCTTGTGCAGCGGGTGCGAACCGGACAGCGCCATAGCCCCAATGTCGTCGGGAGAGGCCAGGCTGTCGGGCAGGGGGCGCTTCTTGCGGCCCTTGCTGAGCGAGGCGTTGACCTCCGCCATGTCGGCAATGACGTCGTCCGGAATGCCCGCCTTGGGCCTGCGGCCGCCCGCGGCCTGCGCCCCGTCCACCTGGGCCTCAGCTGCAGCTTTCTGCGCGGCTGCGAGGTCATTTGCAAACTGCTGCTTGAGGTCGCTGAGCGCCGCGCGGGCCTCATCGCGTTCGCGAACCAGCCTGGCGATGACGCGGGTTGCTGCGTCGTGCTGGTACAGCGCGTGGCTCAGCTCCTGGCGGGTCTGGTGAAGCTGCGTCCGGGTGCTGTGCAGCTCGAGCATGGTGGCATCCCACTCATCGTGGAACAGACCCAGTAACCCTGGAATGCTGGTCGCCGGTGCTGTGCGGGGCTTGACGGTCTTGTTGACTTTAAGCGGCAGCAAGTCATCGCTTGACAGCGGCTCGCTGGTCACGGGGCACTTGCCCGTCTCGCGGACATACTTTTCGATCAAGTCCTTCTCAAACAGCAGACCGGACTTAACGCTGACGACGCCCTGCTCTGGCACGGTCCCCGATATCGAGCAGAACATGGCCGCTCACACGAATCGCACAAGCCCCGCGAGGAGTCCCGATCACAGATGCAGGGCTACACTTCGAGCCAGGCCGAGCAGGCCCGCTCCGCCACTCTTGATACGCCTGCGAGCCAGTACACTAGCTCAAATGAGTGCTGGTGCTAGGTTTGCCTGTCCGTGGATTGTTTGGGCTAGTCCTTCAGGAAATGGCGCCGCCGCAGCGTGCTACAAACGGAGCAGGAATTAGGCAGCTTATCCCACCTGAGCAAGTGCTCCTGTTCCCTTCTGACTATATGTCCAGTATGGTGATGAAAAGGTTTGCCGATGAGAGGTCACAGAGAGTGGGTGGTCTAGGACAGGTTCAATGTGGCGAGAGAATTTATCTTCCGAGCACACGGAGAAATGAACATTTTGCAGTGCTTTCGCCACAGTACCGTTATGACAGTTAGCGGTCGTTGACCGCGCTGCTTTCTCTCGCGTGTCAGAGCTCTGCGCCTTGCCGTCCTTTCAACCTAGCTACAGAACAGCAACTAAAAGAATACCGGTAGATAAAGGGATCGGTGCAAGGCCTTTTCGGGCACATGACCACAAGCAGGTGGTCTCAGCCAGGGGAGCCCAGGGGAGCTAGTGCCGTTGTGGGCTGGAAATGCCGACACGAGCATCGCTGCAGAGGACTCAACAATTTGGACTGGCCCGCCCTTCCTTACATCGATGGGGAACAGGTAACCCAAAGGCCAAAGCAACGCCAAAGCACGGCAAAGGCGTGCGGCCCCACCGGGCCCACTGGGCCCCACCAACGCACCGCAGCAAGCCAAAGCACAGATAAGGCCCGCGTCCCCATCCGCTCCTCCCCACCCTCCGACCCGCCCACGCCTCCACCATCCCCCCGCCTACCCCTCCTCCACCTCCGCCGCCAGAGCCACCAGCGCCTCTGTTTCCTCTGCACTCAGTGCCTTCTGCGACGGCTTGCGTGCATGCCCCAACTTCCCCTCAGGCGCAGCCGCCTTGAACGGCCCGCCGTGCCCCCCAACGCCGTCAACCCCAGCACCCACCGGCTGCCGCGCGTCTGGCAGCAGGCCCGCCCGCAGCAGCTGCAGGTCCATGCCCACGCCGGCACCCCTGCCCGTGTCCACGCCCATGCCCGGCGCCTCGAAAGGCCCACCGTGCCCCCCAGAGCCGCCCGCCTCGGCGCCCGCCAGCAGCACCTCTGTGACCTCTGCACGCAGTGCCCCCTGTGACACCTTGCGCGCACACCCCGACTCCCCTGTGGTGCCGCTGCCTGCGACGCTGCTGCTTGTGGTGCTGCCGCCCCGAACGGTCCGCCGTGCCCCCCAAAGCCGCCTGCCCCCGCACCCGCCCGCAGCAGCGTGGCTGGCACCACACCCACCCCCAGCAGCTGCACGTCCATGCCCGCGCCGGCACCTCCTCCTTCGTGCGCCGACTAAGTTTGCGGTGGTAGTAGTCAAGCTGGTTCTTCAGTGATCTGTTACTGGCAGCCAGGTCCTCCCACGTGAGCCCGGAGCGGGTGTAGAACTCCTGACAAGAGTGGAACCACAGGGTGCGCGTGCGTTACCACTGGCCAATAATACAGGTGTGGTGCATATCATTAGGCTGGATGTGCAATTCGGCGCACTCGGGAGGAGAAGTATGCTGCGTTTGGGGCTGACTCTCGAACAACAAGCAATTAACAGTTACAGTTACAGACCCCAATGGGGTACGTCCGGAGAGCCAGGGGGCCATGAGGACGAATACTGCGGTTCACAATTAACCCAGCTCCACGTCAAGTGCTTCGTCTATAGCATACATCTACGGCCCATCACATACACCCACAGCCCACCTTTCAGCGGACATACGGCGACGACTTGCCGTGGTCGTTGGCCGCGCGCAGGGCGGCTGTGTGCTGCTCCGATAACGCTGGCGTGTTGGGATAGCGGGCGCAAACTGGAGGGGACACGCGTGGTACAGGCAGATAACAACACAGAAGTAAAGCGTCCAGTCGTTTGCCTTGGTCCGGAAATGGTCAGATGAGCAGCCATGCGTCTCGTGCCGGAGGGGTACGACGGGTGGCATGGGTGAAACACAGTGACGGGATACGTGAATAGCCCGGCTGGCCCCACTCACCACCAGCCAAACGAGGCCACAGCCGCCAGCCCCTCCGCCTTGAGTGCGGCCATGGCCGCCTTGCCTGGATGGGAACAGCGGCGCACGAACAGGGAGGGGCGAGAGGCATGTAAGCAAGTGGCCCCAGTATGGAGCGTGGAACTAGGAGGGTGCGGGCGAGGGTACCAGGAGGACGCCTTCAGCCTCGGATGCTGGGCTGGTAAACGAGCCGGTGGCTTGGAACAGCCGTGTATATTGAGCCTGTCAACTACACCTACCGGCGCGCGAGTCCATCTCCTGTCGGTGGTGCAGGGCGCAGAAAGCACGGCGTGCTCTTCATCGTGGGGGTTTAGCTGCACGGAGCCTAGGTGCTTGTTCTTGAACTTGAATTCCGTGGGCCTCGGGCCCCGGATGACCCCCTGTGCATTCAGCCAACGTGGGACATGTCGTTGTATGTGGCGTACGTACAACAAATTTGAGCGATCGGTTGCTGTAGGCGGAGTGAAGGTCCAGGTGAGGGTGTCTAACACACGAGTGACTTACACTGGCAGCTCCCACCTGGATCAAGTGCGCCATGGGCACGGCTTTTCCGTAGCGCTCTGCGGACGCGGTGCAGCCACATGCTGGCTGCGAGCAGCCAGGAACCACGTTCCTCACAAGGGCACGCAGCAGCCCGGGGCACACAGCAGAGTTGAAGCACCAGATGCTGCGGTGTCAACATGGTATCAAAGGAAAGGTCAAGGCGAGAACAAACTGCTACCGTACGTGCCGATTACTGCTACTGTATGTGTACTTGACGCGTGGGGGCACAGCGCACAGGACATACAGGCAGGGGGGCGTGTGTGTGGGTGTAATAACATACAGGACCAGGGTGTGGACAGTGAAGTGCACAACGAGGTCCCGTAATTTCATTGCCGGATCATGAAGCTAATATCATGAAGCCCTTCTCCGAACTACGTGCTTAGCACCCGCCCTGTGCTGCCACGTGCACCATACTGCCACGTGTCATCAGGGTCCTGGCAGGCATCTACGGTACTGGAAGCACCTGGGCAGGAGAACCGTGGACATCGGCGCCCAGTTCCTATCAGTGGCCTACCTGTGACAGCTCGCTCTCGGACGTACTCGACCTCCTTTGCTACCCGCTGAAGGACCTCGCTTCGGCGGTGCTATTCATCACGAAGGAACACCGCATCTCCGACCTCCAGGCGCTGGGCGACACGGAGCTGGATGGGATTGTGTGTGGAATCCCGTCCAGCTCCGCGTCGCTCAGCACCTGGAGGTCGGAGATGCGGTCCTCCGTAACGATGAATAGCCCTGCTGAAGCAAGGTCCTTCCGCGGGTAGCGCAGGAGGTCGAGTACGTATGAGAGCGAGCTGTCACAGGCCACTGATAGTAACAGGGCACCGGTGTCCACGGTTCTCCTGCCCAGGTGCTTCCAGTACCGTAGATGCCTGCCAGGACCCTGATGACACGTGGCAGTACGGTGCACGTGGCAGCACAGGGCGGGTGCTAAGCACGTACTTCAGAGAAGGGCTTCTTAATATTAGCTTCATGATCCGGCAATGAAATTACGGGACCTTGTTGTGCATCTCACCGTCCACACCTGGTCCACACCCTGGTCCTGTTGCACCCACGCACGCACGTGTCCCCCTGCCTGTCCTACACGCCCACCTCATCAGCGTGCCCGCCGCCAGCTCAGGGTCAGGTCCCCCGGCGAGGGCACGTGCTGTCCCCAGCCCCATTACCAGGGTCCCTTCACCGTGACGGCAGCCGGTGGTAACCGGATCAGGCACCGGGACCTCTCCTGCCAGCACGCCAATGAGGACCCCGTGGCACGTGATGGCGTTGTAGGCCTCCATCAACATCAACACTCTGGCAGGATCCTGCGCAGGTTTCAGGCGAGCACATTCGGTTTGCCGCAGTCGCACTATACGCATATGACCTGACCCCTACCCGGCAGCACTGCTCACCGGGCTCCGTTTATCATGCCGGTGTGCCAGAACACGAGGTAGTCGGACTCCCTGCCGCCCGACTAGTGTTCCGGCACACCAGCATGATCAATGGAGCCCGGTGAGCACTGCTGCCAGGTAGGTTTCAGGGCGTATGCGTATAGTGTGACTGCAGAAGGCCTTAACATCCGTTCCCAAACGTTTCGAATCCAGCCTACACATGAGGTCAGTCAATTGAGAGCCACACCATGCGTGGCTGACACGATCAGGTGGGGCAATGTGGCAAGGAACTCACCGAGACCCGCAGGCAGAGTGCCCATTCGGGTACCCCGCAACCGCTAGTGGACAAGTCCAGGACCGACACCCCGCGGCCGGCTGTAGACAAGTCCAGTACCTGCGGGAAACCAGAAAAAGGGGGTTTTAGCAGGCTGTCAGCCTACCTGTCTCAGCCTACTGTGACTGCCGTTACACGAGAAGCTGGGTTCCAGAGGTCCACGTACAGCAACATACGGTATCACTCGCATGACAGCGAGATCGCACTTGTTGTTAGTTACTGTGCGCAAGGGAGCCCAGCGCCTCCCCTGCAACTCCACGCCTTGCGCCCGCCCACCCACCAGCCACCGTCCTGTCGCCGCTCCAGCAAGCTACCGCCACCCACAGCCCTTGGTGGCTAGCGGGAACCTCCTCAAGCTTTAATAGCGCCACCAAATTCTCTACACCAATCACCCCACCAGCTGCAGAATAGAAAGAGGACGTTCCTTGCAGCGCCCGACCCACAGCACCCACCGGGCCCACAGCTCGACAGCTGCCCCCTGCTGGCGCAGCAACGTATCACCTCGATCCGTGGAGTGCTCTCATTGGCAATGAAGCCGTAATCAGCATCATCCACACTGCCTTGATTCCCCCCCACCTGCTAGCCAGCAGCCAGACCGACAGCAGCAACCACACTTCCCCCTCCACCAGCCCTCCTACCTTACGACCAGCCCTCCTGTCCGCAACCAAGCCATGAAACGCATTACCGGTATCCGCACAGCTGATATCCCGTCTCCTAACCACCCCTCTGGCTTCAGCCGTCTGTTATCCTAACAACAGCTTTCCGAACAGCAGCCACCACCTCCGATCGCTCGCACCACTGGTCCGCTGCCGCACTGCAACCACCTGGGGCCACGACCCAACGCGTTGGTTTCCTCCTCCAGCAACCCCACATCATCGTCAATAATGGTCAGCCCTCGCTCACCCCTCATACCGCCGTCACCGTCTCCCCCGACCCCCACATCCCACCCTTCGCCGTACGGCCCCTCTGGCGCCGCCTCGACGTACCCCCCTGCTCTGCCCTGCTCCAGTACCGGTACCCTGCTCTAGTACCGGTACCCTTGATGCGAGCTCCCCGTAGTATCCCTCCCCGTGGGATCCCTCCTGCCAATCCCCTTCCCCATACGGTATCCCGCCCCCTCACAATCCTGTCCCTCCTCCCCGTCCCCCCAGCTGCCCCCTTTCTCCTCCGCCTGCTCTTCCCACGCCTGCTCCGCCCACGATTCCGCCACCCCCTCACCAGCCCGCTCCCCAGCTGCCCCGGCCTCCGGGCAACCACAGGACTCCCCTGCATGTGCACCTCTAACCCTACCCCTACCCCTACCCGCTGCTGCAGCCCGGGAAGACTGTACGGCAGCCTCCCTGCCGCCCCCAGCCCCGGGCGGTGGGGGCGGTTGTGACGGTTGGGGTGGTTGGACGCAACCGCCTTCACGGAGCTGCGCGGCACGAATGAGGGGTCGTGGGGGTCTGGGGCGTCCCAAGCCCTGCTGTACAGGTGGCTCGGCGGGCCCTGCTGCCCCTGCCCCTGTCTCTGCTGTCCCTTTCTTGCTGCCCCTGCTGCCCGCCGCCCCTGTTCGCCCCTCCCCTGGCGCCTCCCCACCCCTGAACCCCCACCCCAGCCCCCTGCCGCATGCGGTCGTACCGGCAGCGACTACCGTACGTGCAGTTGCCCGCCAGGTAGTACTTGCCCACCTGGGGCGTGAGGTTCGGGGGCCGGGGGAAACACGGCATTGTAACGGCGAAGCAGGACCCCCATCCGTGCTCGCAGACCCTCTCAAGGGAGAATGGGGCAGCGTGGTGATGATGTGTCTATACAGTAAGTGCGACACGCACAAGAGGCTTATGCCAGGCTGGCATTGGCCCAGGGTACGGCACGGTCGGATGGGGAGGCGAGGGGCGGGAGGAGCTGTGGGAACGTTAACGGTCGGCATGTACGGTACGGGCATGGTCGGCGGCCCTGACTGGCCGTAAACAGGCCCCCTGCACGGCTGTGGGTGGCAAGGTACCGGTGCCGGCTGCCGTGACTGCCGTGGCATGCCGTCAACGCACACATGCACACACCCCTCACCTCCTAACCTACTCCGCTCGACGTGCCCGATGCTCACGACGCCCTGGGCAGGCCTCGCGCCGGCCTCACCTGGCATGTTGTGTTGCAAGCAACCCACATGGTGTGGCCCCAAGATCTGGTCAAGCCGCCCTGCAGAGCGCGGCATCCGACACCCCAGCGCCACGCCAACACCCCCCCCCCCCCCCACACCCCTACCTACGCCCCCCCACTACGCCAACCAGCCGCGCTCAACGCAGCCGCCCCCCCCATACCACACCTCGTGCGCTAGGTCGTGCCCCCGTCCCGTCCACCCCACCGACGCCTTATACAGTTTCTCTAGCTTCACGCGTACTCCCACCCCACCGCCCACCCACACGCACCATGCTGGGCATGTCATGTGTCAGGTCGTGCGAGATGGCGCAGGCGGCACCCAGCCGGCAGCAGCCGTTCATGTGGCAGCGGCACAGCACCCGGGACCTGGGGAGCCGAAGCAAACGAAGAAGTAGGAACAACGTGACGTTCAATATGCGTCCTGGAAATGGTGGCAATTGAGTACACGGGTGGCAGCAGCCGCTCATGTGGTAGCGGCACAGCACGCGGGACTTGGGGAGGGGCGGCAGCACGGTGTGATGTCGCACGTTGGGCACCCGCGGCCGTGAAGCGGGCAGGGCGAGGCAGGGCAGGGCAGGGCTGTTGCGGGCAGCTGCAGCCAGGAGGCCAGGCTTTGTGAATAACCGTCCGGTTACCGATACCCCAGGAGGTTGGTACTGTCCTATCGTATGGAAGCACCACGGTGGATCAGCGGGCAAACTGCTGCCCAGGCACGTCCTCTTGGGGGCTCAGGGGAGCTCCCCTGCTGGGGCTGCCGTGCAGTTCCCCCTCCCCCTCCCCCTGCCCCCCAGAGGGAGGGGACGTCGTCTGTTTCTCTACCGCCTAACTTTCCCTCTCCCCCAGCCACCCGGATCCCTGACGCCGGATACGGATTCCTCGCGCACGGTTACCCCACCCACTTGTCTGACATCCTGCCCGCCTCTCCACCTCAGAGCGCCAGGCCGCTCGCGCGGTGCTGATAAAAGGAACGGGAGCTAGGCGTTTAGGGTGGTATATGGTGTATGCGGCCGTGCGCCCAGCTCGCGCCTTTGCCAAACGCCCCGTGGGTCGAATTGACCCGGTTGCTGACGTGACGACTGGCTGTAGCGAAAGGTATTAGTTTGATGATTCACAACGAACGTTTGCTAGGCCTGCAGCATGATGTAAGCAGAGTTGGCGTCTGCGACAACCGCGCTGAGCAAGGTTGCAGCAGCTCGCTGTCAAGAATTTCTGGATGTTATGAGTATATAATGAGTATGTAGTTATTCATTTGCTAGCCTCGGTTGCCATGCAACTGAACCCGTTCTGCCTGTCGTTCTGCCATCTGCGAGCCTGTCCGTGCTTCATGCTTGCTTGTGACTCTAAAGCCAATGCCGCTCTTTACAATTTCAGTTATACTTCCTCCTGAAACTCTAACCTGCGTGTCCTGTTGTCAAGCCTGCAACATACCCATTGCAAACGACGCGGGACGCGACCAGAAGCGCAGAGCCAAGCCGAGAAGCGTGCGAATATATCCAGCAACAGCATCGACCCTGCGTCACGCCTCTGCACGCAGCTCGCGCTTGTAGGGTAGGGTGCTCCCCGGCCGGTGGGTGCCCCTGGCAGGGCCTCCCCCACTGGGTCGGCCCTTTCTGCCACCATGCCTGTAAAGGCGACCACCAATGCAACTGTGGTAATTCGCAACCGGACGGGGTTGCCACAGCGGCAAGCGGACGCCTCTCCACCCCGCGCCAGCCGGGCAGCTCGACTGGGCTTAACCTGCCCTGCCGTGGCCTTCAGTGGACTGCTGCCATACATACTGTGGCCCACCCTACTTATCGGACTCCTCTTACTACGTGGAACCTTAGGTGTGTCACACCCCTGCCTTAATGTATGCCTTTAAGCCTTGCGTGAAAGCTCCTTTGCATGGCTCCTGTGCGTGGCTTCCTCCTTATCGCTCTCAATGGTCACATCCCTGTGCCGTAACCAGGCAGACCCCGGCGCATCCCGCATGCCATGTATTTGCATGTAATCCTCGCTACTCCCTGATGTGCACTATTTGCGGCAGTCGAGATGGCGGAAGGGGGCAAAGCACGTGCGGTACACGTGGAGCCGTCATCCCAGGGCGGACGACCCGTCGGGGCAACGCCGGCTGTCACAACAGCTGCAAAGGCAGCCCAGCGCCAGCAGCCTGCGGCAGTGCAGCACTGCCAAAACACGTGCTTCAAGGTACCGTACTACCGTTGCCCACAGTATGCCCACAGTATGCCCCTTGGCAACCCGCTTCCACGCGGCCCGGCATTCGCTCGTCCGTACTGCAGCTTGCATCCCGCCGTCGTGGCAGGATGTGCGGTTACCCCTGCGTGCGCGCGGCTGACTGCAAGCGCCGTGCATGCAGGCAAACGACGGGGTCTGCGACGAGGGGCGACCCCGGTCAGGGGGCGCCGATGCTAATGGCAACAGCACCAGCAGCTCCGGCGGCAGCGGCGATAGTGCTTCCCAGGGCGTGGAGGGCAAGCCCGACATCAGCCAGCTGCTGTGCGACCTGGGCACAGACTGCAACGACTGCGGGCCATGGAGCGGGACGGTGCCCAGCAAGTGGTGAGCTCACGGGGTGATCATACCGGTATCCAACCCCTGAAAACTGTGCCGTTGCGCAGAATGTGTAGCAGGGCTAGAGCGTCTGGGTGATTAATGCGTGACCCAAATGGGATAGGCCACAGAAACGTGAAAGTCTCCCTCCGGCGACCTCCGCACTGACTGGCCTGGCTCCAAACGTAGTACCAGCACCTTGTTTAAGGACCTGCCCACCCATTCCGTTCTGCTATCCCAACTGACGCTGTCCTCTCCCCGCTGCCCTCCGCCGCCCAGGGACGAGCACGACGGCCCTGTGGCCTGGGCGCGCGCCCGCAACCTGACGCTGTACTCCCGCCCCACGGAGACTCCCCTGCCCTTCCTGGCCGCCATCACGCACCACAGCGTGGACCCCGACGTGTCCGCCATGCTGTGGCACTACAGGGCCATGGAGGGGGGCATCACACGGGTGGGTGTACCGGGACTGGTTGTAGAGCCCCAAGGGGCTCGGGCCCAGCGATGCGTTTGCAGTATCATCAACCAGAACGAGCTGCATGGCAACTACAGCGCCACCGACGTACGGGCTGAACCTCGGAAGCATGTATCGTGCTTCCTTTGCCTCCTCGCTTCAAGGTTGCCGTGCCGTTCATGCCCTTGCCCGTGTGTCCGTGTGCTGTACCGGTTCCCCTTCCTCTGCGTGAAGAGACACATCACGCTCTTGAAGTCTTGATAACTACAAGTGCCTTCCTCTCCGCCGCAGATCCTGCACCACGCACTAAAGGGCGCGTGCGGTCCCGTGGACGGCCGCCGCCGGGTGGTGCTGGACGTGGGGGCCAACTTCGGGTACTACACCGTGCAGGCAGCCAAGTACGGCTGCAGGTAGGCGGTACGGCGCGGCAGCACAAGAATAACAGCGGCGCGTGCGACAGCACCCTGTGCAGCGCGTCGCCCGGTTTGACCGCTGACCACCGGTGCCACACACGGGTGTCTCACCCTGACGGCGGGCAACATGTCGTACTTCGCACTGTCGGATGTGCACTGCTGTCTAACCGCGGCCCCACGCACGCTGCAGCCGTTAGACACGGTTGGAAATGCTGCTCCACATCGGCGGGGAGCCCATTACACACACGCACCTGCCCTGGCCTGGCCCACCACCTGTCAGGGTGGTTGCGTTCGAGCCCGTGCGCAAGTTCCGCGCCTACCTGGAGTGGGCGCTGCACGCCAACGGGGTGGCGTGGCTGGTGGACGTGGTGCCGCACGTGGGTAGCCATGGGGGTGGCAGGGGGGCTCCGGGGGTTGACTCTGGTAGCACGGGGCCAACCACCCAGCCTCACAGCCATGCCGGATAGAGCGCACTGGGGCTGTGCGCCGCCACTGGGTGGCGTAGCACAGCGATGCACTCCCCGACCGCAACACGCGCGTATTGCTACACAATGCTGCGCGTTGCCGCGCACCTTCGCACTCACTTTTCACCCTAGCTGGCTGGTCTGTCTCCACTACCGTACCTGTAACCGTGTATGCCATGCCCTTGGAAAGTCCATTTACCACCGTATGACCCTGCATACCCTTCCTTTCCCTTCTCTGCAGGCGCTGGGCGACAGCGGCGGGTCTGCGCCCGTGAGCATGGTGCTGCCCAAGGACGGCTCCTACTGGGGCCTGGCCTCGGTCAACGGAGTCAACGTGCTCAAGCACGAGGGTAAGCAAGCGGAATGGGATCAGTGGGGCGTTGGAGTGGTGCACATGTACGGTAGGAGGAGGACTGTCGTACTCCGGAAGACCCGCATCGCATGCTTCCCCGCAAGGACCGAGCGGACGCTGGAATGGGAGCGTAAGCTGGGAGGCTAGCAGTGCTGTTTCAGCACGGTCCAGCGTGGGGCTCATTTCCAGGCGCTACTGCCGAGTCATCCGCCATGCTTGGTGCAGATGCGATGTGCGAGTGCTGGTGGTGCTGCAGGCTGCTGAGTTACCACCGTTCGCCTGCCCCCACAGCCAGCGAGACCATCACGGTGCCGTCCACGAGCCTGGACGCGTGGGAGGAGTGGGCGCCAAAGGACCTGGAACCCACGGACCTGCTGCTGCTCAAGGTGGGCAGGCCACAGGCCACGCTATGCCGTGCGCATGTTGGACGTTAACGTGCCACGTGTAGAGTGCACAGTAAAGCAATCGACCAGGAGGTGTTCACACCGGTGACGATGTGTCTACACATGGGGCAATGGGCCAGAAACGTACGAGTCCGACTGCTTGTTGCGTTCGGTGATAACCAACCACATCAACTCCTCGCTGGATAGCCTGGGCCGGCCGCCACCACCCTGCTACCCACCCCCATGCCCTACGCACCAGATGGACCTGGAGGGCTGGGAGGGCCAGGTGCTACGTGGCGGCATGAAGCTGCTGCAGCAGCACGTGGAGCATGTGCTGATGGAGTACTCCCCTGGTGCGTGGGCCAGAGGGAGAGTGCTAAAAGGGACTAGGACGCTGGCACGGCTACTGCAACAGCACGTGCGCAGCAGGTGCTAGTGGGGTAGTTGCACACCAGGGTAATGCGGGAGGCAGGGAAAAGATATGATGGGCTGGCGGAATCATGCGTGTAACGGGAGAACTAGAGCACGTAAGCAGAGCCTGTGGTCTACCAGCCTGGTGCGCGCGTACTACAATACCCACATACTTCTCGTCTAGGTTCTGCTTACCGAACGAGCTCGGGGGCATTCGCCCTTGCTCTGCAAGCCTCCACGGCCATGCATCCGCCCGCACCCTCCATGCCGCCGCTTTCTTGTCCGGACGTCCTCAATGCAGTGCCTTTACACCGCGCCTTGGTGCCGCTCCCTAGGCGTACGGGAGCGCTACATAGCTCACATGGCTCAACGCAGTCCCTGTCCGCACCGTTCCACCTGTGACGTCCTCTCCCTCCCCCAGGCGTGTGGGAGCGCTACGCCCGCAAGGACATCGCCACGCAGCGCCTGCTGCCGTCGGGGCTGCTGGCGCTAGCTTCCGCTGGCTTCCGCATGGCGCACCTGCCGCTCTTCGCCTTCGCCGCGCCGTGGCCGCCCAGGGCCATCAACCCACAGGAGCCGCTGCCGGCCTTCGAGGAGGTCACCCCTGCCATGGCACGACACGACCTGGCCTCGCTGGACTTTAGGGAGGTGCGTAACAGCCGGCGCGGGTCGCTCTGCTGTGCTATGTGGATTTTGGGGCAGGAGCAAACGGGAAGCCGAGGTGCTGATGAACGAGTTACGGCAGCATGGTACGAATGTCCATCGGGAATAATGTCACGCTCGCAACGGCGCGATTGACCTGGCCTCGCTGGACGTCATGGAGGGCGCATGAGGTTACAGCGTCAGAGCAGACACGGTGGAGGGTACGGGGTAAGGGGTGAACGGGACCACTGCACGTCGTCGACGAGCCCTCCTACGCCTCCGCAGCTGCCTTGCCGTCCTCACATATCGTCCTCACTTGTACACCCCTAGTGCAGCGCGTTCTCGTCTGTGGACCCGGGCGGCTGTGCACCAAAAGTGCATACACGTACACCTGCGGCCTCCCCTCCTTTGAAGCGCCTTTAGGTTAACCCCGGGGCCGCTCTGTTCAACGACTGCAGTTGTACCGCAACGTGTACCTTGGGCCCCAGTGTCCTGGTGCTCGCGCAGCACCCCTCTCCCTTGCAGCGCATAAAGTTTTTGGCCCCGACGGCACCACACGAGACTCAATCACTGCATAATATACATACCTCGCCTCCCCGTATACTGCTGCTGCCACCCCCCTGCCCTACCAGCGCATGGAGGTGGACCCCGGCGGCTGCCCCATGCCCCCCGAGCTCAAGCGCTGGAGCGTGTGGTCCGCCTGCCGCGAGTGGGCCTACGCCGCGCACCCCAAGGTGGGCAATACTGATACGAGGGGGGGGGGGTGCAGTACCTGTGCTTGCGTAGCGCACCCGATGATAGACGCTGCTGGTACTGGTGGGGCGCTACATGGACGTTACGCGGCGCACCTAACGGAGGGCACTGCCGTACCGCAAAGCAGCAGACACTTGACGGGACGAGTAGCATCGCGACGCAGCTCGTGCGCGTGTGCTAGCGGTCCTCGGTTAATGTCAACCCACGCAGGCTTTGTGGTGGTGGCTCGTGCACACCCTAGTATGCGCGGCTTTTCCGTTCGCATTCTCTCGCTGCCCTGTGTTTGTGTTTGGGGCCCACCTGAACGGAAATCCTGTGTGTTGCGTTTGTGGGACGCTGTGGTCCGCAGGGCTTCCGCCCTATTTTCGGCTTCAACACCAACATCTGGGCTACGAGGCGTGGGGCGCTGGACTCTGGGCTGATGAAGCTCAACGGCACTGCAGCGCTGTTTGACGAGGGCCAGGACATGAAGGTACGGCAGCGAGGGCGTATGCTACGTGACGTGGAGTTGCGGCACAGAGGGGAAGGGCGTCAGGCCAAGGGCGTCTGCAGCAACTCAACCCAGGCTGCCCCCCCCCCCCCCCCCCCCCCCCTGGCGCGCTTTTTCCGCCCCGGGTGGGGGCCGCC
>VFQN01001041.1_pt1 | contig 48702 bp, 45 predicted proteins | sample 3512371 | NCBI WGS metagenome assembly VFQN01 (sample SAMN10412370, study PRJNA504923) | tailings metagenome | isolation source: Replicate 2 from Balatoc abandoned mine | place: Philippines: Itogon, Benguet | collected 2017-08-28
TCGCCGACATCTTCTACAACAACTGCTTCAAGAACGGCATCCTGCCGATCACGGTAAGCCCCGAGGATCTGGAGAAGCTGCTCGACGATGCTTCGCGCGGTTCCAATGCGACGCTCACCGTCGACCTCGAAGCCAGGGAAATCCGCGGGCCGGACGGCGGCACGATCACGTTCGATCTCGATGCCTTCAAGCGTCACTGCCTGCTTAACGGGCTCGACGACATCGGCCTGACGCTGGAGAAGGCCTCGGCCATCGACAGTTTCGAGAAGACGAACGCCGCGGCACGTCCCTGGGCCTGAGCTTCGTCCGTCCCATGAAGCCTTTCCTGCCGAAGCGGCTCGAACCTTACGCGTTCGGGCTGCTTCTCTCTGGTATGATGTCGTTCCTGGTGTCGGGCATGTCGACCGCGCTCGCGGCCGGCGTCCATGCCAATTTTCCGCTGCTCTGGCTGTCGGCCTGGCTGCCGTCCTGGGCGATCGCCTTTCCGAGCGTGCTGGTGGTCGCGCCCTTCGTGCGGCGTGTTCTCTCGCGGATCGTCCGGTCGAAGTGACACCGGGCTGACACGCAGTTGCCGCCGTGGCAGTCTGGCGTCACATGGAGACCGGACGATGCGCATACCCGTCATACTCGCTGTGATCGCGGCCGCCCTCGGCGGCACGCCGGCGCTGGCACAGACCGCCGAGCCTGAAAAACACCCGTTCGAAGGCGGCACGATCACCATCACCGAGACGGACACCGGCGAGAAGGAGATCGCCTTCGACGGCAGGCTGCTGGCCTCCAACTATTACGTCTCATACGACCAGGAGACGGAAGTGGGCGGTTCGAAGGTCGCGCTCATCTCGGTCGGCGACGGCGGCAACGCCTGTAGTCCGGGCACGCTGATCGTCTGGAAGAACGGCGAAGAGGTCGACAGCGACTATATCGGCGAGGATTGCGGAGCGCCTTCCCCCGCCGTCACGCCGGACCGCATCTATTTCGTTCCCTATCTCCTGCCGGGTTCGAGCGGCGATGTCGTCACCTGGTCGCCGACGGACCGCATCGGCCTCGCCGGTCTCCTGACCTTCAAGCCGCAAGCCGATACCGGCTGGTCGGATCTCGACCTGTCGGGGGTCGAGCATATCCTGGATACGTTCCGCAACGAGGCGGTCTACTCCGCCGCAGAGAAACTCCTGGGCGGCGATCTGGAAACCGTCGTCACCGGCCTCGTTGTCGGCGGTGCGCCGGAGACGCTGAAGTCGGGCGTGCTCTGGTCCGAAGGCTGCGTGCCCCATGCCTGCGGCGGCAGCGACAGTTTCATGGCGATCGATCCCAAGGCGAAGACGCTCTACTTTGCCCAGCAGACCGATGGCAAGACGCCGAACAGCTGGCCGCCTGCTGCGAAGTGGCCGAAAGACATCCTCGACGCGATGAAGGGTGCGATCGGGCGCTAGACGCGCGGCCCGGCTAGGCGCCTTGCCTCTGCGAACCGATTGAGTGCTATTTCCGGCTTGCGCGGCGCTGCCGCCGCGTCTAGCACGTCGCGCGAGATTTCCTGCACGAAAGGCGCGACCATGGCATCCCGCAAGCTCCTCCTCCTCCCCGGCGACGGCATCGGCCCCGAGGCGATGGCGGAAGTGAAGAAGCTGATCGCCATGATGAACGCGGAGATGGGCGCCGGCTTCGAGACCGATGAAGGACTGGTCGGCGGCTGCGCCTATGATGCGCATGGCAAGGCGATCTCGGAAGAAGACATGGCCAAGGCCATGGCGGCCGACGCTGTGCTGTTCGGCGCCGTCGGCGGGCCGAAGTGGGATGGCGTGCCTTACGAGGTGCGTCCCGAGGCCGGCCTGCTGCGTCTGCGCAAGGAGATGGAGCTGTTCGCCAACCTGCGTCCGGCGATCTGCTATCCGGCACTCGCCTCCTCCTCCTCCCTCAAGCCCGAGGTCGTCGAAGGCCTCGACATCCTGATCGTGCGTGAGCTCACCGGCGGCGTCTATTTCGGCGAGCCGAAGGAGATCATCGATCTCGGCAACGGCCAGAAACGCGGCATCGACACTCAGGTCTACGACACGTTCGAGATCGAGCGCATCGCGGGCGTCGCCTTCGAGCTGGCGCGCACACGGCAGAACAAGGTCTGCTCGATGGAAAAGCGCAACGTCATGAAGTCGGGCGTGCTGTGGAACGAGGTGGTGACCCAGACGCACAAGGCGAAGTATCCGGACGTCGAGCTCAGCCACATGCTGGCGGATGCCGGCGGCATGCAGCTCGTGCGCTGGCCGAAGCAGTTCGACGTCATCGTCACCGACAACCTTTTCGGCGACATGCTGTCCGACGTGGCAGCCATGCTGACCGGCTCGCTCGGCATGCTGCCCTCGGCCTCGCTCGGCGCGCCGGACCCGAAGACCGGCAGCCGCAAGGCGCTCTATGAGCCGGTGCACGGCTCGGCGCCCGACATCGCCGGCCAGGGTATCGCAAACCCGATCGCCATGATCGCCTCCTTCGCCATGTGCCTGCGCTACTCGTTCAACATGGTCGCCGAGGCCGATCGGCTGGAGAAGGCGATCGCCGATGTGCTGGACAGCGGCCTGCGCACGAGCGACATCATGTCCGCAGGCGCAACGCAGGTGAACACCCAGCAGATGGGCGACGCGATCGTCGAGAAGTTCCGGGCGCTGGCCTGACCATGGCGCGGCCGGCCGGCGTCATTGCACGCGTCGGCTGCGCAATCCTGGTGCTGTCGATGCTGTCTGCCGGTTCAGCGATGGGCGAATCCATCGATATCTCGGCTCCCGGTCCGCAAGGCGAGTTGAAGGGTACCTGGCTTTCAGCCGGCGACAGCACGCCTGTCGTGCTGATCGTGCCGGGTTCAGGCCCGACCGACCGCGACGGCAACAACCCGCTCGGCGTGAAGGCCGCGACCTATCGGCTGCTCGCTGAAGGGCTGGCGGAGCGGGGCATCTCGTCCGTTCGCGTCGACAAACGCGGCATGTTCGGCAGTGCCGGAGCCATGCCGGATGCGAATGCCGTGACGATCGCCGATTACGCGGCCGACGTGCACAGCTGGATCGGTGCGATACGGGAAAAGGCTGGCGTATCCTGCGTCTGGGTGCTCGGTCACAGCGAGGGGGCGCTGGTGGCGCTGCAGGCCGGACAGATGCCGGACGGTATCTGCGGCCTGCTGCTCGTTTCCGGTCCGGGGCGGAAGCTGGGCGACGTGCTGCGTGCGCAATTGCAGGGCAATCCGGCCAACGCGCCCTATCTGCCACAGATGCTCAATGCCATCGCGACACTGGAGGCAGGCGGCACCGTCGACACCGGTTCGTTTCCGCCGGCCGTCGCCGGGCTATTCGCGCCGGCTGTCCAGGGCTTCCTGCGCGACCTGTTCTCGCAAGATCCGGCAAATTTGATCGCCAACGCCGCTGTGCCGGTCATGATCCTCCAAGGCGAGTCCGACCTGCAGATCGGGGTCGGCGACGCCCGCCTGCTCGCTGACGCGAGGCCCGACGCGTCGCTGGCTTTGATCCCGCATGCGAACCACGTGCTGAAGGTGGCCCCAGCCGGCGATTTCGCCGCCAACCTGAGCACCTATGCCGACCCTTCCCTGCCGCTGGCGCCGGGGGTAGTGGACGCGCTGGCCGGTTTCGTCTTGGGTTCGCAGACTACGCGAAACCGATGAAGCGTCCCGTCATCAGCGTTGCGGCCAGAGCAGAAACGAGGCAGCCGCGCTGACCGGCCGCTATCGCGGCAGCGCGAGATAGGCCGCAAAACTCGCGCCGCGTCGGGCGAGCAAGGCTAGCTTGATCCCGAACCTCTTCGATCTATCATCGTCAGTCAGCGATCCTGAATCAGGGACAATCGTCGGAATGTTTCTCACCAATCGCGACATCGTCGACCTCGTGGAGTTTCGCCACAGGCTCCATGCCAATCCGGAAATCTCCGGCGAGGAGGAAGCCACCGCTCGCCGGATCGTCGCGGTTCTGGAGGAGATCGGGCCCGACCGAATCGTCACCGGGCTCGGTGGATACGGCGTTGCCGCGGTGTTCGATGGCATGGAATCGGGGCCTGTCGTCATGTTCCGCTGCGAGCTCGATGCGCTCCCGATCGAGGAGATCGGGAGTCTTCCGTATCGTTCGACCGTTCCGGGCAAAGGCCATCTCTGCGGCCATGACGGGCACATGACGATCCTGACAGGCCTTGCACGCGGGCTTGCGCGGAACCGGCCTGCGCGGGGTCGCGTCGTGCTGCTCTTCCAGCCGGCGGAGGAGACCGGGGCGGGCGCCGCCGCAGTCATCGCCGATCCCAAATTCAAGGAGATCGCGCCCGATTTCGCCTTCGCGCTGCACAACATGCCCGGCCTGCCGCTCGCATCGGCACGTCTGTCGCCCGGACCCGCGAACTGTGCCTCGCGCGGCATGCGAGTGGTGCTTTCCGGCAAGACCTCGCATGCCTCGGTGCCAGAGGCCGGACTCTCGCCGATGCGAGCTGTCGCCGAGCTGATGTCGTCACTCACCGCGCTTGGGCCCGGCGGCGCCCTGCAACCCGGATATCGCCTCGTGACGGTCACCCATGCCCGGCTCGGCGAGCCCGCCTTCGGTATCGCGCCCGGTCATGCCGAAATCTGGGCGACGCTGCGCACGCTGACAGACGACGGCATGAGCGGTCTCGTGGACGAGGCCGAAGCGCTCGCTCGCGAGGCCGCTGGCCGGCACGGGCTGGAGGTTGCGGTCGATTATCACGATGTCTTCCACCATTGCGAGAATGATCCCGAAGCCGTGGATGTCCTGCGCGCAGCGTTCGATGCGGAGGCAATTCCGCATGGCGAGGCGGAGATCATGCGCTGGTCCGAGGATTTCGGACTGTTCGGGCGGGGTGTGAAATCGGCGATGTTCCTGTTCGGATCCGGCGAGGCGTCGCCGCAGCTTCATAATCCCGACTTCGACTTTCCCGATGCCCTGATCGAACCCGGTGCGCGAATCTTCATGCGCGTGGTCCACAATCTTCTGGGATAGCCGTCGACCCGGAGCATGCCATCGCCTGACCACGTCTCTTTTTTTCCTGCATTTTCCTGCATGTTGTCGTCTCTCCGTAATGGAAGCAGGGCATATCGTGGTCATCCGCCGGGGGGCGGCATCAGCGACGAATTGGTCAGCGGCCTGACCAAATGTGGGCGGCCGGACGTTCCGATTCCGTCGCCGCCACAGCTCCGGTCACTCGACACAGGGAGCCGGCATCTTGAGCGCGGGTTCATTCTCGGCAGATCGTCCGTGACATACCAGCTCGATACCAAGCCCGGTGGACAACCGACGCTGCCTCGTGCCGCCGCTCTGGGGATATGCCGCTACAGCCGCATCCGCGTGCTCGACAATATCGTCAGCACGCTCGTCTTCCTCGATCGGCGAAGATGCAGGCGGCGCATGGGGCGGATCGCCTGGAAATGGCCACTGGCGGTCGCTGTCGCCATTATCTCTTTCGCTCTGGTCACCATCGACACCTATTTCGCGGCGAACCGGCTCTCGGCCAAATCGCCCTTGTTCCTACAGGCGCTTGCGTGGACCCACTGGGGCAAATCGGCCACCATCCTGGTGCCGACGGCGTGCCTGCTGATAGCTTCCTCGCTCGTGACCTGGCGACGGTTGCGGCCGCGCACCCAACTCCTGTTGCTGAACCAGACCGCGATGAGCGCCTATCTGCTTCTGTCGGTGCTGCTGTCCGGCCTGGTGGTGAATCTGCTCAAACAGATGATCGGCCGAGCGAGGCCGAGCCTCTATCTCGAGTTCGGCGCCTATCACCTCGATCCCTGGACGCTCCACACGCGTTTCGCGTCCTTTCCGTCCGGCCATTCGAGCGTGGCAGGTGCTGCGGCGATGGGCCTCGCGCTGCTGTTTCCCGCCCTCAGGGTTCCGGCCCTGATCCTGGCCCTGTGGCTGGCGACGTCGCGGGTCTTCGTCGGGTCGCATTTCATGAGTGACGTGTTCGCAGGTCTGATGATAGGCGCGTGGTTCGCCTATGCACTGGCGATCGTCTGCGCGGCGCATGGATTGCTGTTCGATGCTTCGCAGGCAATCCTGCCGACACCGAAGAAGACGTTCCACATCGTGCCTGCCGGCATGAGGGCGGATTGGCGGGGAATGCGGCGGCGCTATTTCGGTCGATCCAGTCGTCCTGGCGAGAGCGTGCGCGTGGCGCTTCCGTCGTGAACTGATTGACTCTTTCCCAGAACTCAGTCATGAGCCGCGCGAAACGGAGCTTCCCATGCGCGGCCTGCTTCTGGCCTTTCTCACGAGCGGTTTCGCCGGCCCTTCCGCCGGCGTCGGCGCTCGCGCGCTTCGTTCCACCAAAACCACGGCCAAAACGAAGACCGCCAAAACGGTCTGACACCCCTTGGCCAGCTCGCCCCTCCCCGGGTCCGGCCCGGGGATGGACCCCGCAAAGCCGGCGGGTTTCCTGAAACGAGCGGAGGGGGACAGGAGATTTCGATGGGTTTCAAGGTTGCGATCGTCGGCGCCACGGGAAATGTGGGCCGCGAGATGTTGAACATTCTGGAAGAACGCGGCTTTCCGGCCGACGAGATCGTTCCGCTCGCCTCGCGCCGCTCGGTGGGGACGGAAGTATCCTATGGCGACAAGACGCTGAAGGTGAAGGCGCTCGACAATTACGACTTCTCCGACACCGACATCTGCCTGATGTCGGCCGGCGGATCGGTCTCTAAGGAATGGTCGCCGAAGATCGGCAAGCAGGGCTGCGTCGTCATCGACAACTCGTCGGCGTGGCGCTACGATCAGGACGTGCCGCTGATCGTGCCGGAGGTGAACCCGGACGCCATCTCGCTCTATACGCGCAAGAACATCATCGCCAATCCGAACTGCTCGACCGCGCAGATGGTGGTGGCGCTTAAGCCGCTGCATGACGCGGCGCGGATCAAGCGCGTCGTCGTATCGACCTACCAGTCCGTGTCGGGAGCCGGCAAGGAGGCGATGGACGAGTTGTGGGCTCAGACCAAGGGAAAGTATGTGCCCGGCCAGGAGGTCGAGCCGAAGAAGTTCCCGAAGCAGATCGCCTTCAACTGCATTCCTCAGATCGACGTCTTCATGGAGGACGGCTACACGAAAGAGGAATGGAAGATGCTGGCCGAGACGAAGAAGATCCTCGATCCCAAGATCAAGGTGACGGCGACGTGCGTGCGCGTGCCGGTGTTCGTCGGCCACTCGGAGGCTGTCAACGTCGAGTTCGAGCGGCAGATGACAGTTGCCGAGGCGCGCTCGATTCTGCGCGAGGCACCAGGCGTGATGGTCGTCGACAAGCGTGAGCCGGGCGGCTACGTGACGCCCGTCGAGGCGGCAGGCGAGTTCGCGACCTACGTTTCGCGCATTCGCGAGGATGCGACCGTGGACAATGGTCTCGTGATGTGGATCGTCTCGGACAACCTGCTGAAGGGCGCCGCGCTCAATACGGTGCAGATCGCCGAGACGCTGGTCAATCGCAAGCTGCTGCGCAAAGCGGCCTGAGAATCTTCGGACCGCTGAATCGCGAAGGGTTCAGCGGTCCGACAAGTCTCCTAGAAATCCTAGTTTATTGCCTTACCCGGCGCGGGGATCAGGCAACTGCAGAGATTCGACGATCTTCTTCAGATCAGCGACGAGGGTTGCCTGCTGCTCGGACGATAGCGTCCGCAGAATGCGCTCGTCGACGGCTTCGACCTTGGGCCGCGCCTCGGCGAGGATGCGGGTGCCCTCATCGGTCAGCTTAACGGCGTAGGCGCGCGCGTCCTCGCGGGTCCGGCGACGCTGGAGCAGGCCCTTCTTCAGCATCCGACGGACGATATCGGCGAGCGTCGATCGATCGATGCCTGTCAGCATCACGAGATCGGTCTGGCTGAGGCCTTCGTTCTGGGACACCGTGACCAGCACCGCGAACTGCCGCGGCGTCAGATCGAGACCGGCCATCTCGGCCGTGAAGATATCAGCCGCGCACTGTCCTGCTCGATGGAGCAGATGTATGGGCGACTTTGCCAACGCAGCCGGCTCGGCCACATGATCGTCCTGCGGAAGTCTGTGTTTCATTGCATGGATCGCCGTCATTCGGCCCGCTCACTTAAAGTGGTTAGACGCGCATGTTGAGGTGAGACGCCAGATTGCACGGCGCCGATAGAAACAGATCTGCCGGTTAGGATCAAATGCAGACTGAACGTGCGAACAGTATCTTTGGGATTAATACGGATAAACCCGTGACGGACGATCTTTAGACGTATTGACGTCGCGGGGCAGATGGCTCCCTGCGCATGTTCCGATCCGGCGGGGCTTGCGCCTATCTATTTCAGGGCGACGGCGAGTCGTCCGCCTTGTCGAGCGAATGGCGCTGAATGAGCCCGATCTGGAGCATCGCGAAGACAATGGTGATCGGCAGGATGCCGAAGACCTTGAAGCTCGCCCAGGCGGTCTCGCTGAAATTGCGCCAGACGATCTCGTTAAGCGCAGCGAGCGCGAGGAAGAAGCCGATCCAGCGATAGGTCAGCAGGCGCCAGCCGGTCTCCGTCAGACGGAACGCTTCGCCGAGGAGAAGCTGCAGAAAATTGCGTCCCGCAAGCAGCCCACCCGCAAGCACCACGGCGAACAGGAGATTGACCATCGTAGGCTTCATCTTGATGAAGCGGGCATCGTTGAGCCAGAGCGTCAGCGCTCCGAAACCGACGACCAGCACGGTCGTCATGACCAGCGTCGCCGAGATGTGGCCGAGGACAACCTTTGAGGCGACCATGGACACGACGCTCGCAACCATCAGCGCACCGGTAGCCCAATAGATGCCAGCGACGAGATAGATGATGAAGAAGAGGACCAACGGGCCGAGGTCGAGGAGCAGCTTGATTGCCTGCTTGTTGTCGAAGGGCGCCGCGGCATCACGTTCACGAGGAGCCGGTGCGGTCATGGGCTAATCGAACTCCTCAGACGTGGGCCCGATTTGGGCGACCACAATGTCTATGGGCCCCATCGACAACATGGGACGGGGGTGCTGCGGAAGAGGCGCGAAGGGAGCCGCTATTGGCTACGGTTCTGGTTCTCGACCGGGATACGGTAGCGCTGCAGAAGGCGCACCTGCCACCACATATACAGGCCCGTCAGCGGCATGACCACGAAGAGCTTGAAGAGAATCCAGACGTCGACGCCGGTGAAGATCCGGTTGAGCGCCCAGAACTCGGTTTCCTCGAAGGCGAGACGGACGGCCTCGTTGAATGCCGCAGTGATGAGGAAGAACCAGACCAGGTTCATGGTCAGCTTGTTCCAACCTTCCGAGGTGTAGTGGAAGGTGCCGCCGAAGACGAAGCGGAAGAAGTTGCGGTCCGTCTTGAGGCCCCACCACAGCAGCAAGGCGACCAGCGTATTGAAGATGGTGACCTTGATCTGCACCCACTTGGGGTCGCCGGTGACCAGCGTCAGCACGCCGAACGTGATGCTCACGGCGCCGGCGATGAACGGCATGATCGGCGGTCGCCCGAGGATCGACAGCGTGGCGATAAGCGCGATCACGGTCGTGAAGATCAGCGCCCAGGTGCCGGCGGCGATGCCCCAGATTCCGTTAACGAGGAACATCGCAATCAGCGGACCCATCTCGCCGAGGATGTTCACCATCTGAACGCGGTTAAAGGGGAAGCGTTTAGTCAGCCAGCTCATTCGTCACTGTCCGTCCAGTTCCTCGATACGCAGCCGGCATTTCGGCAGTCGCGTCCATCTATTGTGCCCAAAAGGGATTAACCGAGCGCAATCGCGCGGGCAAATTCCTTGGGATCGAAGGGTTGCAGATCCTCAGCGGTCTCGCCCACGCCGATCGCATGAACCGGCAGGCCGAAGCGGGCCGAAATCGCCACGAGGATTCCTCCCCTTGCACTGCCGTCGAGCTTCGTCATCACCAGACCCGTGACACCCGCGCGGTCCTTGAACACCTCGACCTGGGACAGAGCATTCTGCCCGGTCGTCGCATCGAGCACCAGCAAGACAGTGTGCGGCGCCGAAGCATCGATCTTGCGCAGGACGCGCACGACCTTCTCCAGCTCGTCCATGAGGGCTTGCTTGTTCTGCAGTCGCCCCGCGGTGTCTATCAGCAGAATGTCGCGGCCGGCCTCCTGCGCCGCCTTGAGCGCATCGAAGGCGAGGCCGGCAGAATCGGCGCCGACAACCCGCGCGATGACCGGTGCCCCGGTGCGGTCGCCCCAGATCTTGAGCTGATCGATTGCCGCAGCGCGGAAGGTGTCGCCCGCGGCGAGCATCACAGACTTTCCGGAGCGCGCGAACTGCTGCGCAAGCTTGCCGATCGTCGTCGTCTTGCCGGCGCCGTTGACGCCGACGACCAGGATGACGTGCGGCTTGTGGGCAGCATCGACGACCAGCGGCCTCGCGACCGGTGTCAGCACGCGCTCGACTTCCTCGGCGAGCACGGTGCGCACGTCCTCCGCCGAGATGCCCTTGGCGTAGCGGCTATGCGACAGTGTGCCCGTGATGCGCGAGGCGGTCTCGACGCCGAGGTCGGCCTGGATCAGCAGATCCTCGAGGTCCTCGAGCGTGTCGATGTCGAGCCGGCGCTTGGTGAAGAGGCCGGTGATCCCCTCGGACAGTTTCGAGGAAGTCTTGGTGAGACCTGCCTTCAGCCGCGAGAACCAGCCCTGCTTGGGTGCCGGCTCCTCTTCCGCGGCGGGCTTCGGCGCGACCTCGACAAACATCGCCGCGGGCTCTGAGAGAGCATCAGCTGCGGCCGGTGATGTTTGGTGGGCTTCGAGCGGACGCGCGTCCTCGGACGGCGCAGGCTCAGGCGCATCCTGTGGCGCACTCTCAGGATCGGGCGCGCGCGTGCTGCCGCCGAACAGACGACCGAACAACCCGCGCTTCTTTTCTTCCGTTGCGCTCACAATGCACCTTCCGCCTGCAGGCGGCGGCCGTCATGGCCTTCCGCGCGCACCGACACGATATGGCCGGCCGCATGGGCGCCAGCAAGGCGCACCTCGGTAAAATCCTCGGCACGCCCGAGACCCGGCCTCTCGACAAGTACCGAAAGCGTGCGCCCGACCTGGGCGTCGAGGTGACGGGCAGTGGCCTGAACACCCGCCTGCCGCAGGCGATCCGCGCGCGCCTTCACCGTCGCGCGATCGAGTTGCGGCATCCGCGCCGCCGGGGTGCCTTCGCGCGGTGAGAACGGGAATACGTGCAGATCGGTCAGTCCGCACTCTTCGACGAGGGCGAGGGTGTCGGCGAACATCGCCTCGGTCTCGGTCGGGAAACCCGCGATCAGGTCAGCGCTGATCGCGATGTCGGGACGACGCCGGCGCACGTTGTCGCAGAAGCGGATCGCATCGGCGCGGAGATGTCGCCGCTTCATACGCTTGAGGATCATGTCCGAGCCCGCCTGCAGCGAGAGATGCAGGTGCGGCATAACGCGCGGCTCATCGGCGATGCAGGCGATCAGCTCGTCATCGGCCTCGACGCTATCGATCGAGGATATGCGCAGGCGCTTCAGATCCGGCACGAACCGGAGGATGCGCCGCACGAGACTGCCGAGCTTCGGCGTGCCCGGCAGATCGCTGCCCCACGACGTGAGGTCGACGCCGGTGAGCACGACTTCCGCGTGGCCGGCTTCGACGAGGCTCTGGATCTCACTGACGATCTGCCCCGCCGGCACCGAGCGCGACGGCCCGCGACCGTATGGAATGATGCAGAAGGTGCAGCGATGGTCGCAGCCGTTCTGGACCTGGACGAAAGCACGCGCGCGGCTGCCGAAGCCGGTCGCGAGGTGCCCTGCCGTCTCGCGGACGGACATGATGTCGTTGACGGCGAGGCGCGGCATCTCGCCGACGGCCAGCGCGGTCCACGTTGCGCGCTCGACCTTCTCGCCGTTGCCAATGACGTGATCGACCTCGGGCATCGCGGCGAAGCGGCCGGGCTCGATCTGTGCGGCGCAGCCGGTTACGACGATGCGCGCATCGGGGTTGGCGCGACGCGCCTTGCGGATGGTCTGGCGCGCCTGGCGCACCGCTTCAGCCGTCACCGCACAGGTGTTGACGATGATGGTGTTGCCGAGGCCCGCAGCGGCGGCGTGACCGCGCATCACCTCGGATTCGTAGGTGTTGAGACGGCAGCCGAGCGTGATGAACTCTACCTTGTCGGCAGTTCCGCCACTCGCAGGCTCCGAAGCCGGCATGGCGCAGTCGACCGGTGGCGCGATGGTATCGGTATCTGCCATATCGGGATGCCTAGCCCGTCACCGATGCGAGGGCTTCGTCGAGCGTGCCCTCGTACTCGAGCTCGGCCGGACCGGTCATCAGGATTCGGTCGTCGGCGCGCCATTCGATGAGCAGTGGCCCGCCTGGGAGCGTCACGGTCACCTTGCGATCGGTGAGCCCGATGCGTGCGGCCGACACCGCCGCCGCACACGCAGCCGAGCCGCAGGCGCGCGTCAGGCCGGCACCGCGCTCCCAGGTGCGCAGCGTGATGCCGTCGCGCGCGTCAACCCGCGCCACGGAAATGTTGGCGCGCTCGGGAAACAGCGGGTGGTGCTCGAGCATCGGCCCGATGCGGCCGAGGTCGATCGCGGCGGGATCATCGACCCAGAAGATCGCGTGCGGATTGCCGACGTTGATGACCGATGGGGAATGCATGATCGGCTTGTCGGCCGGGCCGACATTCAGCTCGATCCGGCGCGTGTCGTGGAAGGGCTCCGACAACGGGATCTCCTTCCAGCCGAAGCGGGGCTTGCCCATGTCGACCGTGATCGAGGCCGGGCTCGCGAACTGGACATCGAGGACGCCGGCGTCCGTCTGGTAGCGGAAGGCCTTGCGGCCGGTCTCGCGCGCCGCCATCCAACCGACGCAGCGCATCCCGTTGCCGCACGCCTGGGCCAGCGACCCATCCGTGTTGTAGATGAGGATACGCGCCTCGGTCCCCTGCGTGACGGGATCGTGCAGCACCATCATCTGGTCGAAATGGGTGCGCTGCGCCCGCGAGATCGCCTCGGCCTCGGCGGCCGTGAACCGCTTAGACGACCCACGCAAATCGACGCAGACGATCTCGTTGCCGAGACCGTTCATCTTTGCGTAGCGGATTGCCGGGGCGGCGGTCATGCGCTCATATATGGTGAGAATCCGGCCGCGAGACAATCGAATTGCCGCGTTGCCGGTGCCGCAGCGCCGGCAGCCGCCGGCTCCCATCCGCAGGAAGGCATGACATGATACGCTTGGACGGTCCTCTCGTTCTCGCCGGAGCCGGCAACATGGGCGGCGCGATGCTCGCCGGCTGGCTCAAGCGCGGGCTGCTGCCGTCACAGATCGTTGTTCAGGATCCCGGCCCTCCGCCGGCAGTCGCCGCGCTGCTCACGGAGCATGGCATCCAGGCTGTCCAACGGATCGAGAGCCTGCCAGCTCCACCATCGGTACTGCTGATGGCGGTGAAACCGCAGGTCATGGACGAGCTGTTCCCGCCGCTCGCGCGCCTCGTCGGGCCCCAGTCAGTCGTGCTCTCGATCGCGGCCGGTCGGACAATCGCGAGCTTCGAGCGCCACCTGCCCAAGGGATCGGCTGTCGTCCGATCGATCCCCAACACGCCGGCGGCCGTCGGGCGCGGCATCACCGTCGCGACGCCGAACGCCCACGTCACTGCGCAGCACAAGGAAATGGTCACCGATCTGCTGTCGGCGATCGGCGAGGTCGCCTGGGTCGATGACGAGGCGCTCATCGATCCCGTCACCGCGGTGTCGGGCTCGGGGCCGGCCTACGTATTCCATCTCGTCGAGGCGATGGCAGCGGCGGGTGTCGCCGCGGGCCTCGCACCCGATCTCGCTATGCTGCTCGCCCGCGCGACGGTCACGGGAGCCGGCGAGTTGCTGCATCAATCGCCGCTCGATGCCGCGACGCTGCGCCAGAATGTCACTTCACCGAACGGCACCACCTACGCCGCGTTGCAGGTGCTGATGGCCGACAACGGCCTGACGCCGCTGATGACCAAGGCGATCGCGGCCGCCACGAAGCGATCGCGCGAGCTGGCACAGTAGCGGCGGCGCGCGGGTGGCACTTGGACGCCGACACCGCAGCCCCCATGTTCAGTTGCAGGAACAGTTTCTAGCGAGGTGCCCCGATGATCGACTCCACCACGCCCAAGGGCCGCATCCTCGACGCCGCCCTCGCGCTCGCCGCCGAGCGACCCTGGGCCGAAGTGACGGTTGCCGACATCGCCGACAGGGCCGGGATACCGCTCGTGGACCTGAAGGCGGAATTCGACGGCAAGACCGCGATGCTCAGCGCCTTCAGCGCGCTCGTCGACGACGAGATGCTGCGCCGTGCGCCGCGCCGTACGCCCGAGCAGAGCACGCGCGACGCGCTGTTCGAGGTCATCATGAGCCGCTTCGATACGCTCGCGCCGTACCGCGTGGCGCTCAAGTCGATCGTCGGCAGCGGCATCGCCGATCCGTCACATCTGCGCGCCGTCATGAACTCGCAGCATTGGATACTCGCCGCCGCCGGCGTGCAGAACGACGGCGCCGCCGGTCTTGCCCGTGCGGCTGGCCTCGCGACCATCTACGCCAGCGTATTCCGCACCTGGCTCGACGACGAGGATCCCGGCCTCTCGCGCACCATGGCCGCCCTCGACCGTCGCCTGCGCCGCGGCGAGACCACCCTCAAGTCGCTGGATGATGCCTGCACTGGTGTGCAACGCGTGGCGTCGGCGATCTACAACGGCCTCTTCGTGCGCAAGCCGGCGCCGCCACCGCCACAGTCCGAAGCGACCAATCCGCAACCGCCCGCAGGCTTTTGAGTGCGCCGGTCGGCAACGCCTGCGGCTACTGCCGCCGGCGCGGCCATTTACCCGGTATCATGCGCCAATGCGCTCTTCGAGCGCTCCAATTCAGTGGCGATCGAAGATCGCGCCCATAGAACTCCAACCGGCGAGGCAGTTCCGCGGTGCGTGTAGCTGAAGGCGTACGCGACCGCGGCAAGTAAAGCTACACCACGCGCTCGACCGCGATACCCCGGCAATCCATCTCGAACTCGAGATCGACCACGGGCGGGCGCGCGTAATGCCATGTCAGGCCGCGCGTGGCGGCACCGCGGCGGACGATCTCGCTTGCGAGGAACGGGTGCGGATCATGGACGGTGTAGAGCTGTGACGCGGTGGTGTCCGCCCACTTGAAGCCGAGGAGGGCCATGCGCCGCTCCATCTCGCCGAGAACGTACTGGGCTTTTTCCTTCATCGCCGACGGCGAGATGTCGCCGAGACGGACCGTGTGGTCGCGGTAGTTGCCCTTACCTTCGGCGGACTCGCCGCTGCCGGCGACGTGGAAGGACGGCGCAGCGTTGGCATCGGCCACGGTGAACACGAAGGCGTGGAACGAAGGCTCGGCGGGCTTCTCGAGCTCGGGGCAGACGTTGGAGCGCGCGACTGGATTGATGCGCGCGGCGGCGTCGAAGATGCCCCATTTGGCGAGCGTGCCGACATAGATCTCATTGAAGTCGCGGAAGCCGGCCTCGGTGAAGGGCGCCGGTGAGCGCAGCTCGCAAGCGGCGAACGCGGTGAGCGGCCGGCCAGCGGCGGCGATCATGGCCTCGACGCGGGCGAAGCCTTCCTTCAGTGGCACCGGGTTCTTGAACATCACCCGCTCGAGCCGATAGCCGGGATCGGCGGCGACGCCACCCGAGTACTGGAAGACCGCGGGGATGTATCGAAAATTGCCGGGGGCGAACGGGGCGGTGCCCATCTTGGATGTCCTCTGTGGAGCGGATTGATAATATCGAGCGACTACGCGACGAATTGAAGCTCGGCGCCGCCGAGTCCTTCGAACGTCGCGACGCAGGTATCGCCAGGCTTTACATAGCGAAGCCCGGTGCAGGAGCCGGTCGTGACGAACTGGCCAGCCTTGATGCCAACGCCAGTGCGCAACATCTCGACGAGCGCGACCGCGACGGCGAGCGGATCGCCGCTCGGGTGCCCGCCGACCTGCTCGAGCACAGTCTCGCCGTTCACAGTGAGACGCACCTTCAGCTTCGTGATGTCCAGCCCGCGCCAATCGCTGACGATCTCGCCATGCACGAAGCCACCATTGCTGATGCGGTCGGCGAGCTTGTCGTTCGCGGCCATCGCGTCGGGATCTGAGAATCGGCTGGTTACCACTTCGATCGCCGCGCAGGCGTCGACAGCGGAAGCGACCTCATCACGCGAGTAGGGCTCGGCGCGCGGCGGCAGATCGCGGCGAAATCTGAAAGCGATCTCTCCTTCGATCCCGCATTGGGGCGCCTCGGCGACCGGGAAGCGCGCCGGCGATGCGTACGTGTTGGCGGCGTAGATGGGTCCACGCACGCGGTCACCATTGGCCGGCGCGTTGGCCTTGTAGGCGCTCACCTCTTCTTCGAGCAGCGACGTCACCTCATCCTGGATGGCGTGCGCCTCGGTAACACTCTGCGGTCGAGCGTTCTGGGGCAACCCGGCGATGCGTCGGCCCTCCTTCCGCGCTGCGGCGAGCACGGCAGCGGCGTCAGCGATACGCTTCTGATCCATTAGGGTGCTTCCTCACAGTTTCTTGGCTGGCGATATCGTAGAGCAAAATGTCCGCGCCGTCGCTCGGCCGCGACGACATGGCGTGCAAACAAAAACGGCCCGGACGATGCCGTCCGGGCCGTCTGAAGACTGATGTTCGTGGGCTCAGGATTTCGAGAGAGCGGCGACCTCGGCGGCGAAGTCGGTCGTCTTCTTCTCGATGCCCTCGCCGAGCGCGTAGCGGACGAATCCCTCGACCTTGAGCGGGCCGCCGGCCGCCTTCTCCTCGGCCTTGAGATACTGGCCAACGGTGATCTTGCCGTCACCGCTGGGGCCCATGAAGACCTGCTCGGTCAGCACCACCTGGCCGAAGAACTCCTTGCGCAGCCGGCCCTCGACCATCTTGTCGACGATCTCCTTGGGCTTGCCGGTCGCCAGCGCCTGCTCGGTGTAGACGGCGCGCTCGCGCTCGACTATCGCCTTGTCGAGCTGGTCGATCGAGGCCGCCTGCGGGTTCGCCGCGGCGACGTGCAGCGCGATCTGGCGGCCGATCTCGGCGAGCTTCGCCGCATCGCCCTTGCCGGCAAGCGCCACCAGCACGCCGATCTTGCCGACGCCGTCGGCGACGCGGCCGTGGATGTAGTTGGAAACCACGCCCTGGCTCACCGTGAGGGACGCCGTGCGGCGCACGCTCATGTTCTCGCCGATGGTCGCGATCATCTCCTTGACGTGGTCGTCGACCGAGTGCGCCTTGCCCGTGTACGGCAACGCCAGCAGCTTGGCGACGTCGCCGCCCGCCTTGAGCGCGAGGATCGAGATCATCCGCACCATCGCCTGGAACGTCTCGTTACGGGCGACGAAGTCGGTCTCCGAGTTGACCTCGACCATCGCGCCGGTCGAGCCCTCGACGGCAACACCGATGAGGCCGTCTGCAGCGACGCGGTCAGCCTTCTTGGCGGCCTTCGAAAGGCCTTTCTTGCGCAGCCAGTCGATCGCCTGCTCGACGTCGCCACCGGTCTCGGTGAGCGCCATCTTGCAGTCCATCATCCCGGCGCCCGTCTTGTCGCGCAGCTCCTTGACCATGCTCGCGGTGATGTTCGCCATCGAATGTCCTGTCCCTGTCTGGGGCGCGGAAACGGAGCCCGCGCCGCGGTGAAGGGCTGCCAAATGCAACCGCAGCGCGGATCGGAGAACCGGCCCGCGCCACGCTCGGCAACCTGATTGGCAGCGGAGGGCGAAGCCCCCAAGCCGCCTCGTCATGTGAGTGAAGCACCCTATATGGTGCGCACCACACCGGAATTATAGCCCCGGCCCGATGACGGGCCGACGGGCGATCAATTGTCAGGCCGCGGCCTCGTCGACGAACTTCTTGGCCTGGGCGACCCAGTTGTCGCGCGTCACGCGGCCGTTGCCCTTGACCACCGCATCGAGCGCGGCAACGCCATTGGCGTCGAGATCGGCGATCTGCCAGAAGTGATAGACGCCGGCGTCATTGAGGCTCTGCTCGAGCTTCGGGCTGATGCCGCTGATCCGCTTGAGATCGTCGGCCTCGCCGCGCGGCGCATCGATGCCGACGAAAGCCGGCACGGCTTCCGGCAGTTCTTCCTCGGGCGGTGCCTCCGACGCGCCGATGTCGACGCCGGACGACGTCTGGCTGCGGCTTAGACCGTCGATCGCCGCACGCGCGATCAGATCGCAATACAGGGTGATGGCGCGGCCGGCGTCGTCATTGCCGGGGATCGGGAAGTCGATGCCGTCGGGATCGCAGTTGGTGTCGACGACCGCGACGATCGGGATCTTGAGCTTGCGCGCTTCCTTGATCGCGATGTCCTCCTTGTTCGTGTCGATCACGAACAGGAGGTCGGGAAGGCCGCCCATGTCGCGGATGCCGCCAAGACCCTGGTTGAGCTTGTCGCGCTCGCGCGTGAGGTTGAGCAGCTCCTTCTTCGTGCGGCCCTGGGTTTCGCCGCCGAGCATGTCGTCGAGCTGGCGCAGGCGACGGATCGACTGCGAGATCGTCTTCCAGTTGGTCAGCGTGCCGCCGAGCCAGCGATGGTTGATGTAGTACTGGGCCGACCGCTTGGCGGCGTCCGCAATTGCCTCGCCCGCCTGCCGCTTGGTGCCGACGAACAGCACGCGGCCGCCCTTAGCGACGACGTCACTCACCGCGACCAGCGCCTGATGGAACAGCGGCACGGTCTGCGCGAGATCGACGATGTGGATGTTGTTGCGGGCACCGAAGATGAACGGTGCCATCTTGGGATTCCAGCGATGGCTCTGATGGCCGAAGTGGACGCCAGCTTCGAGGAGCTGACGCATATTGAATGCGGGCAATGACATGCGCCGTGGTTTCCTACTTTTCCGGTTGTTCCTCCACACACCTGAGAAGGCCGCCGCCGATGGCATCGCTGCCAAAAGCAAAAAGCCCACCGGAGCATCGCACCTGGGCTTTCGGTCAGGCGTGACGCATAAGGCGTGCGTGTGAGATAGTGGGCTGTTTAGCCACGTACGCAGGATTTGACAAGGGCTTGCGTGCAGGCGAAGTCATGGCCTGCCCGGTGCACGGGGTTTCAGTCCCCCCGTAAGCGCCGGGTTTCCGTTGCATGTACGGCAAATAATCTCGAGTAAATCGTGTCTCAGTCCGCCAGAAACCTGCCCGCAGATCAAGCCGCCAAGTCAGCGACCCTGACGGACCTCGCCTACGTACGGCTGGAGGAGATGATCGCGACGCTGCTGCTCGCGCCCGGCGAGTTCCTGTCCGAGCAGGCGCTGGCCGAGACCGTCGGCCTCGGCCGCACCCCTATCCGGGAGGCCCTGCAGCGGCTGGCGCGCGAGGGAATGGTGACGATCCTGCCGCGCCGGGGAGTGCTGGTCGTGCCGATCGACGGGCGCGAGCAGCTTCTGGTGCTCGAGGTGCGCCGCGAGATCGAGCGCCTTCTCAGCCGCTCGGCAGCCGAGCGCGCGACCCCCGACGAGCGGGCATCGTTCGCCGCGATCGCGGATGGCCTGGACCGCGCCGGCCAGACGCAGGACCCGCTGGAGTTCATGCGCCTCGATCGCGAGATGAACCTGCTGATGCTGGAGGCGGCGCACAATCCGTTCGCCGCGCGCGCGATGCAGCTTTTTGCCGGGCTGTCGCGGCGCTACTGGTACCAGCATCACCGTGATGCCGGCGACCTCGGCCTTTGCGCCCGCCTTCACGCTGCCCAGGCGCGGGCGATCGCCGCGGGCGATGCGCCCAAAGCTGCGGACGCCTCCGATGCGCTGATGGACTACGTGGCGGCGTACACCAAGGCTGCCCAGCCTCAACAATAGGCCCAGTCTTCGGGAACTCAGGCTGCCGTGCGTATCCGCTCGATCAACTCGTAGCGCGTCATCTCGTCATAGAGGGCCACGACGTCGAGCAGCGTGCAATCGACGTCGTCGTCCGACATCGCGTTGATGGAGCTGAACGCGGCCCCGCGCGACGGCCGGTTGGCGCGCGCGTAGACCGCCTTCGAAAGGCGCGCGATCCATGCCTTGAGCTCGGGGTCGCGCAGACCCGGCCCGAGCTCGGCAACGGCGAGCAGCTGTTGCTCGGCGATACCCAACAGCCGTTGACGCGGCGTGGCACACCGCGTGGCAAGCTCGAGCACTGCTTCATGAAGCAGCTCCCAGCACTCCACGACTGCCCCGGTATTTGGCCTCATAGTGGTGCAACCCCTTGAAAAGGACGGTGCGTCGACCCCGCGTTCGAGGATATTCCCACTCACGCTGCGACGAAAAAACAGCAAGGAAGCTGAAACAGATTGCGGGAAATGGAGCGGACCTTTCGCCCCATTCCGGAAAGAGATTTTCCCACTCCGTTCACCACATTGATTGGTGTCGGTGATGTCTAGCCCTTCGCAATCATGCCCCGCGTCCCCATAACGCCCGTGATCTCGTCAAGGATCACCGGATCGTCGATCGTCGCCGGCATTTTCCACGCTTCGCCGTCGGCTATGGCCCGCATCGTGCCGCGCAATATCTTGCCCGACCGCGTCTTTGGCAACCGCTGAACAGTCATCACTTGCTTGAACGCCGCGACCGGGCCGATCTCGTCGCGGACGAGCTTCACGATCTCGGCCTCGATCTCCTTGGCGTCCCGGTTGACGCCGGCATTGAGGACGATGAAACCCGCTGGGATCTGACCCTTCAGCGGGTCTGCGACGCCGATCACCGCGCATTCACCGACATCCTTGTGGCGCGCGACAACCTCTTCCATCTGCCCCGTCGAGAGGCGATGGCCGGCGACGTTGATCACGTCATCGGTGCGCGCCATGACGAAGACATAGCCGTCCTTGTCGATGAAACCGGCGTCGGAGGTGGTGTAGTAGCCCTTGAAGTCGTCGAGGTAGCTCTTGCGGAAGCGCGCGTCGTTGTTCCACAGCGTCGGCAGGCAGCTCGGCGGCAGCGGCAGCCGGATCGCCAGCGTGCCGGTCTCGCCACGCCGCACCTCATTACCCTCGCTGTTGAGGACCTGCAGGTCGTAGCCCGGCATCGGCACGGTCGGCGAGCCGTACTTGACGGGCAGCGTACCGAGGCCGACCGGATTGCCGGCGATCGGCCAGCCCGTTTCCGTCTGCCACCAGTGGTCGAGCACCGGCACCTTGAGATTCTGCTCGGCCCACTCGATGGTCGCTGGATCGGCTCGCTCGCCCGCAAGGAACAGTGTGCGGAAATTGCTGAGGTCGTACTTGCCGATCAGTTCGCCCTTGGGATCATTCTGTTTTATGACGCGGAACGCGGTCGGCGCGGTGAACATCGCGACCACCTTGTGCTCGGATATGACCCGCCAGAAGGCACCGGCATCGGGCGTGCCGACGGGCTTGCCCTCATAGAGGACGGTCGTTGCACCGTGCAGCAGCGGCGCATAGACGATGTAGCTGTGGCCCACCACCCAGCCGACGTCCGAAGCTGTCCACCACACCTCGCCAGGCTCGACGCCATAGTGATTTTTCATCGACCACTTCAGCGCGACCATGTGGCCGCCGTTGTCTCGAACGACGCCCTTCGGCGCGCCGGTGGTCCCTGAGGTGTAAAGAATGTAGAGCGGATCTGTCGCCAGAACCGTCACGCATTCCGCCTTGCGGCCCTGCTGCTTCGCGGCGGCGACAAGCGTGGCCCAGTCTTTATCGCGCCCTTCGACGAGCGACGCCGTCTCCATCGGCCTCTGCAATACGAGGCATGACTTCGGCTTGTGCTTCGCGAGCTCGATCGCCTTGTCGAGCAGCGGCTTGTAGGGAACGATGCGCGCCGTCTCGATGCCGCAGCTGGCGGTCAGCACGGCGACGGGCTGGCAATCGTCGAAGCGCGTCGCGAGCTCGCTGGCGGCGAAACCGCCGAACACCACCGAATGGATGGCGCCGATCCGCGCGCAGGCGAGCATCGCCATCGCCGCTTCCGCGATCATCGGCATATAGACGATGACGCGATCGCCCTTCTTGACGCCGAGATCCTGCAGCACGGCGGCGAGCGTTGCGACCTCCTCGGTCAACTCGGCATAGGTGTAGGCGCGCACCGTGTTGGTGACCGGGCTGTCGTAGATCAGCGCCTTCTGCTTGCCGCGGCCGGCGGCGACATGACGGTCGAGGCAGTTGTAGGCGGTGTTGCATTCAGCGCCGACGAACCATCGGCCGTACTCGCCGAGATGCGGGTCGAACACCTTCTCGGCCGGCTTGACCCAGTCGATCTCGCTCGCGGCGTCGCCCCAGAACTTGGCGGGGCAGCGTTTCCAGTTGGCATAGACCTCGGCGTAACGGCTCACTTTGAGATCCTCCACTGCGGTTCTTGTGCGCCAAGCGGGAGTTGCGCGAATTCGAAGCGATTGTTTCAGCACCTATCGCGAGGGTCCCGCAATAGGAAAGGCGTCGTATGAAAGGTCGGTATGGGAATGGCCGCTATGAGCTTGCGGCAACCGGCCCGCGGAACATTTTGAGAGCGCCGGGTACGAGTTCGGCCGCGAGAACGCGCGCTGGATCGACCGGTCCCGGCAGCCGGATCTGCCCCAAAGGCACCGGCCCGAACCCGAGGCGGCCGTAGTAGGCCATGTCCCCGACGAGGAGCACCAATGCGATGCCCCCGTCGCGGCCGGCGTCGAGAGACTCGGCAACCAGACGACGCGCATACCCACGACCAGCCTCCTCCGGATCGACTGCCAACGGGCCGAGGAATAGCGCGCCCGGCCGTCCACCGACATTGATCTCGGTCATGCGCAAAGCCGCGACCAGCCGCTCGCCCTTGTAGGCAACGCGGCAGTACGGCGAATGATCCGGCGCGCCTTCGCGCACCCGGTACGCGGTCCGCGCAAAGCGGCCGGGGCTGAAGGCGAGCGTCTGCAACGCGATGATCGCGGGAATGTCCTCGGGCTCCGTCGCCCGCGTGATCAAGACCGGCACTTCGATATTCATGGGCGGATCTCGACGTCGCGGAGGGCTCGAGGGAAGCGGCAGTGAGGTATCTGCTGACGGGGGCAGCGTCAATCAGCGATACGCAACTGGGGCGGCGGCCGAGATCCGTCGCCGAGGAAAGTTCCACCCTGGTGCAGAGCCTGCTCAAGATGCGCGCTTGCGGTGCGCGCGCTTCTGTTGCTATTCAGCCTCGCGCTGCAGATGCTAGGATGGCTCCCGTGTACAATTGCCTCAAGTGCCCCGGCTTCTGCTGTTCCTATCCCGTGATCGCGATCACCACGCGTGATGTCGAGCGGCTCGCCAAGTTCCACGCGGTCAGCTTTGAGACGGCGAAGAAGCGCTTCACCAAGAGCGCGCACGGCCACAAATACCTGCTGAGACGCAAGAAAGACCCGTATTTCGGGAAGATCTGCCGGTTCTTCGATACCGAGGAGCGTCGCTGCACGATCTACAAGGGCCGGCCGGGCGTATGCCGCTCCTATCCGGGCGCCGGACGCTGCGGCTACTACGACTTCCTGAGCTTCGAGCGCCGCGCCCAGAACGATCCGGATCGGGTTGCGATTACGAACCACGACGAGAACTAATTTCCGCGGTCCGCGACGCCTCCGGCTGTTTCTTTGAGTGGCGCCGGTCGGCAACGCCTTCGGCTACTGCCGCCAGCGCGGCCACTTACCCGGTTGTGTCCGTCAATGCGCTCTTCGAGCGCTGCTAAGAATTCACGACATCGTTCGTATCGGTGGCGGCCGACGGCCGCGAGGTGAGAACGCCAACCGGCGAGGCAGTGCCGTCGCGCCGGTAGGCGAAGCCGTCGGCGTCGGCGGGAATCAATAGCTCTTCGGCAACCCGAGCTGCCGCTCCGCCACGTGCGAGAGGATCAGCTCGCGTGAAACCGGGGCGATGCGGGCGATGAGGATCTCGCGCAGATAGCGCTCGACGTGGAACTCCTTGGCGTAGCCCATGCCGCCGTGACTCAGGATCGCGGTCTCGCACGCCTCGAAGCCGGCTTCGCCCGCGAGATACTTGGCCGCGTTGGACTCGACGCCGCACGGCTGGCCCTGATCGTAAAGCGTTGCGGCCTTCATCACCATCAGATTGGCCGCCTCGAGGTTCATCCAGCAACGCGCGAGGGGGTGCTGGATCGCCTGGTTCTGGCCGATCGGGCGGCCGAACACGACGCGATCCTTCGCGTACTGGGTGGCGCGAGCAATCGCGACCCGGCCGAGCCCGACGGCCTCGGCGGCGATCAGGATGCGCTCCGGGTTCATGCCATGAAGGATGTACTGAAACCCTTTGCCTTCCTCGCCGATGCGATCCTCGATCGGGATGTGGAAACCGTCGAAGAAAACCTGGTTCGAATCGACGGCCTTGCGGCCCATCTTCTCGATCTCGCGCACCTCGACGGTCTTGCGGTCGATCGTGGTGTAGAACAGCGACAGGCCCTCGGTCGGCTTCTTCACCTCCTCGAGCGGCGTCGTGCGCGCGAGCAGCAGCATCTTGTCGGCAACCTGGGCGGTAGAGATCCAGGTCTTGGCACCGTGGACCTTGTAGCCGGAGTTGCCGTCGCGGACGGCGCGGGTCTTGAGGCGCGTCGTATCGAGGCCGACGTTCGGCTCGGTGACGGCGAAGCAGCTCTTTTCCTTGCCGGCGATCAGTGGTGGCAGGTTGCGCTGCTTCTGTTCTTCGGTGCCGAAAACGACGACGGGGTTGAGGCCGAAGATGTTCATGTGGATCGCGGAGGCGCCTTGCATCCCAGCGCCCGACTCCGCGATCGCCTGCATCATGATAGCGGCCTCGGTGATCCCGAGCCCGGAGCCGCCGTAGGCCTCCGGCATCGCGATGCCGAGCCAGCCGTCAGCGGCCAGCATCTGATGCAGCTCGGCCGGGAAGCCGCCGTGACGGTCCTTATCGAGCCAGTAGTCGTCACCGAGGCGCGCGCAGATCTTGAGGATCGCGTCGCGAATGCCTTGCTGCTCCTCGGTGAGGGAGAAGTCCATGTGAGCGCTTCCTGTCTGTCGATGTTGCTTTATGGCGCCTTGCGAACGACGCCCGTTTCGATGAAGGCGGCAATCTCGCTCGGCGAGTAGCCCGCTGCCTTCAGTACAGCCTCGCTGTCGGTGCCACCGGCTTTGGACGGCCCGGCGATCTCGGGCTTGGTGCGGCTGAACCGCGGACCGGGCGCCGGTTGCACGACGCCATCGCGCTCGACGAAGGTCGCCCGGGCGGCGTTGTGAGGATGGTCCGCCACCTCCTTCATGGCGAGGACCGGCGCGAAGCAGGCGTCACTGTCGGCAAACACGGCGCACCATTCATCGCGGGTCCGCGTCCTGAAGACTTCGGCATAACGCTGTGCGAGCTCGGGCCAGCGGGCGCGGTCGTACTGCTTGGGAAGGTCTTCCCCGGCGATACCGAGACGCTCCAGCAGGTCGGCGTAGAAGCGCTTCTCGATCGAGCCGATCGAAACCCACTTGCCGTCCCTGGTCTCATAGACGCCGTACCAGGGTGCGCCGGTATCGAGGATGTTCTCGCCGCGCTCGTCCTTCCACATGCCGCTGCCGAGTAGCCCGTAGATGCCCGCCATCAGGATCGAGGCGCCATCGACCATCGCCGCATCGACGACCTGTCCCTTGCCCGAGGTCCGCGCCTCGATGATCCCGGCCAGCACGCCGAACGCCAGCAGCATTCCGCCGCCGCCGAAGTCGCCGACCAAGTTGAGCGGCGGGATCGGCGGGCCATTCTTCTGGCCGATGGCATGGAGAGCGCCGGACAGCGCGATGTAGTTGATGTCGTGGCCGGCGCGCGGCGCCATCGGACCGTCCTGGCCGAACCCGGTCATGCGGCCGAACACGAGCCTCGGATTGATCTTCGCGAGGTCGTCCGGTCCGAGGCCGAGACGCTCCATGACACCGGGCCGGAAACCCTCGATCAGGGCATCGGCGTCCGTTACCAGGCGGCGGACGATGTCGCGGCCCGCCTCGGTCTTGACGTCCACCGCCACCGACTGGCGCCCCCGATGGAGCACCTCGAAGCGGGCTTCCTTTCCTGGCAGGCCGAGATCGGCGCCGTCCGAGCGGTCGACCCGGATCACCTCCGCCCCCATGTCGGACAGCATCATGCCGCAGAACGGCGCCGGGCCGATGCCCGCCATTTCGATGATCCGGACACCTTTGAGCGGCCCCATTCGTCTCCTCCTGCGGTTGCGACCGCACTCGATCCGATTGCCTTGCACCCGACAGGCGCCGCCGGGTCGTTTCTTCAGTGGTCTGTTTCTTAACGCGGCGTTCACTGTAGCAAAAGCACGTAATCCTTCATCAAGGGGCGTGTGGTTGGATCGCGCTACTTGGGGGTCATCCGTGGAGTGCGCGTCCGGTGCCCAAACGCCGTCATACAAGCGACGAGGCCGGGCCATCGTCGGAGATCGACAACGTATCCGGCGAAGGCCGGCGGCGGCGGCGATCGCGTGGCACCGAGTCCGGCTCGTCGGTCCGCGAGGGTACCGTCGTGCTGCGCCGGCTGGCGCGCCTGCTCCAGCGGCCTGGCGTCGCGGAACGTATCGCCGCCCGGGCCGTACGCGACCAGGAGCGCCACGAGCGGTTCCACGCCAGGGACGCGGCTCACAATGAGGCCGGCCTCGAAACAGGACTCGAGCGGCTCAAGGATCTCGAATGGGAGCTGCGCGACAACGAGGCACGCTACCGCGATCTGCTCGACCTCCAGAGCCACATCATCAGCCGCACCGACCGCGAGGGCCGGCTGACCTTCGTCAATCGGTCGTACTGCCGGACGTTCGGAGTCGATGCCGACGACGTGCTGGGCGCCAAGTTCGCGCCGGCAGTCATCGAGGGCGGTGACTGGCCGTCGCCCGACGCGTCCGTCGCGCCGTCTTTCGAGCTGCGCCTGCTCACGCCGCGGGGCCCGCGGTGGTTCGCCTTCGAGCAGCAGACCGCGCTGACGCTCGACGGCCGCGACATCGAGATCCAGCGCGTCGGCCGGGACATCACTGAGCAGCGCCGCATCGAGACCGAGCTCGAGACCGCGCGCGACGCCGCCGAGCAGGCCAACCGCGCCAAGTCGCGCTTCCTCGCCGCCATGAGCCACGAGATCCGGACGCCGATGAACGGCATCCTCGGCATGTCGGCGCTGCTGGCGGAGACCCCACTCAGCTCCGACCAGCGCACCTACATCGGCGCCGTCGATGAATGCGCCCGCACGCTGCTGGCCCTGATCGACGAGATCCTCGACTTCTCGCGGATCGAAGCCGGCAAGCTCGAGATTGCGGCCGAGACCTTCGACCTCGACCAGTGCATCGAGGCCGTGGTCGAGCTGCTGCAGCCCAAGGCGAGCGAGAAGAGGCTGGATCTCGCGTGGTGGATCGAGCCGACGCTGCCGAAGGCAGTGATCGGCGATGCCATGCGCATTCGCCAGATCCTGCTCAACCTGATCGGCAACGCAATCAAGTTCACCGACCAGGGCGGCATCGCGGTGCGGGTCGACGGCGGCTTCGACGACAGCGGCATGGTCGCCAACCTGTCGATCCGGATCACGGATACCGGCATCGGCGTGGCCGAGAACATGCTGCCGGCGCTGTTCAGCGAGTTCGAGCAGGCCGACGAAGCGGTCCGCCGCCAGCGCGGCGGCACCGGCCTCGGTCTCGCGATCTCGCGCCGCCTCGCCCGCGGCATGGGCGGCGACATTACAGTGAAGAGCGCGCTCGGCATCGGCTCGACATTCACGCTCGCGCTGCCCGTCGGCGTTAAGTCGCGCGGCCGACCCGTCCTCGATGTCTCGACTCACGCGGGTGCCGGCCAGCTCGTTCTGGTGGCGCTCGATGGAACGGTCGAGCGGCGCATCGTCGCCGAGGTCCTGCGCTCGCTCGGCTTCGAGCCGGTCGAGACCAGCGTCTCGGAAGCGCATCGCTTCATCAGCGGGCCGCGAGCGCCGGCGCGCGCCTTTAACACCCTGCTGGTCGGCGGCGACAGCGGTGTCGAGGCGGCTCGCCGGCTGCTCGAAAGTCTGCGCAAGGGCGACAAGAGCGCGGTGCGTGGCGTCGTGCTGATCGAGCCGAGCAGCCGCCTTTCGCTTCCCGCGTTCAAGGCCAGCGGCTTCGATGCCTATCTGGTGCGGCCGGTGCGGCCGTCGTCGATCGTCACCCAGATCCTCACGAGAGAAAGCGGCGCGCCGGCCATCAAGGTGTCGACCAACGCTGTCGGCAAGCCTGGCGTGCTCCCGCGCGTTCCCGAGCCCGGTGCGCGCCGTGCCTATCGTGTGCTGCTCGCCGAGGACAACGACATCAACGCGCTTCTCGCATCTCGGATGATCGAGCAGTGCGGCTGCACGGTCGTGCGCGTCGCTGACGGGCAAGCGGCGGTCGAAGCCGCGACTGCGAGCCTCGACGGAACGGCGACACCGTTCGACCTGATCCTGATGGACGTGCTGATGCCGATGGTCGATGGCCTGGAGGCGACCGGGCTGATCACGGAAGCGTTCCATAAGGCCGGTCAGCGCCGGCCGCCGATCGTCGCGCTCACCGCCAACGCCTTCAGCGAGGACCGTCAGCGCTGCCTCGACGGAGGTATGGACGATTATCTCGCCAAGCCGTTCGACCCCGAAGACCTCGAGCTGGTCCTAACCAACTGGTGCGGCAACGCCACACGCCCGTTGCCGGACGGCACACTCGATACGGTGGCCGAGGCCGACGACGCGCACCCGCCACTGTAGCGCCCCGGTCCGCGACCATATTCCCGGCTCAATCATCCATACCTGTGTGCTCGTGGGCGGTTGCCCGCATGCCTGCGCGAAGCGCCGCAGGTAAGAGGCGCATTTTGAAAGCTGCGGCGAAGCGGCTATTGTCCAGTGCGCCAAGAGCAGCGGCGCCATTGAGCCTTGAGGGGCAGCCAATCATGCGAGCTGGCGGAGGAAGGCCGGAGACACGATGCGCGTGACGCGAGCCCGCAGGACATCCTCTATGGCGGCCGCACTTGTCGCCGCGACAGTGTTTGCCGGTGGGGAAGCACGTGCCCATCCGCACGTCTGGGTGACGACCGAGACAACCGTCCTTTACGACAACGGCACCATCGTCGGCCTCCGCCAGAAGTGGTCGTTCGACGAGTTCTACACGTCGATGGCGCTGCAAGGGCTCGATACCAACGGTGATGGCGTCTACGACCGTAGCGAGCTCGCGGAACTCGCCAAGGTGAATATCGATGGCCTCAAGGAGTTCGACTACTTCACGACCGCCATGCTGGCGTCGATGAAGCTGAAATTCGAGGCCCCGCGCGACTTCTTTCTCGAGCACGCCGAAGGGCCGGCCGGCCAGTCGCAGGTCGTCGAGATGACCGACGAGGAGATGGACAGGCAGATCGCGGCTGAGGAGGCGGCGAAGGCGCCGCCAACGGCGACCGGCATGATGACGCGGCTGTGGAACTGGATGTTCGGGGCGCCAGCGGATCAGGGGCAGCCTGCCTCAGGTGGAAAATCCAAGAGCGCCGCACCGCCCGCGCCAGCGAAGCTTTTGAGTCTGCATTTCACCTTGCCGCTCGCCCAGCCCGTCCTGGCCGAGGCCGAGGGTTTCAGCTTCACGATTGTCGACCCGAGTTTCTTCATCGCCCTCGAGCCGGCTGCGAAAAACCCGGTTGTGCTCGGCCCCGGCGCGCCAGCGACCTGCCGCATCCTGACGGGGGACGCGGCGCGCAAGGATCCGGCACCGCAGCCGCAAACCGCCGCGCCGGACGCGAAACAAGCCGGCGACTCCACTCCGCAGACCGAGCCCAATCCGGCTGCCGACCTCAGCAAGCTCGGCGATGCCTTCTCCCAGCAATTCGGCAGTTCATCGGTGAACATGGGCATGGGCAAGCTCGTCTCGATCTCCTGCGGACCCCGCTCATGAAACTGCTTCTGTCCTGGCCAACGATCGCGAGGTTGCTCCTGATGCTGGCGCTGGTCGTGCCGGCCATCGCCGTGTCCGGTGGCGGTGCATCGGCTCAAACTCCGGCGCCGCAGGCTACGGCTCCAAAGAGCTTCCTGCCGCCATCGAAGGCGGCTGAGCCGCCGTCCGGCATCTTCGCGTGGATTCTCTCAAAACAGGCCGATATCAACCGCCGGCTCGCCGCGGCGGTGCGCGATATCAAGGGTGGCGATCCGTGGTTCGCGACGCTGGTGTTGGCCGGGCTGAGCTTCGCCTACGGCGTCCTCCACGCGGCCGGCCCAGGGCATGGCAAGGCAGTCATCGCGTCGTATGTCCTGGCCAACGAGCAGACCGTCCGTCGCGGCATCGCCCTGTCGTTTCTCGCGGCGCTGTTCCAGGGCCTCTCGGCACTGATAATCGTCGCCATCCTGATCGTAGCGCTGCGCACGACCGGCCTCACCATGAAGGCGGCCGAGGGCTGGCTCGAAACCTTCAGCTGGGGGCTCGTCGCAGCGATCGGCGCATGGCTTCTCTACACACAGGTGAAGGATCTGCTGGCTCAGCGCGCGGCCTCGCCTGCGGCCGGTGGGCACGCGCACGGACATGGCCACGATCACGCGCATCATCACCATGACCACGCACATCACGATCACTCGCACCACCACGCCCCGCATCGCGAGCTGGCCCTAGAGACGGCCGGACATGGGCACCATCATAGCCATGGACACGACCATGCACACGCGCACGGCCATGACGCCCATGGTCACGGGCGCCACGACCACGATCACGTCCATCTCGCCGATGGAAGCTGCTGCAGCCACGCCCACATGCCCGATCCGAGCCAGCTCCAGGGCCCCTGGTCCTGGAGCCATGCGCTCGCTATCGCGGTAGCGGTCGGCATCCGCCCCTGCACGGGGGCCATCCTCGTGCTCGTCTTCGCCATCGGGCAGGGCCTGATGTGGGCCGGCGTGTTTGCGACCTTCGCCATGGCGATCGGCACCGCCATCACGGTATCGTTCCTGGCGGCGCTGGCAGTCGGCTCGCGAGAGCTTGCCATGCGGATCGGCGGCGGGCGGTCGAGCACTTGGGGCGCACGCGTGCGAACGGCCGCAGGCCTCGGCGGTGCCGCCCTGATCCTCGGCCTCGGGCTCGTGCTGATGGTCGGCTCATTCTATTCGACGACCGTTTTCTGACGCCGGCCGATACCTCCGGCGCGTTTGCCTCTCCTCCGACCACCGCTAAAGCGTCGGACCTTGAATGCGACCCACGCCTGGGCCTACCTCGACGTCGCATTCAAGGTCCGCAGACGCTTTAGGAATCATAGGATTCTAGAGCAACTTTGGACTTTGAATTCACTCGTCACCTCGCCGCGATCTGAGGTGAATTCAAAGTCCGTTGCTCTAGCCTTCCGTTCGCGGGACTGGTATGGCGCGGGGGCCGCTCTGCGGCACGCAGGCACCCCCTCACGCGGAGCGGCAGCCGCATGTTGTCCGGCTTGCAGACACTACTCAGGCGACAGTCCGAGGCGGGCGCAGAGCCGCGCGGCGGACTGCCCTCCCGCGTCCGCGACCTCGTCCGGGAGCAGGAGACGCAGAGCGAGCGGCTGATCGGGTGGATCCAGCTCGCGGTGGTCGCGAGCTTCACGCTGCTCTATGCGATCGCGCCGCGGCCCGCCGATGGCCCAATGCGCGGCTTCCGCGACCCCGTGCTGATCATCCTGATGATCTATGCGGTGTTCACCATCGGGCGCCTGGTCCTCGCCTACAAATGGCAACTGCCGGGCCCGCTCCTGATAATCTCGATCATCGCAGACGTCGCGCTGCTCATGGCGCTGATCTGGACCTTCCATGAGCAGTACGGCCAGACGGCGCCGTTCTCGCTCAAGGTCCCGACCTTCATGTACATGTTCGTATTCGTGGCGCTGCGGACGCTGCGCTTCGACCATCGCTACGTGCTGCTTGCGGGCCTGACAGCCGCGATCGGGTGGCTCGGCCTCGTTGCCGCGGTGGTCACGTCGGCCGGCCCCGACAGCATCACCCGCAGTTTCGTCACCTACATCAACTCCAACCGCGTGCTACTGAGCGCCGAGCTCGACAAGGTGTTCGCGCTGCTCCTGCTGACGACGGTTCTCGCATTCGCGGTGCGGCGCGGGCGTGAGCTCGTGGTCACGGCCATTCGCGACGAGGCGGCGCTGCGCGATTTGAGCCGGTTCATCGGGCGCGGCATCTCGGACGCGGTCGTACACGCCGGTGAGGAGCTGACCGCCGGTGCCGCCCAAGAGCGCGAAGCAGCGATCATGATGCTCGACGTCCGCGGCTTCACCGCCATGTCGTCACGCGTCTCCGCCCGCCATCTGGTCGAGCTGCTGACGGGGTTGCACGCGCGCATCATTCCGATCGTGCGAGCACACGGCGGCGTCGTCGACAAATTCCTGGGCGACGGGGTGATGGTCACATTCGGCGCCGTTACGCCGTCGAAGACCGCCGCCGCCGATGCTCTGAGGGCGCTAGACGAGATCATGGCGGTCGCCGAGATCTGGGAGGCCGAGGCGCCGAACCATCGGTTGCCGAGGCCGCTCGAGGTAAACGGCGCGGTCGTCAGCGGCCCGGTAGTTTTTGCCGTCCTAGGGGCCGGCGACCGGCTCGAGTACACCGTCATCGGAACGCCGGTGAACCTCGCCGCCAAGCTCGAGAAGCACAACAAGGTGGAGGGCACGCGCGCGCTGACGACGTTCGGGACCTATCGCCGGGCGGTCCACCAGGGCTACACTCGCCAGCCGCCGGGCGAGCAGCGGACGGCGCGGACAGTGGCCGATCAGGCAGCGGTCGATCTGGTCGTCATGGCGGGCGGGAAGTCCGCTTGAGAGCGCTCGCCCGCGTTTCGCCGCGCAAGGGCGCTGCCAGCGCCGCGATCGCGTGCTAAAGAGGGCGCCGTAAGTTCAATAGTCGAGTGAGGGTACGCGTCACCATGGCCATTACCAGATACGAGCCGTCTCAGATCCTGTCGAAGGCCGTCGAAGCCAACGGCTTCGTCTTCACCGCCGGCATTACCGCCAACGACCGCAACAAGGACGCAGGCGGACAGACCAAGGAGATCCTGGACGAGATCGATCGCATCCTCGCGCTCGCCGGGACAGACAAGAGCAAGGTCATCTCCGCGACCATCTGGGTGTCGGATATCCGCTTCCGCGACGCGATGAACGAGCATTGGAACGCGTGGACCGGAGGCAAAAACCTGCCTGGGCGCGCGTGCATCGAGGCGAAGCTCGCGGATCCCAAGCTTCAGGTCGAAATCTCGGTGATTGCGGTGAAATAGTGCGCTTCCCAACGATCGTTCGCCGCGAGCTCGAGACGCTGCTCGCCAATGTCGTCGAGGCCGAGAATTTCGTCCTCACGGCCGGCTGCATCGCCGACGATGAAAGCCTCGACGTCGCCGGCCAGACGCGCCAAGCGCTGGCCGATGTCGATCGCTACCTGATGCTGTGCGGGAGTGATCGATCGCACATCATCCATGCTGTGATCTGGCTCGCCGACATCCGCTATCGTGATGCGATGAACGCGGTGTGGACGAGCTGGGTCGACCCCCGCAACGTGCCGTCGCGGGCCTGCATCGAGGCTCGGATGGCTAGTCCGGGCTGCCTCGTCGAGATCGCGGTCGTGGCGGAACAGATCAGAAGCCGAGGGCGCTGACGGAGCGGGCGCCCGGCCGCGGATCAGCACGAACGTCAAAAACGACCATCATGAGCAGCGGCAGATGAGCAAAGAGAGACCCGGACCGGGCGTGCGCAGCGACTACGTCGAGTTCATGCCCGTCCAGACCCGCTGGATGGACAACGACGTCTACGGCCACGTCAACAACGTGGTCTACTACTCCTACTTCGACACCGTCGTGAACCTGTACTTGATCAATCCGGGCGGTCTCGACTTCCACAATGCCCCGGTCGTCGGGATCATGGCCGAGACCATGTGCCGGTTCTATCGATCGATCGCCTATCCCGAGGCGATCGACGCGGGCATCCGGGTCGGCCGGCTCGGCTCGTCCTCGGTGCGCTACGAAGTCGGTCTGTTCGGTGTCGGCGAGAACGACGCGCGCGCCGAAGGTCACCTCGTCCACGTCTTTGTCGACCGCGCGACGAACAAGCCGGTGCCGATCCCGGCCGGCATCCGGTCGGCGTTGGAGCGGATCGTGCGACCTGCTCCCGACCAGGGCTGAGGACATCGCGTCAAACCGACGCTTTAGGTCAAGAAAAGCTCGAATGTAGCTTCCGCGTCATAGTCCTATCCCGACCAAATCAGTCATGTTCGCAGCTTGGGGATAGTCCGGACGTCGCTGGCCATGCCGCGCCCGTCCAGAACCGAGGCTGAGATCTGACGATGAGCACACGCTTCGCCGTGGCCTGTGCGGTGCTGTACGGCCTGTTCGGGTCGTCGCTCCCTGTCCACGCACAGGAAACCGGCCTGGCGGCCATGCACGACTGGGTGCCGGTCGGCCGCAAGACCTGCATGGCATCCCACTTCCACGACGGCAGCGGCAGCGGCAAGACCCAAAAGGACGCCGAGCGGGCGGCCATCCGGGTCTGGGAGTCCTTCACGATTTGGGAGTACGGGCCGACCTGGGGACGGTACGCGGCCTCAGAGAGCAAGAAGACGACCTGCAGCAGGGACACACAGAGCGTGTTCACCTGCCAGGTCACCAGTCGCCCATGCGTGATGAAGGGCGCTCGCGTCGCCGGAGCGCGCAAGAAGAAGCGTTAACCGCGTCTGATCGGCAGACTGGATTAAGCTTGCGGGCCAGCCCTGCAAGCAGCTAAAGCGTCGGACCTCAACTGCGACCTACGCCTGGGTTGATTGCAAAGTTGCGTTTGAGGTCCAAAGACGCTTTAGGATCATAGCTTTATAGAGCAGCTTTGGACTTGAAATTCACTCTTCCCCTCGCCTCGAACTGAGTTGAATTTCAAGTCCGTTGCTCTAATCGCGTGCACGACATGCGACGGGAACCCGCTTGATCCAGATCCGTCCGATCCTGTTTGCCCTCGGCATTCTGGTCAGCGTGATGGCGCTGGCGATGACTTTGCCCGCCGCGCTGGACTTCGCCGACGACAGCCCCAGCTGGCAGGGCTTTGCCATATCGGCCACGGTATCCCTGTTCGTCGGCGTGCTCATGATGATGTTCGCCTACGACAGCCGGACGGTCCGCGTAGGCGTGCGCGAGGGCTTTCTCCTGACCGCGTCCTGCTGGGCGCTGCTGTCGGTATTCGCCTCCCTCCCGTTTCTCGGGATCGGTCTGCCCTACGCAGATGCCTACTTCGAGAGCATGTCGGGGCTCACGGCGACCGGCGCCACAGTCATCACCAAGCTCGACACCCAGCCGCGCGGCATTCTGCTGTGGCGGGCCCTGCTGCAGGGCATCGGAGGCCTGGGCATCATCGTTTTCGCCATACTGATCCTGCCGTTCCTCCGGATCGGCGGCATGCAGCTGTTCCAGACGGAGAGCTCGGACCGCTCGGAGAAGATCGTGCCCCGCGCGTACGAACTCGTCGCTGCCATCTCCGGCGTCTACGGCGCGCTGCTGCTGACCTGCACCTCGCTCTTCGTGGTGCTCGGCATGACGCCGTTCGACGCCATCTGCCACGCGCTCGCGACGGTATCTACCGGCGGGTTCTCGACGCACGACCAGAGTTTCGGCTTCTTCGTGTCGCCGGCGCTCGACTGGGTGGCGGTGTTCTTCATGCTGACGGGGGCACTCCCCTTTGTCGTCTACATCAAGGCCCTGCGCGGCGACACCACGGCGCTGTGGCGCGATGCTCAGGTCCGCGGCCTTCTCGTCTTCGTCGGCGCGGTGTCCCTCGTCATGGCGGTGTACCTGGCTGCTCGCGGACTGCCGGTCCTCGACGCCTTGCGCCTCGCAACCTTCAACGTCGTATCGATCGTCACCACGACAGGTTTCGCGCATGGCGATTTCAGTACGTGGGGGCCGTTCGCGGTGGGCGTGTTTTTCCTGCTGCTGTTTGTCGGCGGATGCTCTGGATCGACTTCCGGTGGCATCAAGATCTATCGCCTCCAGGTCGCGTCGATACTGACGCGCAGCCACCTCCAGCACCTCATCAGCCCGAATCGTATCGTGACGCTGATGTACAACGGGCGGCGGCTACCCGACGACGTGCCGTTCTCGGTGCTTGCGTTCCTCGCGGTCTACATGTCGACGATCGGCGTATTCACCGTAATCCTGAGCGCGATGGGGCTGGACGTCCTCACCGCGCTGTCGAGCGCGATCACAGCAGTTTCCAACGTCGGGCCAGGGCTTGGCGATCATGTCGGACCATCCGGCACTTTCGCCACCCTGCCCGCATCGACGAAATGGGTGCTGGCGTTCGCCATGCTGCTCGGCCGACTGGAGCTGTTCACGCTGCTGGTGCTACTGCGGCCGGAATTCTGGCGGGGATGAGTCCTGTCGCGGATGAGCCGCGCCTGTTCCGGCGCGGCCCCGCTAGAGCAACGTACTCTAAATTCACCTCAGCTCGCGGCGAGATGACGAGTGAATTTGAAATCCAAAGTTGCTCTAGAACACTATGATTTCTAAAGCGTCTTTGGACCTTGAATGCGACACTGAGATCAGCCCAGGCGTGGGTCGCATTTAAGGTCCGACGCTTGGGTGCCGCCTACTTCCACTCGATCTTGACGATCTCGTAGGAGCGCGCCCCCTTGGGCGTCGTCACCTCGGCGGTGTCGCCCTTGCTCTTGCCGATCAGCGCTCGCGCGATCGGGGAGGAGATCGACACCTTGCCCTGGCGCACGTCGGCCTCCATCTCGCCGACGATCTTGTATTTGGACTTCTCGTCGGTGTCTTCGTCGATGACCGTAACCGTGGCGCCGAACTTCACCGTGTCTCCCGACATCTTGGAGATATCGATGACCTCGGCGCGCGACAGCTTGTCCTCGAGGTCGGAAACGCGCGCCTCGTTCAGGCCCTGCGCCTCCTTGGCAGAATGATACTCGGCATTCTCGCTCAGGTCGCCATGCGCGCGCGCTTCTGCGATCGCCTGGATGATCCGTGGACGTTCCACGGATTTGAGGCGGTGCAGCTCCGACTCGAGCCTCTGAAAGCCCTCGATCGTCATCGGAACCTTTTCCATCGCCATATCCAAGTCTCCCAACCGGCCCGGCAACCACGCCGGCACCGCCGAATCACGTCACACCATTAACGGGAATACGCCAGCTTCCCCCGTCCTCGACCCCTTGGCAAGGGCCTCAGGCAGTGCGGCCTATATAGGCCTGAAGTGGCGCCACTTTAAGATGGCCACGTCGCAGCGCCTTGATGGCTCCGGTCACCGCGATCGCTCCGGCAAGAGTCGTACAATAGGGAATTCGGTTGAGCAAGGCCGTGCGCCGGATGTCCTTGGAGTCGGCCAGTGCCTTGGCCCCTTCCGTCGTATTGAAAACTAGGTCCACTTCGCCGTTCTTCATCGCATCGACGATGTGCGGCCGGCCTTCCAGAACTTTGTTCACATGCTCGCACGGGATGCCGTGCTGCTCTAGGTGACGCTTGGTGCCGCGGGTCGCGATGACCTTGAAGCCGAGCTCAACCAGCTCGCGCATGGCGCCGAGGATCCCGTCCTTGTCGCCCTCGCGCAGTGACACGAACACCGTGCCGCCATCCGGCAGCGTAGCACCGGCCCCGAGCTGGCTCTTGGCGAAGGCAAGTGCGAAATCCTCATCGATGCCCATGACTTCGCCGGTCGACCGCATCTCCGGCCCGAGCACCGGATCGACGCCAGGGAAGCGTGCGAAGGGGAACACGGCCTCCTTGACGGCCACATGCTTGAATTTCTGCGGCTTGAGGCCGAAGCTCTTGAGTGGTGCGCCGCCCATCACCCGCGACGCGATGCCAGCCACGGGCAGACCGATCGCCTTGGCGACGAACGGCACGGTACGGCTCGCCCTCGGATTAACCTCGATGACGTATATCTGCTTGTCCTTGATGGCGTATTGAACGTTCATCAAACCGACGACCTTGAGGGCAAGCGCCAGATCACGGGTCTGCTTCTCGAGGCGGACGACGATCGAGCTGTCGAGCGAGTGGACCGGGATCGAGCAGGCGGAATCGCCGGAGTGAACGCCCGCCTCCTCGATATGTTCCATGATCCCGGCGACGAATGTATCGGTGCCGTCGCTGAGGCAGTCGACATCGACCTCGATGGCGCCGGTCAGGTAGCGGTCGATCAGCAGCGGGCGGGTTTCGGAGACGATCAGCTCGGAGGGCCGGTCGAGGGTCGCCGACAGCCGCTGGATGTAGCGGTCGACCTCGCCGCCGTCGGCAACGATCTCCATGGCTCGCCCGCCGAGCACGTAGGACGGCCGGATCATGATCGGGTAGCCGATACCGTCCGCAACCGCCCGGGCTTCCGACGGCGAGCGGGCAATGCCGCTGTCCGGCTGCTTGAGGCCGAGCTTCTCGATCAGCGCTTTGAACCGATCTCGGTCCTCCGCGAGGTCGATCGCGTCGGGAGAGGTGCCAAGGATCGGCACGCCAGCTTTTTCGAGGGGCTGGGCCAGCTTTAGCGGCGTCTGGCCGCCGAACTGCACGATCACGCCGACGAGCGTTCCCTTCGACTTCTCGACATTGATGATCTCGAGCACGTCCTCGGCCGTCAGCGGCTCGAAGTAGAGGCGATCTGAGGTGTCGTAGTCGGTCGAGACGGTCTCCGGATTGCAGTTGACCATGATGGTCTCGAAGCCCGCGTCGGTCAGCGCGAAGCAGGCATGGCAACAGCAATAATCGAACTCGATGCCCTGGCCGATGCGGTTCGGGCCGCCGCCGAGGATGATGATCTTCTTCGCCGTGGTCGGCTGCGCCTCGCACACCGGCGTGCCGTCACCCTCGCCGTTGTCCGACAGCACCAGGCCGCGCTCGTAGGTCGAATACATGTAGGGCGTCGGCGAGGCGAACTCGGCGGCGCACGTGTCGATGCGCTTGAAAACCGGGCGCACGCCGAGCTTGTGGCGCAGCGTGGTGACGTCGGCTTCCTTCTTGCCGGCGAGCTTGGCGAGGCGGGCATCGGAGAAGCCCATCGCCTTTAGCTCGCGCATCGCGGCAGCGTTCTCGGGGAGGCCATGCGCGATGACGCGCGCCTCCTCGTCGATGATCTCCTGCATCCGCGCCAGGAACCACGGATCGATCCGGCACGACGCGTAGATCTGGTCGTGGTCGACGCCCATGCGCATCGCCTGGGCGACCTTCAGCAGCCGGTCCGGCGTCGGGTGCGCCAACTCCGCCCGCACGACGTTCTTGTCGTCGCCCGTGCCGACGCCTTCGAACGTCACGTCATCGAGGCCGGTGAGACCGGTTTCGAGCCCCCGCAGCGCCTTCTGCAGGCTTTCCGCGAAGGTGCGCCCGATCGCCATGACTTCGCCGACCGACTTCATCGCCGTGGTCAGCGTCGGGTCCGCCCCCGGGAACTTCTCGAAGGCGAAGCGCGGGATCTTCGTCACGACGTAGTCGATGGTCGGCTCGAACGAAGCGGGCGTCGCGCCGCCGGTGATATCGTTCTCGAGCTCATCGAGGGTGTAGCCCACCGCGAGCTTGGCCGCGATCTTGGCGATCGGGAAGCCGGTCGCCTTCGAGGCAAGCGCGGAGGAACGCGACACGCGCGGGTTCATCTCGATGACGACGAGACGGCCGTCGGCGGGATTGACCGCGAACTGGACGTTGGAGCCGCCGGTCTCGACGCCGATCTCGCGCAGCACCGCAATCGAGGCGTTGCGCATAATCTGATATTCTTTGTCGGTCAGCGTGAGGGCCGGCGCGACGGTGATCGAGTCGCCCGTATGCACGCCCATCGGATCGACGTTTTCGATCGAGCAGATGATGATGCAGTTGTCCGCCTTGTCGCGGACGACCTCCATCTCAAACTCTTTCCAACCGAGCAGGCTCTCGTCGATCAGGATCTGCCCGACCGGCGAGGCATCGATGCCGGACCGAGCGATCTGCTCGAATTCCTCACGGTTGTAGGCGACGCCGCCGCCGGTGCCGCCGAGCGTGAAGGCCGGGCGGATGATGGCCGGCAGCCCGATCGTATCGAGATGCCGCATCGCCTCGGCATAACCCGCCGCCGTGTCATAGCGGACGATGTTGCCGGCGTTGTCGCGGATCGGTGGGGAAGAGGCGATTGCCGCACGCGGGCTCTCGAGGCCGATGCGGTCCATCGCCTCGCGGAACAGCTTGCGGTCCTCGGCCTTGTCGATCGCCTCGGCGCGGGCGCCGATCATCTCGACGCCGAATTTCTTGAGGACGCCCCTCCGTTCGAGCGCCAGCGCCGTGTTCAGCGCCGTCTGGCCGCCCATCGTCGGCAGCACCGCGTCGGGGCGCTCCTTCTCGATGATCTTGGCCACGATGTCGGGCGTGATCGGCTCGATATAGGTCGCGTCCGCCAGCTCCGGATCGGTCATGATCGTGGCCGGATTGGAGTTGACGAGGATGATGCGATACCCCTCGGCCCGGAGCGCCTTGCACGCCTGGGTACCGGAGTAGTCGAACTCGCACGCCTGGCCGATGACGATCGGGCCGGCGCCGATGATGAGAATCGATTTGATGTCTGTCCGCTTTGGCATGAGGCCGCTTTCTATTGCAGGGCGCGGCCCTTGGCTATAGGGCGCGGCAACGGAGCCAGGGAATGCCATTGGAGAGGTCGCGGGCGGTGTCACATGGCCGTCTCAACCGCAGGCCGGTCTTGCGACTTTCCACCTTGACGGGCGCCCCGCCAATCGCGCTCCATGGCCGCCTGCGCCTGAAAACAATGCAAGTAAACGTCGGGAGGCCCCATGCAGATCACATTCCACCACGTCAACCTGTGTACCCGCGATGTTCCGGGTCTCGACGCGTTCTACCGCGACGTCCTCGAGATGAAGACGGAGCCCGGTCTCGCCGCCAACCGGGACAAGGACCAGGGCTATGCCGGCCAAGTCTCGTTCCTGTCCGACGGGCGCTCGGAAGCGACCCAGTTCCACCTCTCGGAGCAGGACCTCAAGATCGGCTTCAAGACCGGCCAGGCGGTTAATCCGCTGGAGCGGGGCCACCTCGCCTTCCGCACCGACGACATCGCCGCCTTCAAGAAGCGGCTGGAGGCCAAAGGCATCCCGTATTCGGATTTCGGCGCCTGGGCGATGAAAGGCTGGGAGCAGATCTTCTTCTATGACCCGGCCGGCAACATCATCGAGGTCCATCAGGTCAAGGAATGAGCGCCGACGGGAACTTGCTCTTCGTCTACGGGACGTTGATGACCCGCGCCCGCGGGGATCTCGGAGCCGACATGCGCGCCCGCCTCAGGGAGACGAGTACGAGCCTCGGCGAGGCGACCATCGCCGGTCGCCTTTTCGATCTGGTGACGTTCCCCGTCATGATTGCGCCCGAGGGGCCAGCCGACACGGTCCACGGCGAGGTGCTCGACCTGCGCGACCCGGAAAGCGTCTTCGTGTGGCTCGACCCCTATGAGGGCTTCGTGCCGGGGCATCGCCGGGAGAACGAGTACGAGCGTGTGCGCCGTTCCGTTCGACTGGCCAACGGCGAGACGCGCGAAGCCTGGGTGTACCTTTATGTGGCTGACACATCACAGCTGGCCCCCATTCCCAGTGGCCGCTGGCAGGGTTAGCGGCGCGGGGTACCCGCGGCGCTATCCGATCCGCGTGCGCACGTCCGCGAGCACCCTCTGAAACTCCTCATCGAGCGCCTGATTGTTGCCGCGGCAGCCCTCGGCGATACGCTCGGCGAACACGAGATAGTCGCGCACGCGCTGGCGCGACCAGTTCGGCGGCGGATTGGTCGTTATATCGGCGATGTTACAGGTCTTGTCCGCGAGCTTGATCAGCTTGGCGCCCGGCGTCAGCCCCGGCGCGTGCTCGATCTCCAGGCGCTTGCGCTCGAGCGATGTCAGGTTGCGATCGTCTGTCACTTCGAGGACGAGGCTGCAGACGACCTTGCCGAAGTGATCCTCGATCTCCTCGGCCGTCGTATCGGTATCCTCGATCGTGTCGTGGAGGATCGCCGCCACCAGCACATCGGTGTCCTCCACCCCGCCGATGCGCACGATCCGCTCGGCAACCTCGAGCGGATGATTGATGTAGGGCGTATCGCGGCCACCCTTGCGGCGCTGGTCGCGGTGGCGCTCGGCAGAGAATGCGGCAGCCGCCAGCAGACGCGCGGTCGCGGACTGGGTGCGGGCAGTCATTCGCGGCTCCCCTTCGACTCCCTCAAGCCTTCGGCGCCAGCTTGGCGAGATCGGGGATCGGCCGCGCCGTGACGGGGTCGACCGCCAGGATCTGCTCCAGCGCGTGCGCGACCTCCAGCACCAGCCCATCGGCGCCGTTTGGGCCGATGACCTGGAGACCGAAGGGCATCCCCAGATGGTCGAGCCCGCATGGAATGACCGCGGAGCAGGCGAGCGCCGTCGTCGGCGCGTAGGCGATCGACAGCCAGCGCATGTACGTCGGCATTTTCTCGCCGTTGATCTCCTCGACGAAGAGCTGGCTGTGCGGGAACGGCGACACTGCCGCCGCCGGGCAGATCAGCACGTCGCAGTCGTTGAAGAACGAGAGGAAGCGCTTGTAGATTTTGGTCTGCTCGACATTGGCCCAGGCGACGTCGGCGAGCGAGTACTTGAGCCCGCGCTCGGTGTTGTCGATGACGTTGGCATCGAGCAGGTCGCGATGCTTGTCCAGCCGCTCCTTGTGCGCCGACACCATCACGAGGCCGCGCAGGATCTCGAACACATCGTGCACGTTGGTGAAATCGGGATGCGCGCTCGAATACTCGGCGAAGATCGAACGGAACGTGCGGATGCGCTCGCCGAATATGCCGGCGATGCTCTCGTCGATCGGGCTGCAGCCGAGATCGGTCGAGAAAGCGACGCGGATCGAGCCGAGGTCGACGTTGCCGAGACTCTCGGGGACGTTCTCGCTGTCGCTGCTCGCGAAAGGATCGAACTTGTCGCCGTCGGCCTGCGCGCGAAGCTGCAGGTGCAGGTCCGCGATCGTGCGTCCCATCGGCCCAGCAACCGGAAACGGTGTCAGCGACATCGGCCGCTCGGACGGGACAAGCCCGGGCGAGGGGCGGAAACCGGCCACCCCGCAGAACGCCGCCGGCGTCCGGCAACTGCCGCCGTAGTCGGAGCCTGTCGCAATCGGAACCTGACCGACCGCCAGCGCCGCCGCCGAGCCGCCGGACGATCCGGCCGCCGTCTTCTCGATGTCGAATGGGTTGCTGGTCGCGCCGTAGACGCGGTTCCGCGTATTGGCGCCAGCGCCGAACTCGGGCGTGTTGGTCTTGCCGACGATGATGCCACCCTCGAAGCGCAACCGCGCCACCATTGCCGCGTCGTCCTGCGGCACATGATCTTTGTAGATCAGGCTGCCATAGGTGGTGCGTAGCCCTTTAGTATCCTGCAGGTCCTTGATACCCACCGGCAGACCATGCAGCAGGCCCAGATCCTCGCCGCGCATCACCGCGTTCTCGGCGTCGCGCGCCGCCTTGCGGGCGCCCTTCTCGTCGAGCGCCACCATCGCGTTGATGGCGCCATCGGTCGCGCGGATGCGCAGGAGGCAGCTATCCAGCAGCTCGACCGGCGACACCTTCTTGCGTCCGATCAGGCGCCTCAACTCGACGGCGCCAAGATCACAAAATTCGGTCATGGACGATATCCCATCTGCTTGTCGCCAAGATCCCAATAAACGCCGGTGACGTGACGCAATCCCTCGCGCATCAGCGGCACCAGCATGTGCTCGTCCGGCGCGTGCTGCGAGCAGCCGGCATAGCTCAGCGGCAGCCATGCGCAGGGCATGCCGACGAGGTACTGGAGGATGTACGTCATGTTGGAGCCGCCGCCGTTCGGCAGGATGCCGCAGGGCTGGTTGGAGTTGCGCTCGACCGCGCCCTTCACCCATTGCGCCCAGGCGTGGCGCGGATCTGTGCGGCTCGCGTAGAAACGGCCGTTGTTACTGGCGGGTGGCGGCTCGACCTTGACGTGCGAAAAGCCGTGCTTGTCGAGGTGGCGGCGCAGGTTCGATTCAATCGCACTTTCGTCAGTGCCGACAACGTAGCGCAGCGCGCAGACGGCGCGGGCCATGGGTGGCACGGCGTTGACAGGCTTTGCCGGGTTGCCGGTTTCGAACGCCAGCACCTCGAACGCGTTGAAGGCCGAAATTTTCTCGATGCGCGTGAGGCCCGGCTCGCCCCAGTCGTCGTCGATCATCGGCGCCTTGGGGCCGGCGTCGCGGTCGATGCCGGCGAGCACCTCGCGCACGTGCGGCTCGATCGTCGGCCGCCAGCCCTCGACCTGGATCTTGCCGTGCGCGTCGGTGATCGAGGCGATGGCATGAGCGAGGATGATGCCGGGATTGGCGAGCAGCCCGCCCCAGTTGCCGGAATGGTGGCCGCCCTCGCGCAGGTCGACGCTGAGCGTGAAGTTGCAGCAGCCGCGATTTCCTAGCGTGATGTTCGGGCGCCCGATCTCCGTGCGCGGCCCGTCGGAGGCGAGGAAGGCGTCGGCGGCGAAGTCCGCCTTGTTGGCCTCGACGATCTCCTTGAGCCCCTTGGAGCCGTTCTCCTCGCCCATCTCGATCAGAAATTTATGATTGAAGCCGAGCTTGCCGCCACGCGCCTTGATGATCTCGCGCAGCGCGGAGACGTGGACCAGAGTCTGGCCCTTGTTGTCGGCGACACCGCGGCCATAGACGCGCTCGCCTTCGAAGGAGAGCTTCCACGGATCGCGGTCATTGGCCCAGCGCCCTTCCATGCCGAGCACGACGTCGCCGTGGCCGTAGGCGACGAAGGTCGGCAGAGCCGGATCCTCGATGCGCGTCGCGAGCAGCACCGGGCCGCAGCCAGCCAGCGGATTGGGGTAGATTTTCGCCGTATATCCGAGCGCCTCCAGCTCGGGCCGGATCACCGTCTGCAGGTAGTCGCCGAGCACGCCGAGCCGATCCGGGTTCTGGCTCTCGGTCGGCACGGCGACCCATTTCGCGAGATCGGCGAAATAGCCGCCCGCCGTGTCGTCGTAGTAGGCGAGGGCGCGGGCAATAGCGGTCTCTCGCGTCATGACGCTTCCTCTCGCAATGCGGGCTGGTGCCGGGCCAAGCCGGGCTCAGGCAGCGACGTTAGATCAATCCCCGGGGAAGCCCAAGGGCCGGCCTGTGCATGGCAGGGGCGACCCCCAGGCTGTATATCCTATCAACACCCCCGGGAACCGCCGGCCGGGGCCCACAGCAGGGAGAAGCATGGCGTGTGTACCCGCTACAATCTGACGAGCCCGGTGGAGGCCGTCCGCGCCTATTTTCGCCTGTCCGGCGGCGAGCCATTCCCGCCGCGTTACAACATTGCGCCGACCCAGCCGGTCGCCATTGTCCGGATCGGCCCATCGGGGGATCGCGAGCTTGCGCTGGTGCGCTGGGGGCTGATCCCGTCCTGGACCAAGGACCCGGCGGCCTTCAAGACCCTGGTCAACGCGCGCGGCGAGACGGCGGCCGAGAAACCGTCGTTCCGCAGCGCCATGCGCCACCGACGCTGCCTGGTGCCGGCGAACGGCTTCTACGAGTGGACCGGCAAGCCCGGCGCCAAGCAGCCGCACCTGATCCGCCGCCGCGACGGCGGGCTCATCGCCTTCGCCGGACTGTGGGAGAGCTGGCTCGGCGCCGACGGCAGCGAGATCGAAACCATGGCGATCCTGACCGTCGCGGCAAACGCCACCCTCATGTCGATCCACGATCGGATGCCAGCGATCCTGCAGCCGGAGAACTTCGATACCTGGCTCGATGCGCGCGGCTTCCGTGCCGAGATGGCGGCGGAGATGCTGCACCCGGCCGCCGATGACCTCCTCGAGCACATCATGGTCGACCCGCGTCTCAACAGCTACCGCAACGAAGGGCCGGACCTGATCAAGCCGTATGGCGAGCGCCTCCTCTAGCGGCGATCGAAACCGGCGTCAGCACTGCCAATGGAACTCGGCGGTCTTGAAGCCCGCATGGATCTCGCGGAGCACGAATGCGCAGGCGCGATCACCGACCTGGGCTGTCGCACGCTCGCCGATCGCCAGCGACTTCTCCTCGCCGTACACGCGCACGCCGACGAGCTCGCGGCGACCACGGAACGGCGCCGCGGTGAACGTGACGAGTACACTGCTGTTGCCGACCTGGAACTCGCGACTCGTGCCGCGATCGAGCGTCAGGATCTCGCCCACCGGCGCCTTGGCAGGAAGCGGCACCGAGAGCCGCGCGCGATCCTGCGGCGGATTGCCGAACGCCGCGCCGCACAGCACCTGGAAGTCGGCCTCGCGCGTCTTCTGGTTGATCTCGCGCAGGAAGATCCCGCAGGTTTCCCCCGCACGGTCGAGGCGGACGAACTGGCCGGGTGCGATGGCCGTCGCCTCACCATTGACGCGGATGCCGACGAGCTCCCTGCGGCCCGAGTAGGGGGTGCCGATCATCGAGAACAGCACGCGGCCGTCGAGCAGATCGAGGCTCTTGCCGCCCTGGAGTGTCCACGGGTCGCTGGCGGACGGCACGGCGGGCGGCGGCGCAGGAAGCGGCGCTTCCGAACGCGTAGAAGCGGCCGGCACCGCAACGGCCTCGCGCGCGGCGAGGGTCCGCAACCGCTCCCGTGCCAGCTCGGCATAGAACGAGGCGGCATAGCGCTTGATGAAGGCTTCGAGGACGGCGGGACTTGAGGTCTCTTTCGCCGCCGCCCAGGCGTCGGCGGCTTCGTCGCGCGGCGCACCCGCGGCGGATGGCGCACGCGATGCGGCCGGGCCCGCTGGATCGAAATAGAAGCGGCCCGTGAGCGAGGAGTGCTCCCACGGGATCTGCTTGTTGCCGGTCGCCTTGATCACGTCGTTGCGGACCGCGATGAGCAGCGTACCGAGGTCGTCGCTCGACGTGCGCATGTTGCTGACCAGCGCACCGGCGAAGGGCGAGTTGCGGCCCGTGCCGTCGAGCGCCACGTTGCCGGGCTGTGTCGAGAAGCTGATCAGCGTGCCGACACCGGCCTCCATGTTGGCGAGGCCCTTGCCGATGCTGGCGGAGCGCGTGCCCATCGAGCGCGCGAGATTGCGGGCAAGCGGGTTGTCGCGGCAGGCATCGAGAAAGAGGATGTTGGTGCGCGCGTTGTTCTCCATGGTGCGCTGGACGAGGTCGAGGCGCACCATCTCGAAGTCGAGCGCGGCGGCGGCAGTCAGCTCCGCGTCGATCGGCACGAGATAGTTCTGGCCTTGCACCTGCAGCGCATGACCTGCGTAGAAAAATACGCCCGTGTCCGCGCCCTGCAAGGCCACGGCGAAATTCCTGACGGTGCGGTCCATTCCAGTCTTGTCGAGGTCGTACCCCTCGACGACCTCGAAGCCGAAGCCCTTCAAGGCCGCCACGACGTCGGCCGCATCGTTCCTCGGATTGGCGAGCGGCGGCGTGTTCTTGTAGGCCGAGTTGCCGATGACGAGTGCGACGCGCTTCTGGGCGCTGGCAGGTTCCGCCGATGTGAAGGCACCGACGAAGAAGGCGAGCAGCAGGCAAAAGAATCCACGCATGGCGAAAACGGCCTCGTAAGCATGAAACATCGGCGCTGCCGGCGCCCGAGCACCTGCAGCGTTAAACTTCCCCGCGCTCGAACCGTCGGGAGAAATCCGTCTGACCGCCGGAAGCCAGGATCCGCGCCTGCTCGATCCAGTTCTCGCGCTCGATGCGCCCCTTGAACTCGAGCTTGTCGTTGACGAGGCCGACGTCGTTGGCGGTCCAGTTGGCGATCTGCTCGTACGTCGTGACGCCCATGGCGTTGAGCTTGCGCTCGATCAGCAGCCCGACGCCACGAATGCGCTTCAAATCGTCAGGCGCACGCGTCGCGGTCGGCGGCGCAAAGCTGTCGTCGCCGCGATATGCCGCCGATCGCACCGAGCGCATGCCGGAAAGATCAACTGGCGCGGGCGCGGGCGGCGGAGGCACCGGTGCCGCGACCACACCCGGCGGATCGGAAGTGACGGGAACACGGATCGGCGCCGGCACTGCGACCGCCGGAGGCGGGGCCACGACCCGACCCTCGGCACGGGCGAACGCCGTGGTGCCCCCACTGGCAAGGATCGTCGCCTGCTCGATCCAGTTGTCCCGCGTGATCGCCTTGTCGAGACCGAGCTTCTTCGAAACCGTGGCGACCTCGGCCGCGGTCAAGCCGGCGATCTGCGCGTAGCTCACGATGCCGAGCGCGTTAAGCCTGGTCTCGAGGGCGACGCCGATGCCACGGATGAGCTTCAGGTCATCAGGCTTTTTTTTTGCGTCGCGGGCGGAGACGCTGTCGTCACCACGGAACGCTTCCGAGCGCACCGACACCATGCCCGACAGATCGGGCGGCACGCCGGGAACGCTCGGCGCCACCGGCGGGCCGCCATGGCGATCGAACTCACGCGCGTAGGCAGTGGCGCCGCCGTTCGCGAGGATCTGGGCCTGCTCGATCCAGTTCTCGCGGCTGACGCGGCCGTCGCTGCCGAGCATCCGTTCGGCGCGCTCGACATCGTCGCGCGTCCAGCCGGCGATCTGCGGGTAGCGCGTCACGCCGTGGGCGAGGAGCAAGCTCTCGATCTCGGCGCTGATGCCGCCGATCCGCTGGAGATTGTTGCGCCCGGCGGCAGCCGCTGCGGCGACCGGCGGCGGAGTCGGTTCCTGAGAGACAGGGCGGGGCTCGGCAAAGGCCGCGCGCGAGGAAACGTCGGGGCTGGTGACGACGGATGGCGCCACCGGAGCCGGCGTGACCGGCATCAGCTCGGCGATCGCGCGCTTGGTGGCGTAGTGCGTCTCGTCACCCCGCGCGAGGATGTGGGCCTGCTCGATCCAGTTCTCGCGCTCGATGCGCCCCGAGAAGCCGAGCTGCT